>Ga0265299_10002465_pt1 | contig 19014 bp, 16 predicted proteins | sample AusTroGonzalo_MG_4_FD_193485 | JGI IMG/M metagenome (GOLD analysis project Ga0265299, IMG submission 193485) | Bovine rumen microbial communities from tropical cattle in Woodstock, Queensland, Australia - Gonzalo_02 | ecosystem: Host-associated > Mammals > Digestive system > Stomach > Rumen ... | reverse complement strand
CATTTTTTGTCTGACTGATCAGAAAAAAGAGTTTCTGGAAAGTTTTGAAAATTCCGTAAAAATCGAATTGCAGCCTTTTTCTCTTCGGCAGATCAGACAGATTCTGAAAAAAGATGGAAAAAACGAGAACTCTGAAGATGTCATTCTGCTCCATGCGCTGACCGGCGGCGTACCCGGATATGTCAGGACGTTTGTCGATCAGGGGGTGACGGGGCTGGAACAATTCGAGGAACTCTTCAGAAATCCGGATTCGTACTTTGCTCTGGAAGGGGAGCGGCTGCTCAATGGGACATTTTTCTCGTCCTTTGGCGTCTACGCTTCAATTTTGCGGAAAATTTCTCTTGGATGCGAGAAAAGGGCGGAATTGCAGCAGGAATTCCGGGTGAATGTCGGAGGATACCTGAGCAAGCTCGAGCATGATTTTTGCCTGGTTTGCCGGGCCGAGGATGTCAAGACGAAAAAAATGTCGAAAAAATGCCGGTGGAGGATTGCCGATCCATTTCTGGATGCGTGGCTTTCGGTGCTTGACGGCGGGGAACCCTTGAAGGACTACCTGGGGCGCAGATTTTCCGGCATTGCCGCTGAATGGCTCAGGGATACCGGCATTTTTCAGGAAGTCGGCTCCTGGCGGGATTCGCGTGGGCAATGCGGGCTGCCCCTGATTGGAATCACCCGTGACGGGGCGACGGTTTTTCTTCCCGGCATGTGGGAGGAAATCCCGAGATCTGCTGATTTTGATCGGGCACTGAGAATTTTTTCCGAGACTGCGGAAATTCCTCTGCACCGCATTCGTCAAAAAGCGCTATCGTCGCAAAATCTGTTTTTGTTGGATTCATAGGTTGCACTCATGTCTGAATCACAAATGACCCGGCAGGACTACCTGCGCTGCATTCTCACGGCCCGTGTCTATGACGTGGCGCACGAGACGCCCCTTGATGCGGCAAAGCGCCTGAGCAAGCGCATCGGCAACAACGTGCTGCTAAAGCGCGAGGACACGCAGCCCGTGTTTTCCTTCAAGCTGCGCGGCGCGTTCAACAAGATGGTCCACTTGTCCGATGAGGAGCGCTCGCGGGGCGTGATCTGCGCCTCGGCCGGCAACCACGCCCAGGGCGTGGCGCTTGCCGCCAAGCGCCTCGGATGCCGTGCCGTGATCGTGATGCCGATGACGGCGCCGGTCCTCAAGGTCGAGGCCGTGCGGCACCTGGGCGGCGAGGTGGTGCTTGTCGGCGAATCCTTTTCCGAGGCGGCCGCCCATGCTGAGAAGATGTGCAGGCAGGAGGGGCTCACCTATGTTGCTCCCTTTGATGATCCGCTTGTGATTGCGGGGCAGGGCACGATCGGCATGGAGATCCTGCGCCAGTATCAGCCGGCGGACGGCTCAAGGCCCGATGCGATCTTCGTGCAGATCGGCGGAGGGGGGCTTGCCGCGGGCGTTGCCGTGTACATCAAGTCGCTGTACCCGGAAATGAAGGTGATCGGCGTTGAAACCAGGGACAGCAATGCGATGGAGGTGTCGCTGCGGGAAGGACGCAATGTGACGCTTGACGAAGTCGGGCTCTTTTCCGACGGCACGGCCGTAAAGCGCGTCGGAGACGAGACGCTGCGTCTCTGCCGCGAGTATCTTGACGAGATCATTCTCGTGGATTCCGACGAGATCTGCGCCGCCATCAAGGATGTGTTCGAGGACACGCGCTCAATCGTCGAGCCCTCGGGTGCGCTGTCCCTGGCGGGCCTGAAGGCCTGGGCAAAGCGCGAGGGCGTGAAGGGGCAGACGCTGATTGCCATCACCTCGGGCGCGAACATGAACTTCGACCGGCTGCGCTTCGTGTCCGAGCGCGCCGAGTTCGGTGAAGAGCGCGAGGCCGTGTTCGCCGTGACGATTCCCGAGGAGCGCGGCTCCTTCAAGCGGTTCTGCTCGCTTGTCGGCGCGCGCAACGTGACCGAATTCAACTACCGCATGAGCGACGACAAGAATGCCTACATCTACGTTGGCATTCAGACGGCCAACACGCGGGATGCCGATGCGCTCGTGAAGAACTTCGAGGATTCGGGGCTGCCCACCATCAACCTCACCCATGACGAGGCGGCAAAGCTCCATCTGCGCCACATGGTGGGAGGACACAGCAAGTTTGCCGTGCATGAACGGCTTTTCCGGTTTGAATTCCCGGAGCATCCGGGGGCGCTCATGAAGTTCCTCACCTCGATGGCGCCGCAGTGGAACATTTCGCTCTTTCACTACCGCAACAACGGCGCTGACTTCGGCCGCATCCTGATCGGCATCCAGGTGCCGCCGCAGGACAACGAGCTCTTTGAGCAGTCGCTCAAGTCGCTGGGCAAGGCCTACCGCTGGTGGGAGGAGACGGAGAACAAGGCGCTGAAGCTTTTCCTGGGATAGCGCCGCGCTCTTCCTCGAAACGAAATCCCCGTGTCCGGATGGTTTCCGGCACGGGGATGTTCTTTGTTCAGTTCGACGTGTTTCTGTAGAGACCGGGCCTTGCCTCGATCGGACGGTCGACGAGATGGTAGATTCCGGAGCCGTCATCGACGATGTCGTAGTCCCACTTCTTTCGGCCGTGCATGTCCTCGAGCCACGCGGCGCGGGGGACGTCGAGCTCATCAATGTTGCCGTTGATGAAGCTCTCGGCCTCATAGGGCGTTGCAAAGTTCTCCCAGGTCTCGCCATAGTCGACGATGACCTGGACGACAAGATCGCGTCTCATGACGATGCCTTCGGAATGTTCGTCACGATGCGCGCAACCGCCCGCGTGAGCTTCTCGACGTACGCAAGGTGCAGCATCTCGTTGGGGCCGTGCGCATTGGCTTCAGGACCCAGAACGCCGGTGATGAAGAACTGCGCCTGCGGGAAGAGCTCCTCGAACCGGTTCATGATGGGGATGGAGGCGCCGTCAGCCATGTAGGCGGCGCTCTGGCCGAAGATCTCCTGGCTGACCGCTTCGGCAGCGTCTCTGAACCAGGATTGTTCCGGCTTTGCATCCCAGCCGTTCACGCCCAGGATGTCCGTGAGCTCGACCTTGGCGCCGAACGGAGGATTCGCTGTCAGGGTGGTGTTCAGGGCCTTGGCAGCAGAAGCCGCTTCCACCGACGGGGGCGTCCGGAAGGAAAGGCGGAGCGCCGTTGCGGGGCGAAGGACGTTGCCTGCGTCCTGAATGGCCGGGAGCCCGGCAGCGCCGATCACGGAAAGCTGCGGCATCCAGCACTTGAGCTTCAAAAGCTCCAGCTCGCCTTCTGCCCGGGCGCAGGCGGGCTGCGTTGCCCAGGGGAATTCCGTCTTGTACTGATCGCCCAGGATCTCCGCCGTCTTTGCGAGCTGCGCGAGGCGATCAGCAGGAACAGGAGCGTAGAAGGCATCGAGGAGAATCTTTCCGCTTGAGGAGTCTTCAACCCGATCCAGAAGGTTCCTGGCAATCATGAAGGAGTCGGGCACGATGCCTGAGGCGTTGCCCGAATGCACGCCGTTCTTGAGGACTGAGACGCGCAGCGTCGCGGCGAGCAGGCCGCGGAAGCTCGTTGTCATCCAGAGCCGCTCATAGTCGCCGGCAGAGCTGTCAAGAACGGTGAGCAGGCGCACGCGCTCGCAGCGGCTCTTCAATTGATCCAGCCAGAAGGAGAGGTCAGCGTGTCCGGTCTCTTCGCAGGTCTCGATGATGCCGAAGGCCCGGGGACGGGCAATGCCCGCTTCATCCAGGGCGGCAAGCGCGGTGAGCGCACAGTAGACGCTGTAGCCGTCGTCGGCCGCACCGCGGCCATAAAGCCTTCCGTTCTCAATCGAGGGGATGAAGGGCGAGCGGCCGGGAGCCCAGCCCGTTGCCTCAGGCTGCTTGTCAAGATGTCCGTAAAAGAGGACGCTTGAAGTGTTCTCGGGATCGGTTCCAGCAATGTCAAAGAAAAGGCACGGCGTGCGGCCTGGCTCTTCCAGCACGTCAAACGTCGCCTCGGGGAACCGGGCCTTGCCAAAGCGCGCAGCGGCTTCAAGGGCCGCCTTCAGCTCGCCATGATCCTCCCAGTTCGGATCAAATGCCGGCGACTTGCTCTTCAAGCGCACGAAGGCAAGCAGCGCATCAAGCGTCGCGCTCTTCCAGCTCTCGGCAATGTTGTCATCAAGGATGTTCAGTTGTTTCTGTTCAGGCATGGCTTGCACCTACTACTTCAAAATGGCAAAGGCACTCTGGCCAAGAATGTCACCCACGGTCTTTGCGGTTCTTCGGGCCGTATCGGCATCATTGCTTCGTCCGACAAGCACCCGGTACAGCTCCCCGTCCTTCACGATGCGCACCGGAAGATTCGCGTTCTGCTCGCTCAGCATCATCTCGGCGTGCGCCGCCGTCTGCTGGGCGCTCACCTCGGTGCGGAACGCGCCGATCTGGGCGGACCAGGAGGGATTGGCTCCAGCTGCCGTAGCCCGCATGGCGGGCGAGACATTGTCGACAATGGGTGCATCCAGCGAGGCGGTTTCAACAACTCCTTCCGTGACGGGCCCGACATCAAGGCTGAGGGGCTCAGGCTCGGACGACGCGGCTGACGGAATGGGCGCCATTGCCGAGTCCGACGTCCCGAGGACAACGGCATTCATTGGATCGGCGAATTCGGGCTCGGAGCTTCGGATGGTGTTCGGCCGCACGCCGGGGCCGGAGGCGCTCGGAGCGGCTGCGCGCGGGGCTGCCGCCGAGGCGATCACGATCCGCTCATGGATCGCGCTCTGCTGCGGCTGATAGGACTGATAAACGGATGGAGCGGGCTCTTCCGCAACCTGGATTCTCGGCGCCTCGGGGATTGACGAGGACGCAATCTGGCGGCGCGTGATGCGCTCGACGCGCACGCGTGCGGTGCCCTTCTTGTGGTAGCCCAGGCGAATTGCCGCCGCATAGCTCATGTCGATGATGCGGCCGCCGAGGAACGGTCCCCGGTCATTCACGCGCACGATGACGGATCTGCCGTTTGAAAGGTTTGTGACGCGCGCGTAGCTCGGCAGCTCCATCGTGGGGTGCGCGGCTGACATGGAATACATGTCGTAGCGCTCGCCGATGCTCGTTTTCTTTCCGTGGAACTGCGTTCCGTACCAGCTCGCGATGCCCTCCTCGCGCATCGGCTTGTCGCCCGTGACGGGGTAGTAGCGCTTGCCGAGCACGGTGTAAGGGCGGTTCGCAGCCCTGTGGGGCTGCTCCACCCGGGGCGTGACGTCCTTGACCGAGCGCAGGATGTCCTCCTCGGATCTTGACGAGGGGCCGTCATTCTGGAAATACCGCCCGCCCGAGCTGGAGCATCCGGCAAGGAAGAGAACCGGCAGAACGCAGGCGAACCACAGGGAGAATCGGTTAGTCAGCATTTTTTGTCTTGGAATAGGCGTTGATCGACATCAGGATCCCTGCGCAGGTTCCGAGAATGACCAGCGCGGTTCCGCCATAGCTCATGAAGGGCAGGGGGACGCCGACGACGGGAAGGATTCCGCTCACCATGCCGATGTTGACAAACGTGTAGGCAAAGAAGATCGCCGTGATCGATCCGGCTAGGAGCTTGCAGAAGGTGTCCTTCGCATTGACGGCGATGACGGCCGAGCGAATCACAAGGAGCAGATAGACCGTAAGCAGCACGATGTTTCCAATGAGGCCGAACTCTTCGGAATACACGGCAAAGAGAAAGTCCGAGGTGCGCTCGGGAATGAAATCCAGGTGCGCCTGGGTGCCCTGCATCCAGCCCTTGCCCCAGAGGCCGCCGGAGCCGATGGCGATCAGCGCCTGGATGATGTGAAAGCCGCTCCCCAGGGGGTCGCGCGTGGGATCGAGCAGCGTCAACACGCGCATCCGCTGGTAGTCGTGCATCATCATCCAGAGCGCCGGCAGCACGGCGATCGCCGAGACGCCGAGCGTTGCCATCCACTGCCAGGGAATCCCGGCAAGGAAGATCACCGTGAAGCCCGCAATGCCCACGAGGATCGCGGTCCCGAGGTCGGGCTGCTTCAGGATCAGGAGGACCGGCACCGCAAGCAGCGCGCCCGAAATCACCCAGTCCCAGTTGTTCACGAGCTCGCGGCGCAATGAAAAGTACCAGGCGAGCATGAGCGGCAGTCCGAGCTTCATGATCTCCGAGGGCTGAACACGGAAGGCTCCCACGCCGATCCAGCGGGTGGCCCCCTTCACCGTGATGCCGAAAAGAAGCGTCGCGGCAAGCAGAATCACGCCGGCAGCGAACACCGGCACGGCGCACTTTTGCAGCACCCGGGGCGGGATGTTGGCAAAGATGAACATCACGACGCAGGCGACGGCGTAGTTTCTCGTCTGGCCTGTGATGCGCCAGGGAAAGTCCGAGCCGGCGCTAAAGAGCGTGACGAATCCCAGAGTCGAGAGGATGAGCACGAGCGTGAGGACCGGCAGGTCGATGACATTCAATTCATGCCGGATGAGGCGCGTGAGGAAGAAGTCCTTGCGTTCGTCTTTCATGGCGCTGCCGCTCCTTTTCCATCAGGGGCCGCCTTGGGCGGCACGGGGAAGTCGGCCCCCGGCGTGGCCGCGCCGCGAAGGTGCGCCGGCGCCGGCAGTCCCAGCTGGTTCGCTCCCGTGATCCAGTAGTCAAGCATCTCCCGGGCGATGGGAGCCGCGGCCTGTGCGCCAAAGCCACCGTTTTCCTTCAGAATGGCCAGGGCGATCTTCGGGTTGTTCGCCGGCGCAAAAGCGATGAACAGGCCATGGTCGTGGTGCTGGCGGGCGATCTTCGTCTTGTCGTACTGATCTTCCTGCGCGATGGTGATGACCTGGGCCGTGCCGGTCTTGCCGGCCACGGGGTAGGTGACGCCTTCAAAGGGTTTCCTTGCGGTGCCCACGCGCGTCACATCGGTCATGGCGCGGGTGACAAGGGAGAGGCTTTCCGGCGAGAGCGGGATCGTGCGCACCGGCTCCCTGTAGAGCCAGGTGCTCTCGCCCGAGTCCGGATCAATGATGCGGCGCACGAGGTGCGGCGTCATGACGACGCCCTTGTTGGCAAGCGTTGCCGTGGCGTGCGCAAGCTGCAGCAATGTGAACTGGTTGTAGCCCTGGCCGATGCCGAGATTGACCGTGTCGCCCGGGAACCAGAACTGGCGGAAGCGCTTTCGCTTCCATTCCCGGTCGGGGAGCGTGCCCGCCTGCTCGCCCACGATGTCGATGCCGGTCTTCTGCCCGAACCCCCACTGCTGCATGAAGGGATGGATGCGGTCGATTCCGAGCTGCGAGGCAAGCCAGTAGTAGTAGACGTCCGAACTGATGACGATCGAGCGGAAGAGATCGACCTTGCCCTTGGGCGTGCCGCTTGCATCGCGGAACTTGTGGTTGTGGTATTCAAAGACGCCCGTGTCGTTGATGGTGGTGCTCGGCGTGATGACGCCGTATTCCAGGCCCGCGAGCGCCATGAAGGGCTTGTAAGTCGAGCCGATGGGGTAGAGGCCGCGCGCGGCGCGGTTCAGAAGCGGCTTTTCCGGAGCGCCCGAGAGGCTCTTCCAGACATCCGGGTCGATGCCGTTCGGGAAGTTGTTCGGGTCGTACGTCGGCATGCTGACAAAGGCGAGGATCTCGCCCGTCTTCGGATCGATGGCGATGGCCGCGCCCGTGTCGCTGCCGAAGGCGTGTTCGGCAACCCGCTGCAGATTGAGGTCAAGCGAGAGCTCAAGGTTCTTTCCCTGCTCGGCGTCGATCGAGCCCAGGGACCGGACGCGCCTGCCGCCCGCCGTCACCTCCACCATCTCGTGGCCGGGCTGGCCGCGCAGCGTATCCTCGTAGCTGCGCTCGATGCCGACCTTTCCGATCTGGTGCGTGCCCTGGTAGTCCTCGGAGAGCCCCTCGGACTCGATGCGCTCGATGTCCGAGCGCGAGATCCGGCCGATGTAGCCGATCAGGTGGCTAGCGGTGTTCTTCTGGGGATACTCGCGAAAGAGCCGCGGCTGGATGTTCACGCCCGGAAAGCGCCAGCGGTTGGCGACGATGCGCGCGACATCCTCGTCCGTGAGCCTTGAAAGGAGCGTCACCGACTCAAAGCGCCGGGACTCTTCCCGAAGCCGCTTGAAGCGGCGGCGGTCGCCCGGAGTGATGTCGACGATCTCGGAGAGCTCGTCAAGGAGCTCGTCAATCTTTTTGCCGCGCTGCATGTCCGAGACGCGGATTTCAAGCGAATAGGCCCAGTAGTTCTGGGCGAGCATCTCGCCGTTGCGGTCGCGCACGAGCCCTCGGGTCGAGGTGATCGGAACCACCACCTTGCGGTTGGATTCGGCGCGCGCAGTGTAGTCGCCCGTCTTGAGAACCTGCAGGTAGACGAGCCTCGCAAGAAGCGCGGAAAACAGGAGGAACACCAGGAGCAGCATGACCACGATCCGGCGCAGGAACCGCGTCGGATCCTGCGTCTTCGGTAGATAGCTGTTGAGGTCCTTGGTCATGGGCGAGCCCCTCTAGATCGGGGTGTCGTCTTTGTTTTGCGTGCGCCGCTGAGGCATCAGCAGGAAGTGGCTTGCAATGGGCCAGATCAGGGCGTTTGCAAAACTCTGCAGGAACCAGATCCATCCGGGAAACACGCCGCCCATCCAGTAGCGGATGAAGAGCACGATCGCCTGCGTGATGAGGAAGATCGGCAGCAGATGCAGCGCCTGGCCGACCGGGGTGAACCACGGAATGCGCCGCTCGAGGAGGTGGGCGCAGAAGCACAGGCACATGTAGGAGAGCGCGTGCTGCCCCAGGATGGCGCCGTCAAAGACGTCCATCAGGATGCCAAGGAGGAAAGGCAGCAGCACGCCTGTGATCCGGGGCTCGCGGACGGTCCAGAAGACAAGCGTCACCGCAAGAAAGTCCGGGGCCCAGGGAAAGGACGAGAGGCGCGAAACGTTGAGCACGTACGCCAGGGCGATCGTCGCGTACACCCACAGGGGGCTGACGGGCAGCAGGATGTACGTGCGGGCCGTCGCTTCGGAATGGCGGCTGACAATGGACGGTCTCATCGTGATCCTCCGCTTGGCCTTTGCGAGGGTCGCGCTGCATTCTGGCCCCGGTAGGCGTCCCTTGCCCTGGGCGTAAAGCGCAGATGAACGCGTGCAAACTGGCCGTCGTCGATCATGGCCTGGGGCTGCAGCTCGACGAATGCATAGGTTTCACCCCGCTGCCGCACGACGGACGTGACAACGCCCACCTTCGTGTTTCGCGGGAAAACGCCGTCGATGCCGCTCGTGATGACCGTGTCGCCCTGCACGACGTCCGCATTGGCGGGCACGTAGAGCACGCGCATCTTGTCGGTCTCGCCCACGCCCTCGGCGATGGCGCGCAGTCCCGTGCGCTCAAACTGGATCGGGGTCTGGAAGCCCCGCGAGGTGATGAGGGAGAGCTCGCACTCCTCGGGGTAGACGCGCACGACCTGGCCGAGGAGCCCCTTGCTGTCCGTCACGGCCATGCCGCCGCGGATGCCGGAGTTGCCGCCGCGATTCAGAACGATGTTGCGCGAGAACCGGTCGCCCACGGCACCCTTGATCTCGACGAGAACGGCCGCGCCGACGTCCGGGTCGACGGGGAGCCCGAGGAGCGTCCGGAGCTGCGCGTTCTGCTCGAGAAGCGCAGCGGTTCTGTCAGCCTGGATGAGGAGCGCCTCGTTCTCCGAGCGCAGCCGGTCAAGCTCCTTCACCTGGCCCACGCCCCCCTCGAAAAAGCGTGAGGCAAGCGAGATCACTTCAAAGGGGGCATTCACCACCCGCTCGATCGGCGAGACGAAGACGCTGACGTACACGCGCACGGGCTCGAGCACGCGCAGATGGCTGTCCACAAGGAGCAGCAGCAGCGAGAGCAGCGTGAAGAACAGGAATCTGACCTTGGCGGGGATGCCCTGTCTGAAAAGCGGTGGAGTGCCGGATTGCATAAGTGCGCGTCAGCCAAAGACAAAGGGCGCGTGCCGATTTTGGAACCGGAGCGCGCCCGAAATCTTTCGGAATGGACTGAGAAGACGAGCCGTCTCTCCTAGCCGTAGGAGAAGGACCCCTTCAGTTTGTCCATGTTCTCGAGCGCGATGCCGCAGCCGCGCACGACGCAGAACAGCGGATCGTCGGCGATGTGCACCGGCAGCCCCGTCTCCTCCTGCAGCAGCTGGTCGAGGTCGCGCAGCATGGCGCCGCCGCCGGTGAGCATCATGCCGTGCTCGGCGATGTCCGCACCGAGTTCGGGCGGCGTCTTCTCCAGCGCGAGGCGCACGGCTCCGACCACCTGGTTGAGGGGCTCGGAGAGGGCTTCCAAAACTTCGTTCGAGTGGATGGAGAAGGAGCGGGGCACGCCCTCGGAGAGGTTGCGGCCCTTGATCTCGATCTCGCGCACTTCGGTGCCGGGATAGGCGCTGCCGATCTTCATCTTGATGAGCTCGGCGGTGGGCTCGCCGATCATCATGCCGTAGTTGCGGCGGATGTAGTTGATGATCGCCTGGTCGAACTTGTCGCCGCCCACGCGCACCGAACCCGAATACACCATGCCGCCCAGGCTGATGACGCCGACCTCGGTCGTGCCGCCGCCGATGTCGATGACGAACGAACCGGCCGCATCATTGACGGGGAGGCCTGCGCCGATGGCGGCAGCCATGGGCTCCTCGATGAGGTAGACCTCGCTTGCGCCTGCGGCTTCCGCCGACTCCTTGATGGCGCGGCGCTCGACCTGGGTCGAGCCGCAGGGCACGCAGATGATGATGCGCGGATTGGGCGCAAACAGACGCGTCGGATGCACGAGCTTGATGAACTGCTTGAGCATCTGCTCGGTGACGGTGAAGTTGGCGATCACGCCGTCCTTCATGGGACGGATCGCCTCGATGTTGCCCGGCACGCGGCCGAGCATGTTCTTGGCGGCGCGGCCCACTGCATGAATGGTGGTCTTGCCGTTGGGTCCGCCTTCCTGGCGGATGGCCACGACGCTGGGTTCGTTGAGCACAATGCCCTTGCCGCGCATGTAGATCAGCGTGTTCGCGGTGCCAAGGTCAATGGCCAGGTCGTTGGCGAAATAGGATCGGAAGAAGCTGAACATGAGATCCTTCGAAAAAATCGGTTTCTTATCAAGCACAAAAAGCCCGGGACGGTCTCGAGGCAGTCCCGTTCACAAGAGTCAATTTCAGTTAGGGAGCAATGATACCGACTTTAGTGGCCGGAAAAACACAAAAATTTCGTCTTTTTGAGGATTCTCAGCCCGGGCATGTCACGCGCATGGGGAAAACGCGGTAAATTGCGACGTTTACTTTTTTCTTTTCACGGGTAGGAAGCTATGTCCCTTAGTCTGGACGATGTCCGCCGGATCGCCGACCTTGCGCATATTGACATTTCAGAGGAGCAGGCCGTGCGGATGCAGGGCGAGATGAATGATATTTTCAAGATGATCGAGCGGATCCAGGCCGTCAACACCGACGGCATCGAGCCGATGATGCATCCGCATGATGCAGCCCAGAGGCTGCGCGAGGACAAGGTGGTCTTCGGCGACAATCGCGAAGAGAACATGAAGAACGCGCCCGAGGAGTACGAAGGGCTGTTCCTCGTGCCGCAGGTGATCGAATAAGGGAGAGGGACATGGAAAAGCGTTTTTACACCGTTGCCGAACTCTCCCGCGCGCTTGCCGCGAAGAAGGTGAGCGCCGTTGAACTCGCAAAGGAATACCTTGCACGCATCGAGGCGAAGAACAGCGAACTCAACTGCTTCCTTGACGTTCGTCCCGAAGAGACCCTCAAGCAGGCAGAAGCCGCCGACAAGCTGATCGCCGAAGGCCGTGCGGGACGCCTCACGGGCGTGCCGATCGCGCACAAGGACATCTTCGTGACGCGCGAGTGGGCCTCGACCGCCGCAAGCCGCATGCTCGAGGGCTACATGAGCCCCTTTGACGCCGCCGTGGTGGCAAAGCTCAAGAGCGCCGGCATGGTGACCCTCGGAAAGTTGAACTGCGACGAGTTCGCGATGGGCTCGGCCAACGAAAATTCCGCCTACGGCAAGGTTCTGAATCCCTGGGATGCGAACGCTGTTCCGGGCGGCTCTTCGGGCGGGTCTTCCAGCTGCGTTGCAGCGGGCCTTGCTCCCATCGCCACCGCCACCGACACAGGCGGATCAATCCGTGAGCCTGCAAGCTTTACGGGCGTCACGGGCGTGAAGCCCACGTACGGCCGGCCCTCCCGCCTTGGCATGATCGCCTTTGCCTCGAGCCTTGATACCGCCGGCCTCATGGCGCACACGGTCGAGGACATCGCCTGGGTGCTGGGCGACATGGTCGGATTCGAGCCCTGGGATTCGACGAGCGAAAACCTCCCGGCGGAGGACTTCACGCGCGACCTTGAGAAGGGCGTGAAGGGCATGCGGATCGGCGTGCCCCGCAAGTGGTTCCAGAAGGGGCTCGACCCCGAGGTCGCCGCCTCGATCGAATCGGTGATCGAGGAGTACAGGCGGCAGGGCGCGCAGATCGTGGAGATTGAGCTCCCCACTGTGGAGCTGGGCGTCCCCGTCTACTACGTCGTCGCCTGCGCCGAGGCGAGCTCGAACCTCTCGCGCTTTGACGGCGTGCGCTACGGCCACCGAGCCGCCGAGTACGACGACATCCAGGACATGATCAAGAAGAGCCGCAACGAGGGGTTTGGCGCCGAGCCCAAGAGGCGCATCCTCATCGGCACGTACGTGCTCTCGCACGGCTATTACGACGCGTATTACCTCAAGGCCCAGAAGGTGCGCCGCCTCATCACCGAGGAATTCGACTGCGCCTTCCAGGGCGTGGACGCCATCATCAGCCCGGTGACGACGGGCACGGCTTATGACTTCGGCGCAAAGAGCGATCCGGTGTCCGCGTACCTCGGCGACCTCTACACGGTGCCGATGTCGCTCGCGGGCCTGCCCTGCATGAGCATGCCCTGCGGCATCCACAGCAACGGCCGCCCGATCGGCGTGCAGCTCACCTGCGCCAGATTTGAGGAGGCCAAGATGCTCGGCATCGCCGCCGCCTGGCAGCGCGCCACCGACTGGCATCTGCGCCACCCGAACGGTTACTAATGGAAGGGAAGAAAGCAAAAATGGAATGGGAAGTTGTCATTGGTCTTGAAACGCACGTTCAGCTTTCGACCGAGTCCAAGGTGTTTTCCGGAGCGTCCTGCGCGTTCGGCGCAGAGCCCAACACGCACTCCTGCTACATCGATCTCGCGCTCCCTGGCGCACTGCCCGTGCTCAACCGCATGGCGGTCGAGAAGTCGATGAAGTTCGGTCTTGCGATCGGCGCCGAGGTCGCAAAGAAGTCCGTCTTTGACCGCAAGAACTATTTCTATCCCGATCTCCCCAAGGGGTATCAGATCAGCCAGTTTCCACTCCCGATCGTGAAGGGCGGAAAGATCTCCTTTACCGTGCAGCCGAGAAACGGTGAGCCTTATCGCAAGACCGTGAACCTCACCCGCGCGCATCTGGAAGAGGACGCGGGCAAGAGCGTGCACGGCGTCGTGCGCGGCAAGTCCGGCATGGACCTCAACCGTGCGGGCACGCCCCTTCTTGAGATCGTGACCGAGCCCGACATGCGAAGCGCCGAGGAGGCCGTGGGCTACGCCAAGGCCCTCCACGCCCTCGTTGTGTGGATCGGCATCACGCGCGGCAACATGCAGGAAGGCAATTTCCGGTGCGATGCCAACGTATCCGTCCGCCCGAAGGGACAGCAGGAGTTCGGCACGCGCTGCGAAATCAAGAACCTCAACTCGTTCAAGTTCCTGCAGGAGGCGATTGACTACGAAGTGCGCCGCCAGATCGAGCTGATTGAGTCGGGCGGCAAGGTCGTGCAGGCGACGCGCCTTTATGACCCGGCCACCGGCGAGACGCGCCTCATGCGTGTCAAGGAAGACTCGATGGATTACCGCTACTTCCCGGATCCCGACCTGATGCCGCTCATCATCTCGGACGAGTGGAAGGCGCGTGTTGCAAGCGAGATGCCGGAGCTTCCCGAAGCGATGCGCGAGCGTCTCGTGCGCGAGCTGGGCCTCACCGAGTACGACGCGGACGTGCTGACCGCAAGCCGCGACATCGCCGACTACTACGGCGCGCTCTCTGCGAATGCGCCCGACAAGAAGATCGCCGCCAACTGGGTGATGGGCGAAGTCGCCTCCGCCGTGAACGGCACTGAGGGCATGACGTATGCCGCAGCTCCCGTGCGCCCCGAAGCGCTTGCCGAGATCCTGAAGCGCCTTGCCGACGGCACGATCAACGCAAAGGGCGCCAAGCGCCTCTTCCAGCTGATCTGGGACGGAGCCGAAGCGAACGTCGATGCGCTCATCGAGCGCGAGGGCCTGAAGCAGATTTCAGACGCCAGCGCGATCGAGCCGCTCATCGACGAAGTGCTCGCCAGCAACCAGAAGATGGTCGAGGAGTTCCGGGCAGGCAAGCAGAAGGCGTTCAACGCCCTCGTCGGCCAGTGCATGAAGGCGACGCGCGGCAAGGCCAATCCCAAGCAGGTGAATGAGCTGCTCCGCAAGAAGCTCGGCGCTTGAGCCTGAGTCTTGCAATTGACGGCATTGTCGGGGTCAGAGAGCGAAAGTTCCTGGCCCCGAATCACAAGGGGGGCAATGGACGTGACGGAAACGCGGAGAACTGGAGTGCCGTGGTGGCGGCTGCTTTTTGACCGCACGCGGCTTGGCTGCGTGGGGCGGGGGCCCTACTGGAGCGCCCTTGGCGTGCACGTGACGATCCTTGCGCTCGCGTTCGTCCTCCCGTTTGAGGCGCTCTTCCGGCTGGAGGTCGAGCCGGATAGCCCCGTGATGACGCTCTTTCTCTACGGGTGGCTGTTGTTTTCCTTCGTCACCTTCTGGTGCCTCTTGCGGCTCACGGGGAGAAGGCTTTCGGACGCTGGCTTCTCGCGAGCCTGGCGCTGGCTCGTGCTGCTTCCCGTCCTCGGATGGGGCGTGCTTCTGGTGATGCTCCTGATGCCGACGCGGCATAAACAGGAGCCTTTGCGGTAGGCAAACGCTCTCGGAGAGAGGCCGGGGCTGCAGCAGTCAGTTTTCCTGGCTGCCCGCCTCAATGCCATCCAGTGGGGGCAAGGGCATGTCGGGCGACAGGATGTAGGCCGTGCGCGGTCCGCCTCCAGTTTTCACGAGGACGCCGGAGCGAACGAGTGCCTGCAACAGGGCAACGGCGGCACTTTGAGACACGCCTGTCAAAGCCTGGACCTCTTGTCTCGTCACCTGTCCGTTGGCAATGGCGGTGTCCACGATCCTGCGTTGCCGTTCGCCCAGATCCGGTTTTCTCAGTGCCTGTCTTCGCGGCAGGGATATCTTCACGGAATTCTCGGAAATCTGTACGAGCCGACTCAAAGGAATGCCCCTGTAGATTGTCTGGATTAGGCGGTAGCCAGTCCCCAAACCCTCCATGAGCTTCAGACGCGTCAGCAGTGCGGCGAGCATGGGATTTCTGCAGCTGGTAGCCATGTTTTCCAAAATGTCTTCAGGCAGCAGATCATGCGCTCCGCCAACAGACCAGAACTCGATTTTGGATGGAGAGATATGGATGGTGCAAGGGACGTCCTTGCTGTAGTCACGGTGTGCCAGCTGATTGACTATGGCTTCTCGGACCGCATCAGGATTCACTCGGTAGTGATCTGTACGAGCAAGCGAGCCATCTGTCGGTTTTTCCATTTCAAGGTAGTTGGATCGTGACACAAAATCCTGCGCTCGCTCCATCAGAAGGAAAATGCTTCCAGAGATCCTCTCTGAGTCGACGATTGCCGTCTTGTCATCATCGCGGAACTGCACCAGGATCATCTGGCTTTGGCCTTGGTCGGAACAGATGAAGGCCAAATTCGTCCACATGTTCTTTCTCGGATCCCAGAAACCGAAATTAATATTGGTTTTGGGCTCGAACTTAACTTGCTGCTTGCGACACTGCTCCATGCAGAGGGAGAAAGTCAGATCCTGAACCGCGGCTGCTCTCTTCTCAAACGGTACTGGGTTTCTGCGGGCAATCATTTGAGAGATGTCTTCGATTCTTGCGGGAGCGCTTGTGTTGCCAACGCGGACAAACACCTGACGAGGGTCATCTTGAGCGAGCGAATAGGGGGGAGTTGGCCCGCGGTCCACATGCACATGGAGAACAGTCTTTCCGGCCACAAGCAATCTTTCCACTTCCACTGAGCCAATGATCGAAGGGAACACATTGTCCCGCACCATGTTCCACAGACGTTCTTCGGTTTTACCGGCATCCTCGACGCCGTAAACGCTCCCATCATCGCGGATGCCGATATACAAATCTCCGCCGAAAGTGTTCGCAAAGGCGACAAGAGTTTTCTTGATGTTGTGGCCGTCGTTATCGCCGATTTGGGCTTTAAATTCAACGTTCTGACTTTCGTAAGGTGGCAAGTGATGCATGACAATTCTCTGAATCAGGCAGATCTAACAGATCTAACAGTTAGATTGTAAGATTTTTTGAACAAAAGAGAGCCTGGCCATTACAAAGGCTGTAAGGAGTAGTTGGGTGGCAGAATGGGGTGTGTGTTATAAAACGATTGAAATTATTAAACAATATCGCAAAGAGAGATAAAACAAGGTGACAATTCGGCTACAAGCTGGATCAAAAGTCACAGAAGAAATGATCTTCCATGGATCTAACAGATCTAACAGTTAGATTGTTAGATTTTTTGGCAAAAGAGGATCCATTCGCTGCCAAGATTGCAAAAAACAACGAGTTTATAAAGAGGAGCTGGATAGTTGTAATCGTTGAAAAAAATGAATAATCTTAAAAAGAAAGATAATACAGAACGGCGATACTGTGCCAAATGGGATCCAGTATCGGAGAAGAATTTATCTTCTGCGGATCTAACAGATCTAACAGTTAGATTGTTAGATTTTTTGAGAGCTCTCTTTCGGAGATGCGGGAAAAAGCGGAATCAGACAGCAGGATCCTCGGGCTCTGCCGCCAGCCGAAGGGCAAGCGGCAGACCGTTAGTCAATTACGTGCTAAGCGCCGTACTTTGCCCGGTAGGCGGCAACGGCGTCGCGGAATTTTGCGGCTTCCTTAGCGGCCGGCGAGTCTCCGTCCATGAAGGCGAGAAGGTTCTCGAGGTTGGCGATCGAGACGACGGGGATGCCGAGTGTCTTTTCCACATCTTGTACCGCGGAAGTCTCCGTCATTTCGGTGGCGTTCCCGCCCTTTTCCTGGCGGTCAAGGGCGATGAGGACGGCAGACGGGGTTGCCCCCGCGGCCTCAATCATCTTGGTCGACTCGCGAACTGAGGTGCCTGCGCTGATCACGTCGTCGATGATGACGACGCGGCCCTTCAGGGGCGAGCCGATGATCGTGCCGCCCTCGCCGTGATCCTTCGCTTCCTTGCGGTTGAATGCGTAGGGGAGATCCACGCCCATCCGGGCGAGGTTCATGGCCACCGTGGCGACAAGGGGGATGCCCTTGTAGGCCGGGCCAAAGAGCATGTCGAACTGGATTCTCCCAGCATCCCTTGCTTCCAGAAGGGCCTTCGCGTAGAAGGCGCCGAGTTCATCCAGGAGGCGGCCGGTGTTGAACAGGCCCGCATTGAAGAAATAGGGCGAGAGGCGTCCCGCCTTCGTCTTGAACTCTCCGAAGCGGAGCACCTTGGCGTTGAGGGCGAATTCGATGAACTGGGAGTGATTCTGAGGCATGAGGGGCATCCGGAAAAAAGACAAACACAAGTTTTTTCGCCGTGGAATCGGCGCGTCCGCGGGATTTTAGCCAAAATAGCATCCGCACCATTCCTTTCATTGCTCACAACACATGCGCATCATCACATTCAATGCAAACGGCATTCGCTCTGCTTTCGACAAGGGCTTCTGGACCTGGTTTGACGGGCAGGACGCCGACATCCTCTGCGTGCAGGAACTGAAGGCCCAGATGGCCGATCTTCCGCCTGCGATCACCGAGAAGCCCGGATATCAGGGGTTCTTTCACTGCGCCGAAAAGCGCGGGTACTCCGGCTGCGGGCTCTGGAGCCGGGTTGCGCCAAAGAATGTGCAGACCGGATTTGGCGTCCCCGAGTTTGATGCCGAGGGGCGGTATGTCCGGGCTGACTTTGAAACGGTGTCGGTGCTGAGCGTCTATTTCCCCTCCGGCACATCGGGAGACGAGCGGCAGCTTGCGAAATACCGGTTTCTGGATGCCATCCTCGAGCACTTGCGCGAGCTGAAGGCAGACGGGCGCGAGGTGATCCTCTGCGGTGACCTCAACATCGCGCACAAGGAGATCGACATCAAGAACTGGAAGGGGAATCTCACGCATTCGGGGTTCCTCCCGGAAGAGCGTGCGTGGGTGACGAAGCTCCTTGACGAGGAGGGCTGGCACGACGTGTTCCGCGAGCTCGATCCCCGTCCCGAGCAGTACACCTGGTGGAGCCAGCGGGGACAGGCAAGAGCAAAGAACGTCGGCTGGCGGATTGACTATCAGATGGCAACGCCGGGCGTCGCAGGAAAGGCCCTGGCGACATCCATCTACCCCGCGGAGAAGTTTTCCGACCATGCGCCGCTCACGGTCGACTACGACTGGAGCCTTGCGTCATGAGGCTGGAACAGGTTCTTTTTTCTCAAGGGTTTGGTGCGCGGCGCGAATGCCGAGGACTGATCGCCGCAGGGCGCGTGGCGTTTGACGGAGAACTCATCGAGGATCCCGACCGGGAGGTGGAGCCGGAGGGCAAGACCTTCACGGTGGATGGCGAGGTCTGGCCCTACTTTGACAAGGTCATCATCGCTATGAACAAGCCTGCAGGGTACGAGTGCTCGACCAAACCGAAGCACCACCCCGGAGTGCTGACGCTTCTGCCGCCGCCGCTTCGCGTGCGAAATGTGCAGCCGGTGGGGCGGCTCGATGAAGATACGACGGGACTCCTGATTCTGACGGATGACGGTCCGCTGCAGCACCGGCTCATTCACCCGAAGCGGCATGTGAAAAAGGTCTATCAGGTGACGCTCAAGCACGCGGCAACAGAGGGCCTTTGCGAACAGCTCAGGAAGGGCGTGAAGCTCCTGGATGAAAACGAGCTCGTGGCCGCTGACGAGGCGGCGCTT
>Ga0265299_10002463_pt1 | contig 19026 bp, 15 predicted proteins | sample AusTroGonzalo_MG_4_FD_193485 | JGI IMG/M metagenome (GOLD analysis project Ga0265299, IMG submission 193485) | Bovine rumen microbial communities from tropical cattle in Woodstock, Queensland, Australia - Gonzalo_02 | ecosystem: Host-associated > Mammals > Digestive system > Stomach > Rumen ... | reverse complement strand
CTCCGCCTGCTGGCTCACTTCCTGCGCTCGGCCAAGGGCGACGATGAGGCTCTGAGCGATGCCAAGGACGCCGATAAGGTTGATCGCAAGAGCTTTGGCAAACAGAAGAGCGATGTGCTCGCCCCAATGCGCGAATTCGTGATGTATGGCAGCAAGTCTACATATCTAAACCAGCTCAGCAAGAGCGAGATAAAAGCGCTTAAGAATGACGATCTACTCAGCCTTTTCCGCGAGTTGCAGCAGTACGATTGCGAGTTGCTGTATTGCGGCACCAAGCCGATAGACGATGTTGCAGCAGCAGCGCAGCAGACATTGCCATTGAGTAATTGCACACGCAAGGCAGCCGATACGTTCCGCCCATTGCAGCAGTACACCGAGCCTACGGTTTACTTCTACAACGTGCCCAAGTCGCGTCAGAACTATGTGGTAAGCTACGATGCCATAGGTGCGCTGCCTACGGTTGATGAGCGTGCCAAGCTGGCCCTTTTCGATGAGTATTTCGGTGGTAACATGTCGTCGGTACTCTTCCAGAACGTTCGCGAGTTCCGTTCGTTGGCCTACAGTACCAACGGACAGGCCTCTACCACCTCTTTGGCTCAGCATCCTGAGGCCGTTCAGGGCTACATCACAGCCACCGGTACCCAGGCCGATAAAACACTTGAAGCCCTTGCTACCGTTGATTCTCTGCTGCGCCAGATGCCTATGAAGGAGAACAATCTTGATGCTGCCCGCCAGAGTGTGCTCAACGAGATACAGAGCGGCTATCCCGCCTTCCGTAATATGCCAGCCTACGTGGCCAACCAGCGCATGCTGGGCAACACAACCGTTCCCGGTGCCGCCATCGCCCGATTGCTACCCAGCGTAACTGCTCAGGATGTCATCCAGTTCCACCGGCAGCACATCGGCGCCAACAACAACCGCGTATGGATCATCATTGGCGACAAGAAACTCACCGATATGAAAGCCCTCTCGCGCTTCGGCAAGGTGGTAGAACTTAAGAAAGAAGATGTATATAGATAATCGTTATCGGCTCCAGGCACGCTTGGTTTGCAGCAGCACGCTCAGCAGTATCAAGCCTATGCCGATGTAGAACGAGAAGTTAATCTCTCGGCCCTCGCCGAAGATGAGGAAAGCCAGAATAATCGTGTAACACGGTTCGAGGTTATAACTCAGATTCACGGTGAAGGCCGAGAGTCGTTTAAGCGCCTGAATCTGAAGCAGATACATACCCACTGTGCAGAACAGCGAGTGGCACAGCGTCAGCCACAGGTTCGTCCCGCTGGGTATCACTACCACAGGCTGTTGCGATGGGAATACCTGCAGATATAATGGAATGATAATCGACACCAGCACCAGCCCGCCCGACATCTGATACATCAGCACCGTGCGACTGCGCACGCCCACGCTCACCTTCTTGTTGCAGATGGCATAGAGCGCACACACAGCACTCGACACCACGCCAATCATTATGCCGTAGCGATATCGAGCGTCGAACGAGAAAATGCACATCACGCCAGCCACCGTTATCAGCGAGAACAGCAGCTCCGTCCACGACAGTCGTCGCTTGTAAATCAGCGGCTCCAGTATAGCCGTAAAGAATCCTATCAGCGAGAAGCAGATTACACCTATCGACACGTTCGATGCCTTGATGCTGCCGTAAAACAATATCCAGTGGAATCCCAGCAGTGCTCCACAGCCGCACAGCTGCAGAAACTTACGCCAACCCACCTTGGGCAAGCCAGTAAACACCAGCAGAATGGCGCTGGTAAACACCATGCGATACCACACAATGTCAACCTCATTCAGCGTGATCAGTCGGCCAAACAAGCCCGTAAAGCCCGCCAGCATCACACTCAAATGCAGCTGTATAAATCCTTTGTTAGTCTCGTTCATATCATATAATTCGGCTGCAAAGATAATAAAAATCCCTGTCCCAATTGTCTCATTTGTCACAAATCTGCGCTTTTGTCCCAATTATTTGGTGGTTTCATCAGCATTCACTATCTTTGCAGCGCAGAAAGTATAGATAGAAACGATGAAACAAGTAGTTGATCCAAATGAAACCAGCCGGGCATGGGCGTTTCAGATGTGGATGAAGTCGCCTGTGCCTATGGTCACACTCGTCAAGACGTTTGATATTACCCAATTGTGCAAGGTGTGCAAGCGCAATGGCTTGAAGTTCAATAAGTTGCTGTGCTGGTGCTTGGGGCGGGCCGCTATCGCAAGAGTTGGTTCAAGGTAACGCTCCCCATCTCTATGCAGTTCCATCACGCCCAGATGGACGGAGGCCACGCCGCCCGATACTTAGAATCGCTGCAACAAACAATTAATAGTTTGGAGTAAATGGCGAAACCTGTATTTAGAATAATTAACGCCATCGATGCAAACAATCCTTCATATCGAGCGTATATGCTAGTAAACAAGGATTAAAAGAAAATGAACAAGAAATCAATCATCAGCCTAATGCTGGCCCTCATCGCAATGATTGGGCAGGCACAAAGTAATCAGCAGTTAGAACAGAGTTCGGATACAAGAATCAACTGGAAGTTGGAGGGGACTGTGGATAATGCGGAGCCTACCGACACACTGTTTATTGTTGATTTAGAAGAGCAAAGAGATGTTGCCTCACTACAGGTTAACAACGGCAAGATTGTAGCAACTGGCGGCACACTAGATGAGCCTGCCGTATGTGGCATTATGACAAAAGACAGACAACGTTGGATAACAGCCTTTGTACTCGAGAATGGAACCGTAAACATCCATGTCGACTTGAAGAAAAACTATCCGCAGCACATTGGCGGAACGCCCATCAACGACGAGATGAACGCTATGTTTACAGAGGAAATACAGAATACCAGCAATCAAACGCTGTTTAACCAGAACATCTACAAGATTGTAAACGGCATCGTAGAAAAGCATCCTGATCACATCGTATCATCATTCCTTATCGATTGGTGCAAGAGCTGCTGTACGCCCACTCAATCGCTTGGACTGATTGATAAACTCTCGCCCAGACTTCAGAATAGTCTTAAAATAGACCGACTGAAGGAAAACTTTGCCCTACAACAAGAAACAGAAGTAGGAAAACGATTCAAGGAACTAATTGGTGTTTCGCCCGACATGAAACCTGCAACCCTTTCTACATATGTGGGACAAGGCAGCTATGTGCTTGTAGATTTCTGGGCTTCATGGTGTGGCCCCTGCAAGGCCGAAATGCCACGTGTAATAGCAATCTACGAGAAATTTAAGGATAAAGGTCTGAAAGTGTTAGGTGTTACGGTTGATGATACGCCCGAGAAGTCCGACAGTGTAGTAAAACAATTGGGCATTCCCTTTCCTCAAATTTATAAGTCAACCCCTATGAGTACCTATGGCATAACGTCCATCCCTCACACCATTCTTTTCGCCCCCGACGGCACCATCCTCGCCCGCAGATTGTATGGAGATGAAATAGAAAAGAAGTTCAACGAAATATTTCAGTAGCTTTTAATTATATTCCCAGTTAGGGAATGTTTTGTTCCCAAGCTGGGAACGTTTTATTCCCAACGTGGGAATATTTTCTGCTTGAATTATATGGTTTTTCACTATTTCAAAAAAAAAGAATAATTGAGAAAATCTCTCATCCCTCACTTATCTCTCACCCAATCTCTCACACATTCATTTCGTGATAGACAAAAATGTGAGGGTTGATGTGAGGGATATGTGAGGGATAAAAATAATCTCTCACATCCCGAAATACCTGTATTTATGCGGGTTTCGAAAGATTATGTGAGAGATGAGAGATTTTTTTTAAACCTGCTCGTGTGGCGGTGGTAGGTGTCGTATTCTTGGCCGAAGTCGCAATTTGCGAGTCCCCCTTGTGGTTTATTTCTTTGCTATTTTGAGATAGGACTTCAGGGCTTTTACGTAGGCCTCGAAGGCTTGTTGGCCTTTGGGGGTGATGCGGCAGATGGTGCACGGACGCTTGCCCTTGAAGGTCTTTTCTACCTCGATATAGCCTGCCTCTGAAAGCTTATCCACTTGCACACTCAGGTTGCCCGCCGTGGCTCCCGTCTGCTCCTTGATGTATGGGAACTCGGCCTCGCCTGTACTGATGAGCAGCGACATTACGGCTAGTCGCAACTCAGAGTGCAATAGTGGATCTAACGGCTGAAACGGCATAGGCTTATTTCTTGTTTCGGATAATCATCCAGCCTGGGAGCGTCAAGCCGATGAAGGTGAATACTGCCATCATAAGATTGGGCGTGATGGTGTAGAGAGCGGGTAGGTCAGTTCTGGCGGCTAATGTATCTGTAATGCGGAATGCCTCCCAGAAGAATCCGCCTAAACCGCCGATGATGCCACACCATACCATCCATTTACTCTTTAGTATGTAGCCATTGATGGTGACGGCCATACCCATCAGTAGCAGGATGATGCGAACAGGATTGATGCGATTCTGAAAATAAACCTGCATGTTATCTGCTACTTGAGCATCGTAGAACATCAGATTGTTGAACAGGATAGTCAGCACAAAAAACGCAACCACAAAGATTCCGAAAGTCTGCCAGGTTTTATCTACCATATTACTAATAAAACTGGCGGGAACCTTGGGTTTGTTTCTCTTAACATGGCGCTCGATGGCCCATATAAATATAGGTATGAGCATGTAAAGCAGATAGAACACCCAGTTGTGGGTGAGCAGGGCGCCAATGCTGACAATGATGGCGACGCCAACGATGCAAAGACCAGAGATGAGGAGCGTCATACCCACATCCTCGGATACCGACTTGCGGCTGCGCTCAATCTGTTCTGTGATAATCTCAAGACTGCGCTCGGCAGTTAAATTCATTGTTTCTTCCATTTCTGTTTGATTTTTAAATGATTAAACTACACAATAAATCCGGATTGCGTTGCAAAGATAAATTAGTTTATAATATAAACCAAATTATAACGCAAAAAACTGCCTTTTGTTAGTCTTATTTAACAAATCGTATACGAAATATCAAAACCTGCGGGTGTGATGGCGGTAGGTGTCGTATTCCTGACCGAAGTCGCGATGCAGACGGTGTTCTTCGCTGATAACTTGTACCATCATAATGGCTAGGAAGAGCAGCCAAACAAGCACTGATTGCCAAGTCCACAGCAGAACGGCAAAGCCTGCAAGGTAGAGCAGCGTGCCAGTAAGCATTGGGTTGCGGTTGATTCGATATGGGCCATCAGTCATCAGATGCTGGGTGCGTGGTGCAACTTCGTGTCCGAAGGCGTCCATAGGATTGCCCTTGCCACGTTGGCGCATATATACGATAGTCCAAATGCTCATTGCCAATCCACCAAACATCATCAGCACAGCCAAAGACGTCCTCAAAACGCTAACATGCGCTATCGCTGGTCTGCCCGATGCAAACCACATCACAGCAGGTATCAGCAGCACAAACAGCAATCCGCCTAGCACATAGCCCGCAATTTCTCTTAACTTCTTCATCGTATAGAATAATTAGTTTGCATTTAATACCTCGAGTGCCTTTTCCATGACGGGGTCGCCATTTGGGGCATAGTATTCATCGTATGTAAGGGGAACTTCTACGTCGGGCATCAGGCCGCGTTTGGCGGGGAAACGGTCAGTAACAGTATCGTCGGCAACGCTCTTAACTAACGGCAATGTGTACTCAATGTGAGAGTGGGGAAGGGCAAGATGTGCAAACTTAACGGCTGTCATATAGTGGTAGCCAGTGCCCGTCTCGCGACCTACGGTGATAGCTCGGCCGTTGCGAACCAATATGGCAGGGAAGTCGGATGCGGCACTCTTCGACGTCTCATCAGTAAGAATAACCACACGTCCGCCGTAATGCACGGCACTATCTGGATAGATAACATCTGCTATCGACGATGGGCTATAAAAACCTGTCTGCCCCTCACGAGCCACATAGTCCTCGAAAGGTTTATCGTCAGCAGGGATGTTCATACAGTGAACAAAGCTTTGATATACGCCGTTGCTATTCACCTTGTCGTAGTGATTAGTCTCTTTTGTGGGCTTATCAATGAACCATGATACCAAGCGATTGCATACATCGATATGTCCACCAGGATTGTTGCGCACATCGATAATCAGATTAGGCACGTTTTTGTGGCGCATCAGGCTATCGGCAATTGCCTCCATCTGCACTTCGTCCAAGGTGAAGTCGCTAATTGTAAGCAGGGCAATATTGTCTGACTTCATCGTAAAACGATATTGCGCCTCTTGGTTAGCGCTTATTCGCTGATAGCGGGCGGATTTTCCTGTAGACGGTTTTATACCTTTTACCTGATTAGCTGATATCCACTGGTCGCGAACCACCGAACCATCGGCCAACTTTACCACCGAAAGATGCCTTGTAAGATTATTGCCAACCAAGTAATTCCATGCTCGCAGCATAAACGCGTTGATAAACGATTGGTTATCGCCATCTACGCTACTTGCTACATTACGTAGCCTTTCTATCAGCGTCTGGGCATCTTCACCATCTATAGCCGCAACTTCCTTACCAATATATTTCTCATAGCCCGTCTGAGCCTGAGTAACTATCAGCTTTCCGTTAAGCGAGCCAATAAACAAATGTGGCACACAATAGTTGGCTGTAATTGATGGATCGTCGGTGTCTATCCATGCGTGTGAATCGTGCAGGAACTGCAGGCTGAAGGTATTGCACACAACCTGATAGAACTTGTTATAACTGATAGGTGCCTTAAGTTTCTCCTTGGCGCTGCTTACAAACTGCTGGTATTTTTCCTCGCTAATGATGTCATCTAACGAGGGATAGCACTCCTTTATAGAAGATACAAGGAAATCAAAATCATCATTAGCCTGCTTAACGGTCAGCGTCTTCGGAATAACCAGTGGTGCAATCTTCTTGAAGGTTGTTTTTAGTCCGAAGGGCGTCATTGGGTCAACATGTTTGCCATCACTGCCGGATACACTGATGCTGATATGTGGCTGACCTATCTTTCGATAGTCGTATGCCACAGTGCCGAGCTTCTGCCCCTTTGTGATGCGTTGTCCCGTTTTAAACGCGATATCGCCACGCAAACCTGAAATATATAGTTTACGCCCATCAGCCAAGCGCAGCATGACGGAGCCATTAATATATTTAATAGGTATCGGCAATTTTTTGTCGTTCGCCAACTTCTCGCGCGACTTGTCGAATGTGCCGCCCTCATTACCAAAGTTAGTTGATTGTGAGAGGGATATGTTTGCAACTACACTAAGAGTTCCGATGGTTCCATCAACAGGAGCTACTACCGTAGTGCCCTCGGGCGCTGCAATAAACAGATCGCCGACGTTAAGTTCCTTGTCGATACGGTCCTGAGGCTGGCATACAATGTTTTCACCTGTCTTGGCACCCTCGATGGGCCACAACCATTTTGAGTTCTGGGCCGAAACAGATAGCGAAGCTAATGAAAGCAGAATAGAAATAAACTTCATAATTGGTTACTTTTTATAGTTGATTATTGTGATTTGATATTACGTTTGAAACAACCCTTTGAAGAGTAGGTAAGGATCGATGGTTATTTGATGTTTGCAGTGGGGGACTATGGTCTTCGACATGCCGCCTGTGGCTATTATTTTTGGTGTCGCGTTGAGGGTGGTACTGAGCTGGTCAATGAGTCCATCTATCATTGCTGCTGTGCCGTAAAGTATGCCGCTCTGCATGCACTCTAAGGTGTTTCGGCCGATGAAATGGGCAGGTTTTTCGATAGTTATTGATGGAAGTTGCGATGCTCGAGTGCTTAATGCGCTAAGTGATGTCTTTACGCCAGGAATAATCATTCCGCCCTTAAAAACTCCGTTTTCATCGATAACTCCCAGTGTGGTAGCTGTGCCAAAGTCGATGACGATGGCTGGTACGCCATAGCAGCGTGCGGCTCCAATAGCATCGGCCAAACGGTCCTTGCCTAACTGCGAGGGCGACTCTACGTCGATGGTGATAATACCCTCAGCGTCGGCTATCGAGAAGAAGTGTGGAGTGATGCCTGTAAGGTCGACTACAGCCTGCGCGATGTCATCATTTACCTCAGGAACTACCGATGAAATGGTAATTTTTTCAATATCAGCAGCCTCCACATTGTACTTGCGAAGTCCTTGGCGCAGTTCGTAGCGGAAGAAACTGGCCGTCTCTTCCTTCTTGGTCTTGAATCGCCATGTAGCAGTGATGTCGCCTTTGTTATCAGTCATAGCGATAACAACGGTGGAATTGCCGATATCTATCAGAATATGCATAGCGTGCTATAGTGTTAGGATGTGCGAGAGTATCTTGTCGGCTGTCTCTTCCTTAGAACACAGAGGCAACTCGGTTACTGCGTCGCTGGTGATGATTGTAACCTTGTTGGTATCTACGGCAAAGCCTGTATTTCCTTCAGCAATAGAGTTGGCGCAGATCATATCGGCGTGTTTCTTATCAAGCTTTGCACGCGAGTTCTCTATCAAATTCTCCGTTTCCATCGAGAATCCAACCAATGTCTGGCCTGCTTTCTTATGCTCGCCAAGCCAACCAAGAATGTCTTGAGTGCGAGTGAGCTGGATGGCCATATCGCCATCGTGTTTCTTCACCTTCTGGTCAGAATACTCAGCTGATGTATAGTCGGCCACAGCGCTGCACATAATCACCACATCAGCCTCGGTGCTACGAGTGGTAACGGCATCAAACATATCCTTAGCGCTCTTAACAGAAACTACATTAACGCCCTCGAAGGCCTTGATATTTACAGGACCTGAAACCAATGTGACCTCAGCTCCGCGTAATCGCGCCATTTTTGCGATGGCGTAGCCCATCTTGCCTGATGAGTGGTTTGTGATATAGCGAACAGGGTCGATAGACTCTTGTGTAGGACCTGCTGTAATAAGGAATCGCTTACCCTTCAAGTCGTGCTCCTTGGCCATAAAAGTGAGGATATGCTCAACAATCACCTCCTCGGAGTTCATCTTGCCCGTACCCGTATCGCCACAAGCCAGTCGGCCTATAATCGGGTCGATGATGTGATAGCCGTAGCCCTTTAGTTTAACAAGATTGTCCTGCAGGATAGGGTTCTCCCACATACCAGTATTCATGGCTGGCGCGATAAGCTTTGGAGCGCGTGTGGCCAGCATGGTGGTGGTAAGCATATCGTCGCAGATGCCGTGAGCAAGTTTACCGATAACATTAGCTGTACAGGGAGCCACAACAAACAGGTCGCCACGCTTGGCCAGCGACACATGTTTTACATCGAACGAAAAGTTGCGGTCGAAGGTATCAACGATGCACTTATTGTTGGTAAGTGTCTCGAACGTCATCGGAGTGATGAACTTAGTGGCGTTCTGCGTCATTATCACATGCACATCGGCATGCAGCTTAATGAGCATCGAGGCCAGATTGGCGCTCTTGTAGGCAGCAATACCGCCTGTTACACCCAATACGATGGTCTTTCCTGTAAGCATCTTTTATTTGACGATTTGACGATTTTATTATTTGAGCATTTTACTGCTCTTTCAGAAGTCCGTGTTTCTCGTAGTTGGCCTTGCGGACAATACGATTGTTCTCGTCTACAAAGAGTACGGTGGGCTTGTGAGTCTTAGCCTCATCGGGAGTCATATAGGCATAGGCCATGATAATCACCTTATCACCTACGTTCACACACTTGGCAGCAGCTCCGTTCAGACAGATAACGCCCGAACCAGCCTCGCCGGCAATAGCATAGGTTTCGAAACGGTTGCCATTGTCGATATCGGCAATCTCCACCTTCTCGTATTCCAGAATACCCGACTCGCTCAGCAGGTTAGAATCAATGGTGATGCTACCCACATAATCGAGGTCGGCCTGGGTTACTACAGCGCGGTGAATCTTTGCTTTCAGTAGTGTTATGTCCATACCTATATTATATATTTACGATAAAATTATCAATCAGTCGTGTCTTACCGATATATACGGCGATAGCTACAAGGACTTCGCCTTCAATCTTTGCTGTACGCTGGATGTTCTCAAAGTCAACCACCTCAACGTAGTCGATACGTGCCATTGGCTCAGTCTCCAGGTTCTGGCGGATGATATCGATAACCTTCTGTGAATCGCGCTCGCCAGCCTCGATAGCAGCCTTACCCTTCTTCAGGCTCTGTGAGAGGATAAGTGCAGCCTTACGCTCATCGGCATTCAGATAGGTGTTGCGGCTCGACTTAGCCAGTCCGTCGTCTTCACGTACGATAGGACAGGGAACAATCTCGAGCGGGAAGTTCAGGTCGCGAACAAAACGCTTAACGGTAGCCAGCTGCTGTGCATCCTTCTGTCCGAAGTAAGCACGGTCAGGGCAAACGATATTAAAGAGCTTGCCCACCACGGTGCACACACCACGGAAGTGAACTGGGCGAACAGCGCCACAAAGCAGTTCGGTAGTCTCGGTGGTATCAATGAACGATGTGAAGTGACCAGGATACATCTCGGCTGGCTCTGGATTGAAAATCAGGTTGCCACCAGCTTCCTCTACCTTCTCCATATCGCGATTAAGGTCGCGTGGATAAGCCTCAAGGTCTTCGTTTGGACCAAACTGTATTGGGTTTACAAATACAGAAACCACAGTACGGTCGTTTTGACTGGCCGACTTGCGGATAAGGCTCTGATGACCCTCGTGAAGGAATCCCATAGTAGGTACCAAACCTACAGAAAGGCCTTCCTTTCTCCATTCTGCAACAATCTCTCTAACCTCCTTTACTGTCTTAACTACTCTCATATCACTTTAAATAATGGTCTTTCTGTTTCTTTTTTCAGCTGCTCCAGTACCTCATCGCTGATGCAATAGGTATGGCCCTCGCCAGGGAAGGTGCGGTTTTCACAATCCTTCTTGTACTGAGTGAATGCTTCTAACATTACGCTGTGAAGGTCGGCATACTTCTTCACGAACTTGGGTATAAAGCCGTTGTTATAGCCTAACATGTCCTGATATACCAAGACTTGGCCATCGCATCCATTGCCGGCACCGATACCAATGGTAAGCGCATTACTGCGCTCTGTAATTATCTTGGCTAATGCCTCAGGTACACACTCCAATGTAATGGCAAAAGCTCCTGCTTCTTCAACAGCTTTGGCATCGGCCAACAACTTCTGAGCCTGTTCGAGCGATTTACCTTGTACCTTATATCCTCCCATGGCATTTACTGATTGTGGAGTCAGTCCGATATGTGCAACCACAGGTATGCCAGCCTCAACAATAGCCTTTATACGGTCGGCATATTCTACACCTCCCTCTAACTTTACAGCTTGGCAATTTGTTTCTTTCATAATGCGACCAGCATTACGAACTGCGTCTTCTACTGATGTCTGATATGACATAAATGGCATGTCGATAACAACAAAAGCCTCTTTGGCACCGCGAACTACGGCCTTACCATGATGAATCATATCATCAACGGTAACTGCCAATGTGTTCTCATAACCCAGCATAACATTGCCGAGCGAGTCGCCAACTAAAATCATGTCGATTCCTGCCTCATCAATTGTGAATGCAGTGTGATAATCATAAGCCGTCAGCATACTGACGGGCTGTTTTCCCTTACGTTCAAGTAAGTCAAAAATAGATTTTCTCATTTCCTGAAATAGATTTCAATGCTCTCTCCGAGGGTGCAAAAGTATTACATTATTTTAATATCAGCAAATTTTTTTGTTATTTTCTGTTGATTTTGACTGTTTGTTGATAAAAAGCAGTATCTTTGCGGCGTTTTTAATTCGAATTAATTATGAAAATAGCTTTAATCGGCTACGGAAAGATGGGTAAGATGATTGAGCAGATTGCCATCGACCGTGGTCACAAGATTGTAAGTGTCATCGATATCGACAATCAGCAGGACTTCGACTCACCGGAGTTTGCTTCGGCTGATGTTGCTATCGAGTTCACGGCTCCACAGGCTGCATACGGCAACTATCTGAAGGCGTGGAGCAAAGGTGTAAAAGTTGTTTCCGGATCAACAGGTTGGATGAAGGAACATGGCGACGAGGTGCGTAAGGCATGCTCTGAGGATGGAAAGACCCTTTTCTGGGCATCAAACTTCTCTATCGGAGTGGCCATCTTCTCTGCTGTAAACCGTTATCTGGCCAAAATCATGAACCAGTTCCCACAGTATGATGTTGAGATGGAAGAGACTCACCATGTACATAAACTTGACCATCCAAGCGGTACAGCTATCACTCTGGCAGAGGAAATAGTAGAGAATATCGACCGTAAGGAAGCATGGAAGGAGGATACCACCGATAAGAAGTATCTGCGTGTGGACCATATACGTCGTGGTGAGGTACCAGGTATTCATACCATACGTTACGACAGCGATGCTGATCTGATTACTATCACCCACGATGCCCACAGCCGAAAGGGCTTTGCACTCGGTGCTGTACTCGCAGCTGAATACACTAAGGAACATCAGGGATTACTCACTATTTCCGATATGTTTAAATTCTGATTATGGAGAAGAAGAAAGAATTCAACCCTACGAAACAGTGGGCTAAGTTTATTACCGTACTTGTACTCTATCTGCTCTTCCTTTATTGGGTAGGAAGCTGGTGGGGACTGCTCGTAATACCTTTTATCTTCGACGTGTATATCACCAAGAAGATAAAGTGGCAATGGTGGAAAGAGGCTGAAAAGCCTGTTAAGTTTGTGATGTCGTGGATTGACGCACTGGTATTTGCGTTGGTGGCAGTATATTTCATCAACCAGTTCTTCTTCCAGAACTATGTGATTCCTTCAAGTTCGCTTGAGAAGTCACTGCTTACAGGTGATTATCTGTTTGTGTCAAAAGTTAGCTACGGACCACGTATACCACAGACACCACTGACCATGCCATTAACCCAGCATACACTGCCAGTAGTGGAGTGCAAGAGCTATATAGAGTGGCCACATTGGGATTATCGTAGAGTAAAAGGACTTGGTCAGGTTCAGCTTAACGATATCGTTGTGTTCAACTATCCTGCAGGCGACACCATCTGTACAGCCCTGCAGTATCAGACGGAATACTATAACCTGTGTTATGGTTATGGTTATCCGAGCTATCCTAACATGCCAAACCTCGATTCATTGTCGGCAGAGAAACGACTGCAGGTGTTCAGTACCCTGTATGAAATGGGTAAGAATGTATTACAGACAAATCCTCAGGAGTTTGGTGAGATAGCTACACGCCCTACCGATCGTCGCGAGAACTATGTTAAGCGTTGTGTTGGTCTGCCTGGACAGACACTTCAGATAAAAGACCATATTATCTATCTGGATGGCAAGGCTAATAAGGAACCCGAAAATGTGCAGTACACATACAATCTCAAGTTGAAACGTCATTTCACCGAAGAGGAGTTGGATGAATGGAACATCACTCGCGAGGAGCTTGTGTCGCTTAACAATAACGGTTATATGCCATTGACTAAGCGTGTGGTAGAGGAGATGAAGAAGCGCAGCGGCCTGCTGGAGAGTATTTCGTTCCATTATGACACAGAGCAATGGAGCTTGTATCCACAGAACGGCAATACACACTGGACTCGCGATAACTATGGTCCGATCTGGATTCCAAAGAAAGGTGCAAGCATTAAGCTGACACTTGAGAATCTTCCCATATATGAGCGCTGTATCCGTGCTTATGAGGAGAACGACCTGCAAGTTCGCGATGGTAAGATTTACATCAACGGAAAGGAATCAAAGGATTACACTTTCAAGTTGGATTACTATTGGATGATGGGTGACAACCGTCATAATTCAGCCGACTCACGTTACTGGGGATTTGTGCCCGAAGATCATATTGTGGGCAAACCAATCTTCATCTGGTGGTCGAGCGATCCAGACCGTAACGGATTCTCTGGCATACGTTGGAATCGTATCGGCAATATCGTAGACAATATTAAATAAGGTAAAACCATGCAGGTTTTGCTAAGTACAACATACTTTGGCCCGGTGCAGTGGTATCAGAAACTGCATCGGGCTGATGCTGTGCATATAGAGAAATGGGAAAGTTTCATAAAACAGACTTATCGTAATCGTTGTCTGATAGCGACGACACAAGGAGTACAGGCATTGACTGTTCCTGTGGTTCGTGGTGAGTCGCTTCTCATTAAGGATATCCGTATAAGCGATCACGGAAACTGGCGTCATTTACATTGGAATGCATTACAGAGTGCCTACGGCGAATCGCCTTTCTTCGAGTATTATCAGGATGATATCCGTCCTTTCTTCGAGAAACGTTGGGACTATTTGTTGGATTTCAATGAGGCAATCTGTATGAAAATGTGCGAATTAATCGATATCCAACCAAAGATTAAATATAGTTCTGACTTTGTGGCTGAGCCAAACGACGAAACAGACTATCGTTTAGCAATAAACCCCAAACACCCAGTACATGATGCAGACTTTACAGCCAAACCTTATTATCAGGTTTACTCTGCGAAACATGGTTTTCTGCCGAATCTATCGGTATTAGACCTGTTGTTTAATATGGGTCCTGAGAGTATTTTCTATTTATAATGTTGAAACAAACCAAAACCAACAATGATGCGTAAACTACTAATAACTTTATTTTCTATCGTAACACTGACCTCAACAGGTCAGTCGCATTTTTATACATCAGAGAAACTTTCGAGTAATCAGATTACCCAGATATGTCAGGATAAGGAAGGATATATATGGATTGGTACTGAATACGGACTGAATAAATACGACGGCTATCGTTTTACTAATTATCTGCATGATAAGACGAATCAAAACTCCGTTAGCAGTAATGTTATCTCACATCTGTTCCAGGATGCTGAGGGAACCTTATGGGTTGGAACCCAAATGGGATTGGATCGTTACGACCCTACTGAAAACAAGTTTATCTCCGTAGAAATGAAGGGCGCTACAAGTGTCCCTCGTATTAACGCTATCGTTCAGGAAGATAAACACCATCTGCTTATAGGAACTGCCGGATATGGTTTGTTCCGTCTTGATACCAGAGATAACTCCAGTAAGAAATTGGATGGTTATGCAAAGGCTGATAATAACTATTTTAGCTATATATATATCGATGAAAAGGGATGTTTCTGGAAGTCGGGATATGGTAATGTCATAATACGCCGTATGCCAGATGGAAAGATTGAAGAGTTTCAATCACCCTATGGCACTGTAACAGGTTTTGTTGGTTACGAAGGTGGTGTACTTATGGTGTGTAACCATGGTCTGCTGTTTTATCGTGATGGTCGGTTGATGACCGATTATCTGGACCCGGGCGAACTACGTGGCAGGGATTTGTTGTTGCGTACGGCTAAATGTGACAGGAATGGAAACCTGTTCATCGGCACCATGGGAAATGGCTTGTGGTGGGTTCCGCGTGGGGAACGTAAGATGAGGCGCTATGACTTCCAAAATGCATCTGTCGACTTGAATACAGCTACTATTTGGGCTTTGTTTCAGGACAATCAGGAGAATCTCTGGGTGGGATGTCAGAAACGAGGATTACTGCTAATTCCTCAGCATCAGTCACCTTTCCGTACTTGGAAGTTTATCGATCAACACCTTACTACAGGTGGTTCGCTCACATCAATATGTGCTGGAGATAACGGAATGACATGGTGTTCTGTGCAGAATAACGGTATCTTTGGTTTCGATGCCCAAGGACGATTAGTTGCCCATCCGTCTTCTCCCGAAGGCACATATCTTATATATAGAGACGGTATGGGGCAGTATTGGGTAGGAACTAATACCGGTTTGTTCGCATATAATCCAATTACAGGTGAATATCTGCAGAAAAGCTCTTTCGATAGTGGTTTCATTAATACCATCACCGATGATGGCATGGGACATATATTCTATTCTGTGTACTCTAAGGGATTCTATTCATACGATACAAAGAGTGGGGAACTGAAACATTTCAGTTTTTTCGATCCGGATGGTCCACGTGGCCGACTGCATAATGACTGGGTTACCAGACTAAAGTTTGACAGTCGAGGGAAACTATGGATATGTACAGCTTCTGGTATAAATTGTTATGATCCGGTTGAGGACCACTTCCATCCTTATGGTTGGGATGTAATACTTGATTATAATGCAATAGAAACAGTATACGAGACTCGTGATCGTAAGATACTTTTTGGCACCAACACAGGATTATACATCTATGATTCTCAAGATAAAACAGCTAAACCATTTCCTGATGCACAGATGCTTAGTAATAAGATAGTAGGTGGTATTGTTGAGGATTACTCTGGTGATTTATGGATAAGTACCACAATGGGACTTTGGCAGTACAAGCACGCTGACAGCCAGTTTGTGGGATACGTTTACGGAAACGGTCTGGCCAGTCGTGAGTACGTTAGTGGGGTTTCTATGCGTACACCTGATGGAAGGATATGGTTCGGATTTAGCGATGGTATTACATCATTTAATCCCGTAGACCTTAAACGTATGAACAATGATATCGGACAGGTTCTTCTTACAGGTATCTATGTTGGAGGTAGGGCCCTGCCAGGTAAGAAACATTTTTCGTTAGACTTTATCGATAATACATTCTCGATGGAGTTCTCATCACTTAACTATGCTAATGCCGAAAATGTTGTATATGAATACCGCTTGAACGGTGCTCGAGAATGGGGACAGACGGAGGCCGGACGTAATGTTGTGTCGTTTACTCATCTTCAGCCTGGTTCGTATATCCTCGAAGTCAGGGCTTACGATAACGGAACTTATACCGATTCAGAGGTATATCATATTATAATAAAGGCTCCTTGGTATCGTTCTTCGTGGGCGTACCTTATATATATAATGGCAGCGATGATTGTAGTTGGTTCTTTGATGTGGACGTACTTCCGTCGTCGTCGTCAGGAATTAGAAGAGGAAAAAATGAAGTTCTTGATTAATGCCACTCACGACATCCGTTCGCCGCTAACTCTGATTATGAGTCCGCTACATAAATTACTAAAGCGCGACTTTGATTCGGAAACAAAGAATGACTTGAAAACGATAGAGCATAATGCCCAGCGAGTTCAGAATCTGGTTAATCAGATTCTTGATATTCGTAAACTTGATAAGCAGCAGATGAATCTTCAGTGCCAGGAAACTGATATTGTGCAATATGTAGGCAATCTGCTCAAGTCGTATGAGTATACAGCAAAAGAGCGTGGCATAACCTTCCGTTATTCGCCAGAGCTCGACAAGCTCAATGTATGGTTCGATCGCAAGGCAATAGACAAGGTTGTTGACAATCTGCTATCTAATGCGTTTAAGTATACTTATGATAGTGGAGAAATAGAAGTTCGTGTAACAAACGAATCAACAAGGAGTGCTGTTCTGCAGGTCATAGACAATGGTATGGGCATAAAGGGCGATCCACGAAAACTGTTCGATAGATTCTATCAGGGTAGTAGTTCCAGAAGTATGCACATAGAAGGTACAGGTATAGGTCTTAACTTATGTAAGATGATGGTTGAGATGCATCACGGTACTATCGAGGCAGCTAATCGTAATGATGATCAGGGTAGCATCTTTACTGTTTGTTTGCCTTTGGGAAATGAACATTTAAATAAGGATGAACTGTTAATAGCCGAAGAGAAAGATAGGATTACAAGGGCTAAGTCGCAGTCAAACTATCGTGTGATGATTGTAGACGACGATGAGGAGATTGGCAGTTATATATCTCAGGAGCTTGGCAGCTACTACCACATTACTCCTGTTACAAGTGGTCGTAATGCATTGCGATTGCTGCTTGGTGCAGAACCCGACAAACAGTTTGATTTGGTTGTAAGTGACGTTATGATGCCTGAGATGGATGGTTTTACGCTGCTACGAATGATAAAGACTAATATGAACATCAATCACACTCCCGTTGTGATGCTCACATCTAAGGCTGCCGTTGCCAATCGTCTTGAGGGTCTTGAGAAAGGTGCAGATGCATTCCTTGCAAAGCCTTTCGATATGGATGAGTTACATATGGTTATTAATAACCTGATAAGGAAAAATCAGAGACTCAAAGGAAAATACTCTGGTAATCAGCAACAGAAAGATAAGGTTGAAGAGAAACATGTCAAAGGTAACGATGAGATACTGATGGAACGTGTTATGAAGGTGATAAACGATCATCTTGACGATAGCGATTTTAGTGTTGATGCGCTTACTAAGGAGGTTGGTATAAGTCGTGCTCAATTACATAGAAAGATGAAGGAGATGACAGGTTTACCTGTTAGCGAGTTTATCAGAAACATACGTTTGGAGCAGGCCGTAAGGCTGTTGGAAGAGCAGAAGATCAATGTAACACAAGTTGCATATTCCGTTGGATTCAGTAATTTGGCTCACTTCTCAACGGTGTTCCGTAAGCAGTTTGGTATATCTCCAACAGAGTATGTGGAGCAAAAAGTACAAAAAAAACAAGGCTGATACAAAAATGAAATGAAACGAAACATACGTATAAGCCATAATAAAAGAATCTGCCTACCTTTGCGGCAGATTTTTTTATAACTTAAAAAATAATTAATTATTAACTAACAAACCAAACGTATGAGTTTCAAAGCAAAGAAAACAGCCATGTTGGTAGGATTGTGCTGCTTAGGCATGATCTCAACACAGCAGGCTTCGGCAGCTACTGAATCTGTAGCTTCCGTTCAGCAAACGAAGCAGGCTACTGGTCAGGTAAGCGACTCACAGGGTCCGCTGATTGGTGCCACGGTAATGGAGAAGGGTACCAACAATGGTACTGTTACCGACTTTAACGGTAACTTCTCTCTTAGTGTTAAGCCAGGTGCAACACTTGTTGTATCTTATGTAGGTTACGTATCACAGGAAATCAAGGCTGGTGATAACGTACGCGTAAACCTTAAAGAAGACGGTCACGTAGTAAACGAGGTTGTTGTTATCGGTTATGGTACACAGCGTCGTGAGGCCGTTACTGGTTCTGTTGCCAACATCGGTGGTGAGAAACTGAACCAGATTGCTGCAACCAACGCTGCTCAGGCTCTGCAGGGTCGTGTAGCTGGTGTGCTTATGACACAGACATCATCTAAGCCAGGTGCTGAGATGCAGATTCGTATCCGTGGTCAGCGCTCACTGACT
>Ga0265299_10002462_pt1 | contig 19028 bp, 17 predicted proteins | sample AusTroGonzalo_MG_4_FD_193485 | JGI IMG/M metagenome (GOLD analysis project Ga0265299, IMG submission 193485) | Bovine rumen microbial communities from tropical cattle in Woodstock, Queensland, Australia - Gonzalo_02 | ecosystem: Host-associated > Mammals > Digestive system > Stomach > Rumen ... | reverse complement strand
GCCTTCTGACCTTTTGATTGAAGAGAGCGCCGTGCTGGTGGGCATGGTGAACAAGCCCACGCGCTACAACCCCATCATCAATCCGGACAACGCCCTCAAGCGCCGCAACCTGGTGCTGGACCGCATGCGCTCCATGAAGTACATCACCAAGGCCGAGTGCGACTCCCTGCAGGCCCTGCCCATCGTGCTGCACACCCGCCAGGGAGACCGTACCACCGGTGTGGGCCCGTACTTCCGCGATATGCTGCGCCGCACCATGAGCGCCACGCAGCCCAAGCGTTCGTCGTACCAGTTCTACGAGGACTATCAGGCCGATTCCCTCCTCTGGGCCGACGACCCCCTCTACGGCTGGCTCAACAAGAATTCCAAGAGCGACGGCACCCAGTACGACCTGGACCGCGACGGCCTCCGCATCTATACTACCATTAATTACAAGATGCAGCGCTATGCAGAGGAAGCCATTGCAGAGCATCTGGGCAAGGACCTCCAGAACGCCTTCTGGAAAGAGCTCAAGAATCGCCGCAATCCTCCGTTCTCGGCCGATACGGACAAGTCCGTCATCGAGACCACCCTCAAGCAGGCCCGCCGCTGGAGCGACCGCACCCGTATGATGAAGGCCTCCGGCCACACGGATGCAGAGATTGAAGCCTCCTTCAAGGAGCCCGTCAAGATGCGGGTCTTCACTTGGGACAAGCCTGGCTATCGGGACACCCTCATGACCCCGGACGATTCCATTCGCTACTACAAGTCCTTCTTCCGGGCCGCCTTTATGGCCATCGAGCCCGGTACGGGCCACGTGAGAGCCTATGTAGGAGGACCCGACTACCGTTACTTCAAGTATGACAACGTGCGCCAGGGCAAGCGCCAGGTGGGCTCCACCATCAAGCCTTTCCTTTACACGGAGGCCATGGAATCCGGCATGACGCCCTGCGATCCTGTGCTCAATTCACCCGTTGTGATTGTGGTTAACGACGGAGACACCTGGTCTCCCCAGGACCCCCACGCAGACGGCACCATGGTAGACCTTACCTGGGGTCTGGCCCACAGCTCCAACTCCGTTTCGGCCTATCTTATGAAGGAACTGGGCGCCGCATCCATGGTTTCCATGATGCGCAAGATGGGTATCACCGGTTTCATTGATCCGGTGGCTTCCCTCTGCGTAGGTTCCGCAGACCTGTCTGTCTACGATATGGTTACCGCTTACAACACCTTCCCTTCCGGAGGTACCTATACCTATCCCATCTTTGTCACCCGCATCGAGGACAGCGACGGCAACGTGCTGGGTCAGTTCAGCGACCGCAAGAGAGAAGCCCTGTCGCTGCGGGCCACCGGCGCCATGATCCAGATGATGCGCGCCGTGGTGGATGGCGGCGGCACCGGCGGCCGTCTGCGCTTCCGCTATGGCCTCAAGGGAGAGATTGCCGGTAAGACCGGTACCACCAATGACAACTCCGACGGCTGGTTCATCGGCTACACGCCCACCATCACCGCCGGCGTATGGGTAGGGGCCGAAGACCGCTACGTCCACTTCAACAACACCAGCCTGGGTCAGGGCGCCAATATGGCCCTTCCCATCTGGGGTCTGTGGATGCAGAAAGTCATCAAGGACGGTACCCTGGGCATTTCGGAGACCGATGTGTTCCCGGAGGCCCTCAAGGGATCCTACTGCAACGGCGTGCAGCAGGAAGAGAATCCTACGCCGGAGAAATCTGAATTGGAAAACTACTATTTCGAATAATGTCCAAGTATCAAGCGATTGCTGTAATATACGGTAGCGACTCCTCCGAGTGGGAGGTCTCTTGCCGCAGCGGAGAGTTCACCGCTTCCCGCATCGATGAATTCAAGTACGACGTGTACGAGATTTTCGCCCGCTTTGGCGAGTGGAAGCTGGTAGCCATGCGCAAGGCCAACACCATGCGCCAGGCCTTCCCCGAGGGCGCACAGCCCGTGGTGGATAAGTCGGACTTCTCCGTATTGGTGCTGGGAGAGAAGATCAAGTTTGACTTCGCCTACATCATGCAGCACGGCGCCCCCGGCGAGACCGGCCTTCTGCAGGGTTATTTCGAGATGCTGGGCATTCCCCACTCTACCTGCAGCGCCTTTGTCACCACCGTGGCCTTTGACAAATACTCCTGCAAGAGCTACCTCCGTGACCAGGACTTCGTGAAAATGGCTCCCGACGCCATTGTGCGCATAGGAGACGACATAGATATCTTCAGTGCCAAGACGGTAGCCCGTCTGGGTCTGCCCCTCTTTGTGAAGCCCACCAGAGGCGGTTCCAGCTTTGGCATTACCAAGGTAGAGAAGGCCGAAGACCTGCCGGCCGCCATCCGCTTTGCCTTCACGGAAGGTGAAGTAGCCATTGTAGAAAAGGCCGTTCCCGCCCAGCACGAGCTCACCTGCGCCGTGTACCGTGACGGAAAGGAAATCAAGGCCCTGCCCATCATCGAAATTATCCCCGATACCGGTTGGTTTGACTACGACGCCAAATACAACGGATACAGCCAGGAGGTGTGCCCTGCCCAGGTTTCCGAAGAACTGACCCACCAGGTCCAGGAAACCAGCAAGCGCATCTATGAGTACCTCGGCTGCAAGGGCCTGGTGAGAATGGACTACCTGTCGGCCCAGGATGGTCTCTACTTCCTGGAAGTAAATATCATCCCCGGCATGACCAACGCCTCGCTGGTGCCCAAGATGATCCGTACCGCCGGCATTTCCCTGCCCGATTTCTTCACCACCATCATCGAGAACTCCTAGTCCATGCTGCTGGTAGATTTTCTGAAAGAAGGGACTCAGTCTCTGGAGTCGTTGTACTCCACAGCCGAGGCCAGGAATCTGGTTTCTCTGCTGTGTCAGGAGCTCATAGGCACCCAGAGCTATACACATATCGTAGACCCCCAATACGCCATAGCCAAAAAGGACGAACCGGCCCTGGAAGCCGGTATGGAGCGATTGAAGGCGGGAGAGCCCATCCAATATGTGGTGGGCAGCTGTGAGTTCTGCGGCCGCCGTTTCCGCGTAACGCCCGATGTTCTCATTCCCCGCCCGGAGACCGAGATGCTGGTCCGGGAGGCCGTCAAGGTGGCCGACCGCCTGCACCGTCTCCGCAGCCCTTACGGCAAGACCGCCGAGCCCGTCCGCGTGCTGGATCTCTGCACCGGTTCCGGCAACATCGCCTGGTCGGTGGCCCTGGGCGTTCCCGGGGTGCAGGTAGTAGGCGTGGATCTGTCTGAAGGCGCCTTGGAGGTGGCCAAGGGGCAGAACTTTGCCTCCGAGCTCAAAACCACCGGCGCTGTAGCTCCCACCTTTGTGAAGGCCGATGTCCTGGACACCGAACAGGAGTTCCCCTTCGGCCCCTTTGACCTCATCCTCTCCAACCCTCCCTACATTCAGGAGAAGGAGAAAGCGGCCATGCGGCGCAATGTCTTGGATTATGAGCCGGCATCGGCCCTCTTTGTGCCCGACGAGGATCCCCTTCTCTTTTACCGCGCCGTTGCCGCCTGGAGCGTCCGCTTTTTCGGGCCCGAGGGCGTGGGCATCTCGGAGATCAATGAGGAGCTGGGAACCGAAACCCTGGAGGTTTTCAGGGCCGCCGGATTCCAGGAAGTGGAGCTATTGAACGATTTTTTTGACAAAAACCGCTTCGTTTTCTACAAGAAGTAGGCTTTCTACCCCCGTGAAATGCCGTTTTTAACTTAAGGGTGTGAAACCTTTTTTACACCCTTAATTATTCGGTTCTTTGCACAAAGGAACCGGAGTATAAAACCGGCAGTCACGATATGAAAAACTATGCGCTTTTGGCTGCCCTTTGTGCAGCGCTGGCCTTGGGATGCAACAAGGCCCCGTTATCTCCCGTAGAAGAACCCGAAGACCCCGCCAAGGAGCCTGTAGTGCTATTGGAAGATGTGGCACGTGTGCTGGCCCGCATCCCCCTGGAGGGAGAACAGTTGGACGAGGTGTATGACGCTACCCATGCCTCGTCGGTTAACGGCTACGACGAAGAATACAGAATGCAGGAGCTCTTCTCAGACCCCGGCAGCGGAGTAGGAGGGGGAGAGTCCACCAAGGCCGATGGATACCGTAAGCCCCTCCGGGATCTCATCCGCGAGGCGGCCCGGGCCACCAAGGCTTCCGGAGAGCTGGAAGACCCCGATGCCTGGCTGGAAGCCCTGTCGGCCTCGGATGTCCAAATCTATTGGCCTTTCTCAGAAAAATGGAATGGAGACGCGTTCCCCGTCATTACTTTTGACCCGGGCGGGGATGTGCCCCAGAACGAAGGTTACGCCGTGGGTCCGGACGGGAAGGTAACCAAGGTTCTGGTTACCGAAGAGATGGCCCGGGAGCAGCCCGTATGGGTGGTGAACCGCAACTCGGATGCAGACTATAAGACCCTGGAGATGCTCCGCCGGGAAGACCCTTCCTGGGGCCAGGGCGGGGGAGACATCCTGGTAACTAAGGCTTCGGACCCCGATACCCGCACCCTGGTGCTCCGTTCCTTCAAGGCCCGCCGCCAGTTTGACAGCTGGTTTGCCGGTGCCAGCGAGTTCTGGGTCAAATTGGGTTCCATCGAGGATTTCAAAGCCTCCACCGAAGGAGAACTCCGGCTCTATGAACCCACCATCACAGACTTCATTGTGGTAATCCGCCGCGGTCAGGTGAACGAGTTTGTCCCCTTCAATGCCGTTCTGGTGTCCAGTTGGAGTAAACTGTTGGAATCGTGTGCCCTCATGATCATCGAGGACGACGGGGGAACCCAGACTTCCTGGAAATGTTCGGCCACCGTCAAGTACGAGTCCAAGGCCTATGGCTTTGATCTGGACCTGCCCCTGCACACCCGGGACGACATAGTCTGGCGGGGCAACCTCACCCGCACCTTCGTGGAAAAGAACAGCGGTCACACCGTATCCCTGGGCGAGGCCCAGTTGGTTTTGGAGTTGATTTAACTCACCGTCATTTCACAGACGGCGCAGTCGAAAGAAAGTTGGAGTCGCTCTTTTCCGTTTCTCAGGAAGAGAGGCTCCGCTTTTTTCACCTTGCCCTGTTTAGGGCAGAGGCCCAGCTCATGCCGGATGCAGTATTTGCTGCGCATGAGCTCCCCGTGGGAAGCATATTCCAGCCGGAAAGAAGTTTCCGGATCCCGGACGCCCCGATACAGAGGTAAAGCGTTAACGGGCTGCTGGTCCAATAAGGCCGCCAGATCCCTCCGCAGGCCATTGAGGGCTGAGGTGGGAAGGAAAGGAACGGCGCCCTCCACCTGCACGGTAGGGGCTTGGAATGCATAGAGCCCGCTGCGTTTTCCCATTTGTTCGCGGATGGTTTGCAGCATCCGCTCAGGGTCGCGGGCAGTATCCGCGGGAGCGGGGAGGTGAGCCTGGACCTTTCGGCCGTCTTCACTGACGGCGCTGGCCAAAAGCTGGCCATCCTTAAGGACCAGTTCCAGCCGGACATCTATCTCCCTGACGGTTTTGCCGGCTTCCACCTGCCGCTCAAAGGCGGCGCTGATGTTGCGGTATAGTTTTGTGCCCTCTTTGAGCTCTTCCGGACGGCGGCAGCGGATGCGGAAGCCGTCGCAGACATCGGCCCTGAATCCTATGATACTTCCGTCTTTGTTTACAAAGGCAAAGCCGTCTCCGTTGGCCAGCTGCAGACCTTCCTGTGCGGGTTGAAGCACCAGGCCGTCGGGCGTAAGACGGGATACGGTACCCACATATTCGCCCATGGATTTGGGTGCATCCATGGAGGACCACTGGCCTCTTTGGCCGTCCAAGAACAGTTCTGTGTAGCCGCGGTTGAAGGTCTTGTTCAGGTCCGGTACAAAGCCGCCCCGGCTGTGGCCGAAGGAAGAGCGGCGGTATTGATCCGGATAGCGGGCCACCAGGGCATCCAACGCCTCTGAATAGGCCTTGACCACGTTACGGACGTAGGTCTCACCCTTGAGGCGGCCTTCGATTTTGAAGGAGCACACTCCGGCATCGGCCAGTTCTTCCAGGCGGTGGATCAGCTGGTAGTCTTTGAGGGAAAGCAGGGCCTTGTTGCGCACCAGCACTTTGCCAGAAGCGTCTTCCAGGTCGTAGAGGCTTCTGCACGGCTGGGCACAGGCTCCCCGGTTGGCGCTGCGGCCGGTCAGATGCTCGGACAGGTAGCACTGGCCGCTGTAGCAGACGCAGAGCGCACCGTGAACGAAGAACTCGATTTCCGTATTCACGGCGTCCCTGATGGCCCGGATCTGATCCAGCGACAGCTCCCTCTCCAGCACCAGGCGCCCGAAGCCCAGGCTTTCCAGCCCGCGGGCCTTTTCCGGCGTACGGAGCGCACACTGGGTAGAGGCGTGCATGATGAGGGTGTCGCTCATGGACAGCACGGCCGGGTCCTGCACAATCAGGGCATCCACGCCCGCCTGTTCCAGGGCTTTCACCAGCTCCCGGGCCTGGGGGATTTCTTCCGGATTCAGAAGGGTATTGACCGTGGCATAGATGCGTACGCCAAAACGGTGGGCGTACTCACACAGTTTGGCAAGGTCCTCAACGGAATTGCCGGCTGCCTGCCGGGCGCCAAAGGCCGGACCGGCAATATAAACGGCATCGGCTCCGCAGTCGATGGCTGCGAAGCCGATGTTTATAGTTCTGGCTGGAGCCAGTAGTTCCAGCGCTTTCACGACTTACTTCAGAGCCTTGAGCTGAGCCTCGGCCTGGGCGGCGTACTTGGTGCCGGCGAGCTTCTTGTAGTACTCGGTGGCAGTAGCCTTGTCACCGGCCTTCTGGGCGGTAGCGGCGATGGTGAACATGATGTCGGCGGCGTCCTTGGCGTTGGGGCTTACTTCCAGATACTTCTTGTAAGCGTTGATGGAATCCTTGTTCTTACCGGCCTTGGTGTAGGCGCTGGCGATGAGCTTGTAAGCGTTGGCGCTCTCACCATAGCTGTTGGATTTCTCCAGGGCTGCTACGGCATCCAGGTTCTTGCCGGCCTTCAGGAGGGCCTGGCCTTCGCGGAGATAGGCGGTGGAGAGGAGCTTGGTGGCGTTGGATTCACCGAGCTCATCGGCCTTGGTGAGGGCCTCGATGGCGGCACCGGTCTCACCACCCTGCATCAGGGCCTGGCCCAGCAGGAGGTTGGCTTTGCCGTCTTCGGGATTCTGGGCAACCAGCTCCTTGAAGGTAGCGGCGGCGCCGGCGAAATCCTTGGCGCTCATCTGAGTGGAACCCTTACGCATGTAAACGTTAGGGATGAGGGCGGCTACCTCGGCGGCAGCTTCGGCCTCTTCGTATTCACCAGCTACGGTCTTGGTCTCGGCCAGGGTGGCGAGGGCCTCGTCGTAGGAAGCTTCGTTGATCTGCTCCTTGGCAATGGACAGGAGGGCACCGGTAATGGCGGTCTTGCACTTGGAAATGAACTCGGCGGTGTCTTCATCCGTGCAGGCCTGGGCCTGTTCGAGTGCGGAACGGAACTTAGCCAGGGCCTCGGTCTTGTTGGTCTCCATGGCCTGGGCACCGGCGTTGAAGGCATCTACGGCTGCGTTGAAATCCTGTGCACTGGCCACTGCGGCTGCAAGGCACAGCGTTGCGATAGCTACAAATAGTCTTTTCATGTTAGATAAGATATTACACTAAATTAAACATTCGTTTAGCACACGAGTTGCAAAAGTAGCAAAAATAGTTGTAATTTTGTGCGAAAAATTCTAAAAATGAATCTTAGCAGGCTATACTTCCGGTTTTTACTGCTTTGGGCGCTATTGTTTTTCTCAACAATTGTGCCAGCGCAGACCCTTCCCAGCCTGCCCAAGGACAGTCGCATCCAAAAAGGCACCCTGGCCTGCGGCGTCCGCTATTACATGGTTACCAACAATTCCGCCAAAGGTTATGGCCATATAGCTGTCATTCAGCGTGATACCCCTCTGTCGGAAACGGCTCGGGAACAGCTGGACCCTGTTTTCCTGTCCCGTATGGGCGTAGCCCCCGGAGAAGAAGGCTATGTAAGTGACGTGGACGGCTCCACGGTCTATCACTTCCGGGACGTTCCCATCTACAGGCCCGAGGTCCTGGATTCCATGCTCCTTTACTCGTTTGCCCGCGTGGCCCTCTCCAAGGCCGAACAAGCCGTAGTGGTAAGCGGAGACATAGATCCGGTGGAACTCAAGAAGAAGATGGACATCTTCTCGATGCTGGTACCCAAAATGCTTGTGAAAGAGAACCACAGACCGGACTATGTCTGGGAGCCTTCTCCCGCTCCGTGGGTAGATGCCTATCCCTCCCAGTCTCCGGTGGCGGAAGTTTCGGTTACCTATGCCGGCGCCCGCGTTCCCTTTGACTATATGAATACGGTCCAGGCCATTGTGTCGGACCTCTTTGGAGAAGAATTTCAGGCTATTCTGCGACACCGGCTGTCTCGCAATCTGAGGGATGCCGGCATTCCTTACGGTAATATCGGCTTCCGTTCCCTGCGCAGCATGGATTACGGTGGAGACGAACGGTATACCGTTACGGTAAGTGTGGCCAAGGAGCATGTGGACGAAGCCATGCGCATCGTTTCCTCCACCTTGGCCGAGATAGACTCCCGGGGAGTTTCGGCCCGTGAATTCTCAGACGCCAAGAAGGTTCTTACCGCCCAGATCAGAAGCCGGGCGGCCTCTACTCCGTCCATGGAGGAGGATATCCGCCGCTGCGTAGCCAACTTCCTTTACGGCGCTCATCTGGCCCCCTATTCGGAGACCATGCGTCTGTTTGCCAGAAAGAATCTGGCCGATACTACTGAAGCCCGTTTCTTCAACAACTTTGCAGACGCCCTTCTGGGTCAGCTGGAGAACCTCACGCTGGAGTTCACCGGCGCCCCCGACTCGCTGGACAAAGACCAGGCCCTGTTCAATTACAACCTGGCTTATCTCTACGGCTCGGTGGTTCCCAGCGAAAAGACCTACGACTGGCACAGTGCGGACAGCACCCGTCTGAATGTATCGGCCCCCAAGGTCAAAATCAAGGCCGAAAAGACCGAGCCTGTGACCGGAGGCACCCTCTGGACCTTCTCCAACGGCATGCGCGTGGTGTTTAAGCGCGTTCCCGGAAGCGGCGTGTTCGACTATGCCCTGCAGCTCAACGGCGGCCTCAATCAGATAGCCGGCCTCAAGGAAGGCGAAGGCGGATACATTGGAGATATGCTCTCGCTGTACGATGTGGCGGGTATTCCCGCTCCTGCGTTCCGGGATTTGCTGAGCGCTGGCGGTATCCAGATGGAAACCGAACTCTCGGTTCACAGTTTCGCCCTCAAGGGAGAAGCCCCGGCCGGTCAGCTGGAGTTCCTGCTCAAGTGCCTGCTGGGCCTGGCCGACGACCGCAAGCTCAACGTTAACGAGTTCAACCATTACAGCCAGAACCAGGCCCTGGCTCAGCCTTCCGTGACGGATCTGCTGTATCAGCGGCTGGTGCCCGGCTTTGTGTATACGTCCAACAAGCTCCCGGGCAAGCTCACCGCCGATACGCCCGCTAAGGCCCATAAGTACTACAACGAGCGCTTCGCCCACATGCAGGACGGCGTGCTCATCCTGTCCGGAGACCTCAAGGAGGAAGAAGTGAAACCCCTCCTGCAGCGGTATTTGGGTGGGTTCCGCACAGACAAGGAGAACGCGGCCCGCAAGCCCGTAACCATGAAGCCGCTCACCGGTACGGTTACTTCGGAAATCCAGGGTCAGCCCCGCGGCATCTATGTACTCATGGACGCCGAGTACGCCCTCACCTCGGACCATTACTACACCTCCCTGGTGGCGGCCCGCGCCCTGCAGCAGACGCTGGTCAGATACCTGGCCCCTTACGGCTATACGGCTAAGATAGAAACCAACTTCTTTGCCCAGCCGCAGGAGCGTTTCCAGATAGAGTTGACCTGCCTCCCGGCCGCCCTGTCCGGCCTTCCGGAACAGACCCTTACCCAGAAGGCGGAAACCGTGCTGCCGGTGCTTCGCAAGGCCCTTGAGGCCAGTGTGAACGCCAAGATAGATCCCGTGGACCTGAAGGCCTGGAAAGAGCGCCTGCAGGCAGATATAAAGCTGGAGCTCTCCAGCCCGTCCGGCTTTGTGTCCACCCTGCTGGACCGCTATGCCAATAACAAGGACATCGCCAGCCGCTATGAAGAGAGCATTGGAGCCATCAGTGCCGCCAAGGTGCAGGAATACCTGCGCGCCCTGGTAAGCGGCGGCCGCATAGAATTTGTGTCGGAATGAAGCCGAAAGACTTTGGAACCATCATCGAGATAGGAGACGTTCTGGTCTCCGAGGATGTCATCCTGGAATACTTTGCCTGCGACTATGCCGTTTGCAAAGGCAAATGCTGCATAGTGGGGGACAGCGGCGCTCCGCTCAAGGAAGAGGAGCTGGAGCCTATCGAGGCCAATTACGAGGCCTTTAAGGACCTGATGCGCCCCGAGGGCCGCGCCGCCGTGGATGCCAAAGGCTTTTTCGAAATAGACCGGGACGGAGATCTGGTAACTCCGCTGGTGCCCGGCAGCGAAGAATGCGCCTTCTGCCATTTTGAGGAAGGAAGCTGCTTCTGCTCCATCGAGCGTCGTTTCTGCCAGGGCAAGTCCACTTTCAAGAAACCCATCTCCTGCTCCCTTTACCCCATTCGCGTGGTAGATTTGGGAGGAGGCCGATGCGGACTCAACCTGCACCGCTGGGATATCTGCAAGGAGGCCTATGAAAAAGGGCGCCGCGAAGGAATCCGGGTGTACGAATTCCTCCGCGGGCCGCTTACAGATGCTTTTGGGCAGGAGTTTTACTCTGCGTTGTCTGCCGCCGCCAAAATGTTGATAGCGGCGTCGTAATCACTTTCATTCACTTTCACCTCGATGGGCTTGGCATAGCCCAGGGAAGGGAAGGAAGAGTCGGCTGTAAAGACGCCGGCGGGGATGCCGTTGTCTCCCAGATAGGCGGCGCAGATATCGGCCTGATTCCTATCTACGAAAGTGGCAACCGTTTTGAATCCTTGGGTGTCAGTCGTCATATTGGTTGAGTTTACGGTCCAGGAGCATGACCACGCGGACGAGGTCCCGGGTGAGGCCCTCCGCCTGGAATCCTTCCAGAACAGGGTTGATGGTAATGGTGTCTTCCCACAGGCGGGCGGCGCGGTTGCTCACGGACTTGAGATGGTACTTGTGGCCGCCTTCCGGGGTTTCACCGGCAAAAACGTATCCCCGGTTGTCCAGGGCTTCATCAATGGTCTTCCAATGCGAGGCGGGGTCTCCGGTTGCATGGACGGTGCGCTTGCCGTAACCAAAGAAGGGGTAGATCAGGCTCATGAGGGCAAAGGCCACCAGGATCAGCTGGACCGACTTCCAACCGCTTCTGAAGGCGGTGTTAATGTCGGTAGAGGCCATGCCGCTGAGCATCATGATGCCAATGATTACGCAAAAGATGAGCGTAATCTGGATAAAGTATTTCAGGGCGCGTCTGAAGTGCTTCAAAATCATATCAGTTCTCGGATAATTTCGTCGGATACAAAGAAGTGGTCTTCCGGAATGCGGTAACGCCGGCCTTCCTTGGACAGGGCTCCTGCCGCGCACAGACGGTCAATGTTGTCCCGCAGGCAGTTGGCTTCCAGGAATTCTGCATCCACGCCGCGGGAAGTTCTCAGGGCCAGCATGAGGGTTTCCACCTTCTCGTCCTCTACGCTCAGGGATTCCCGCGTAAGGGTATAGCCGGTGAGCTCGGGGCTGTTCCAGCAACGGCCTCTTCCGCTAAAGGAATGGGCCGAAGGACCCAGGCCCACATAAGGCCTGCGGGCCCAGTAGCCGCCGTTGTGAACGGCCTCATAGCCGGGCTTGGCAAAGTTGGAAATCTCATAGTGGAGGTATCCGGCGGCCGCCAGTTTGGAGCAGAGGAGGTCGTACTGGGCGCGGCAGAGTTCTTCCGACGCTTCTTCGTACTCCCCGTTCTCCAGGCGGTGGGCCAGCACGTTGTCTCCTTCTACAGTAAGCTGGTAGCAGGAGATATGCTCGGGACCCAACTCCAGCACCTCGTCAATGGTCTTTTCCCAAACCTCGTTGGAGAGATTGCTAAGGCCGAAGATAAGGTCTACGCTGATGTTCTTGATGCCGGCTTCCCGCACCATCCGGAAGGCCTTTTTGGCATTCTCGGCGTTGTGTCGGCGGTTCATCCACTTTAGCAGGTCGTCATCCAGGGACTGGATTCCTATGCTGATGCGGTTAACTCCCAGCGTCTTGAGGCTCTCTACATAGGGGAGCCCTTTCTCTACAAGGTCTTCCGGGTTCACCTCCATGGTGAACTCCCGGTAGGGACCGCCGTGGCCCACCTCCTCCAAAGCCAGGAGGATACGGGTTAAACAGCTTAGCGGCAGCACCGAGGGGGTGCCACCGCCAAAGTAGAGGGTTTTGGGGTTGTCGTCCATTTCTCGGCTGCGGCGCTTAATCTCGTCGCAGATTTCCCGGGTGTAGGCCTCTGTCATCCCATCTGCGACAATTTCAGAATAAAAGTCACAGTAAATGCAGAAGCTCTTGCAGAAAGGGACGTGGATGTAAATCATGTTATCTGAGCATACATTCGGCGCGGCCCAGGAGGCTCTTCTCCGTGAAGACTTCCATGGTGTAGATGCCCTTCTGGAATTCTCCGGTGTCGTTGATGTATATGGACAGATCTACTTCGTTGCCTTCGTAGTCTACCTCACGGGAGGCGGTAGCCTGCAGAGTAGCATAGTCAACGGTAAACTCGATGGACTCGTTGTTGAGGAGCAGCACGCCCTCCGGGTCTTTCACGCGGACGTATACACGCACGGGGCCGTGGTCTGCCAGGGAGTTCTCCACCAGCGTGAGGTTGGCCACCATGTAGCGTACGCGGCTGTGACGGTCTCCCACCTTGTCGTTGCTGTAGTGGGCGTTGAGGGAGATGGCGCGGGCCTTGAGGATCTTGCCGGCACTTACCTGCGAAGACAGGGATTCTACCTGCTGGGTGAGTTCCTCGTTGGCACGGCGGCTCTCTGCAGCCTCACGACGGGCGGCGGCGGCATCGGCCGTCAGGCGCTTGTTGAGGGAGTTGAGGGAGTCAATCTGGACAATGTAACCCTTCATGATGGAACGGAGGGTTCCCAGTTCTTTTTCGTACTGACGGATCTTGCTGCGGTTGGTAGCTTCCGTCTTGGCCAGCTTTTCGATGAGCTGGGCCACCTGTTCGCGGGAGGTATCCAACTGGTGGTTGATAGACTCATAGTCGGAGCTCAGGGCCGAGAAATCGGACTGCAGCTCGACCATCTGTCTGGCGAGGTCGGCCTTTTCTACTTCCAGCTGGCTAACCAGCGTACTGCGCTGATACAGAAGGTATCCGAGTACCAAAGCAAGGACAGCGGCCACAATGGCCAGAACGGTCATCAGGGTACGGGGTCCTTTCTTTTCACGACGTTCGCGCTCTTCGCGCTCTATTCTCTCGAGGGGGTCTTCAGTCATGGCTAGTATCTTTTTAATTCGTACAAATATAATTATATTTGTGCAAATAACATGCTATGGACAACATCTTTTATCAGAGAGTAGAGGCGCTTCGCGCCCTGATGAGGGAAAATCATTGGGATATTGTTATCCTCACGGGCAGTGATCCGCATGCCAGCGAGTACCCTGCCAAACGGTGGAAACAGGTGGAGTGGCTGTCCGGTTTTACCGGAGAAGCCGGGGATATTGTGGTCACGCAGGACCATGCCGGCCTCTGGACCGATACCCGTTATTTCATCCAGGCCAATAAGCAGCTGGAGGGTACGGGCATCGTTCTTCACAAGATGCGTGTTCCGGAGCAGGTTCCCATTCCGGAGTGGATTGCCTCCCTGGGAATGGACGAACCTTGCATAGCCATTGACGGCATGTGCTATACGATGGATGAGGTCCGTGAGCTTCGGGAGTCTGTTCCCGGGGCCGTCCTTTTCCCCGTCCCCGATTTGCTCGACGCTCTGTGGGAAGACCGTCCTTCCGTACCCACTTCTCCCATTATCACGCTGGGAGAGGACCTCGTGGGCCTTTCCCGTGAGGCAAAGTTGAGCTGGCTGCGCAAGTGGCTGGTTCTGCAGGAGGCCGATGCCATCCTCCTGTCGGCCCTCGATGACATTGCCTGGATGCTGAATGTCCGCGGCTCGGATATAGAATACAACCCCGTGGTTATTTCCTACCTGCTGGTTACGCTGGAAGACGCCCAGTGGTTTGTGCGAAAGGACGCCTTTGCCGCCCTGGACCCCGACACGCAGGACTCCTTCCAGGAACTGCAGGCCGATGGCGTCCAAATCCGTGATTACTCTGACATCAGTTTTGCCCTGGAATCTCTTAAAGAATCCGGTGTAGACTTTATCTGCCTGGATCCCGCCACGCTCAATGTTTCGCTGAGGGAGGCCGTGGAAGCCGGAGAGCGGATTCCTCTTACGTTGGAACTTCCCAGCCCGGTCCAGGCCAAAAAGGCGGTTAAGAACGAGACGGAAATTGCCGGCATGCGGGAAGCCCATCTGGAAGACGGCCTTGTCATGGAACAGTTCCTTTATTGGATTTCTTCCCGGGCCGGTCAGGTCAATGAGTGGGAGGCCTCCGAGTACCTCCATTCCCTCCGCGCACAGGTATCCGGTTTCCGCGGAGAGAGTTTCGAGACCATATCGGCCTATGGCCCTTCGGCGGCTCTGCCGCACTATGTGACGCCCCGGGTAGGTTCGGCCCTTATCGAGCCGCACGGACTCTATCTGTGTGATTCCGGCGGCCAGTACCTCTTTGGAACCACGGACATCACCCGTACCGTTCCCATGGGTCCCTGCACGCCCCTGGAGCGGGAAGACTATACCCTGGTGCTGCGCGGCCACATAGACCTTTCCATGGCTGTCTTCCCCCGCGGAACGGCCGGCTGCCAGATAGACGCCCTGGCCCGCGAACCGCTGTGGCAGGCCAAGCGCAACTTTGGCCACGGAACCGGTCACGGCGTAGGTTTTTTCCTCAATGTGCATGAAGGACCCATTGATGTGCGGCAAAACTTCAACCGTGTGCCTCTGGAGCCTGGCATGATCCTGTCCGACGAGCCCGGACTCTACCGCGAAGGCATGCACGGCGTTCGGCACGAGAACCTGGTGCTGGTGCGTTCGGTAGGGGACAACGAGTTTGGCTCCTGGCTGGGCTTTGAACCCCTCACCCTCTGCCACTTCGATACGTCCTGCCTGGAGCTTTCCCTCCTCACAAAGGCCGAGGTAGACTGGCTCAACGCCTATAACGAGCGGGTATACCGCACGCTCTCGCCCCGCCTCCCTGTCGAGGTGGCGGCCTGGTTAAGAGAAAAAACCCTGCCGGTCTAAGGCAGGGTTCTTAAGTTTACGCGCGCTGAAGGCGGGCTTTCAGGAGTCTCACAACCCCAAGGAGTATTCTGCTCGGGGAAGGTGAAGACGGGGCTACAACGTTCCAACCGGAGTTGATCAGGCGGGAAGGCTTGAACAAGTGCAGGAAATGGTTGACATCCCTTCTCATGTTATTCTTCCGGCGGTTGAGGCCGTTGCGAATCTCCAGATGGGCGATTTCCAGGTCCTTGATATTGTGGATGTTTCTCAGGTCTTTGCGTGTCATACCTCCTCCTCTTCAAAGAATATTTTGGTAAAGAGTTTCACGAACCCGTTCACAAAGAGTTTGTTCCTGAGCAGGAACAGAATCAAGGTAAGCAGGGCAAAGAAACCGGCCACAATGAAGGCGGCTAGGGCAAAATTGCCCAGCCAGTTTCCCAGCAGAATCACGCAGCCTGCACCCAGTGCCAGCAGCACAATGGACAGGGATACCACGGCGAGCACCAGGGCCAGCACCTGACCCAACGAGAGGGACAGGCCCTTGGTGATCTGGAGTTTCAGATCATCTACCTGCAGGTCTATATACTCCTTGGCGTTGGTGGCCAAGTCCTGCAGGGGTCTGTCAAAGCCGCTCATACTAGGCCTCCTGAGGCTGCTGCTCGTCTACCTCTTCTTCAGGGGTGAGGGACTTCTCCAGCTTGTCCAGTTTTTCCATCAGGGTCTTGCGGGCCTCTTCCTTGAGTTCCTCGCCTTGCTCCATCAGGGTCTTCTTGAGGGCGTTCATCTCTTTGCGCGCATAGCGGTAGCGCACATGGGCCTTGTGGGCCAGCTCATCGGCCTCTTCTTTGGCCTGGTCGTAGCCTTCGGAAGCGGCTTCCATGATTTTCTTGCGGGTCTCGTCCCCGGCTGCGGGGGCAAAGAGGATACCGGCCAGGGCTCCGATAGCGGCGCCGGCGATAAAGCCAAATACAGATTCAGTTTTCATACCTCAGTGTTATTAGTGTTAGTTGTTTTACGGATGTACAAGGGTCCCCACCTTTTCTCCGGCCAGGAGTTTGGTGAGGTTACCGGTAGCGTTCATATCAAAAACGATGATGGGCATCTTGCCGTCGCTGCAAAGGGCGTAGGCGGTCTGGTCCATCACCTTCAGGTGCTTGGAGATGGCCTCGTCAAAGGAAAGTTCCTCATATTTTTGGGCCGAAGGGTCTTTCTCAGGGTCGGCGGTATAGACGCCATCCACGCGGGTTCCCTTGAGGAGGGCGTCGGCCCCGATCTCCAGGGCACGGAGGGCGGCGCCGCTGTCCGTGGTAAAGAAGGGATTGCCGGTACCGCCGGCAATGAGGGCTACGCCGCCGCGTTCCATTACTTTCACGGCGTCATCTCTCATATAGTACTTAGCGTGCGGCTCCATGGGCGTGGAGGTGAAGACCACTGCGTCTACGCCTTCGGCCTTGATGAACATGCTCAGGGCCAGGGAGTTGATGACCGTGGCCAGCATTCCCATTTTGTCTCCGTCCACGCGGTCGAAGCCCTTGCCCACACCCTGCAGGCCGCGGAAGATGTTACCGCCGCCGTTTACAATGGCAATCTGAAGACCGGCCTTGGCCGCTGCCGCAATTTCTTTAGCATACTTTTCCAGCCAAGCTGTATCCAGCCCCTTGCCAGCGGGGCCTCCGAGGCTCTCGCCACTGAGTTTGAGTAAAACGCGTTTGTACATTGGGTTTGCTGTTTAATTGTAACAAAAGTATCGAAAAATTGGGATACTTCCAAGAAAGATTCCTATATTTGCATACTTAAGAAATTAACTAAACTAGAATAATGGCTAACTTTTTAACCTCTTCTATCGGCAAGAAGTTCATTCAGAGCGTCACTGGCGCCTTCCTTATCGTCTTCCTGCTTCTTCACGGTACCATTAATTTCTTCTCCGTTCTGGATTCCTTCCACGGCAAGTTCGGTAAAGTGGCGGCAGATAATATGCCTTACACCCACGGAGACGGCTGGTTCCAGCTGGGCTGCGACTTCATGTCCTCCCCGGTCATCAAACTTATGGTTCCCATCCTGGCCCTCGGCTTCGTGCTCCATATTGTTTATGGTATCTGGCTCAGCTACGAGAATGTAAAGAAGCGCGGCGGTTTCAAGCGTTATGAGGTTGCCTCCAAAGCCAAGAACGACAGCTGGAGCGCCAAGAACATGGCCATTCTGGGTATCATTGTCCTGGGCCTCCTGGGCTTCCACCTCACCCACTTCTGGGCCAAGATGCAGCTGCAGGAATTCATGGGAGCAGAGGCAGAGAATCCTTACTACCTCCTCATTGCCACCTTCCGCAATCCTTGGGTTCTGGCCGGTTATATCGTATGGTTCATCGCCCTGTTCCTGCACCTTGAGCATGGTTTCTGGAGCATGTTCCAGACCATTGGTTGGAACAACAAGAAGTGGCTCAAGCGCCTCAAAGTCATCGGCATCATCGTAGCTGCTCTTATCGTGCTGCTCTTCGTTGCCACGGCTTGCAACGCTTATATCGAGAGCCTCGGCGGTACCGCTTCGGCCCAGTACACCCAGGCCCTTCTAGCCAATTTTTAAAAATTTTTGAAATTTTTCTTGCATTTGTAATTTCAATTGCTCATCTTTGCAACAGCATGAGAAAGAACAACAATAACTGGTGGCGCACTTACAGCTTAACCCTGTAAGTCGCTTCGCCGTAGTTATAAGTATAGGAAAGGCCTGCTGACTTACAGCAGGCCTTTTTTGTGTGGTAACTCATCATTGCGACAATTAATAAACAATTAAAAACATAAAACACTTAGCATTATGAAACAGAAAAAGTACATCCTTCCGGACAGTGAGATTCCTACTCATTACTTTAACATTCAGGCCATCATGCCCAACAAGCCGCTGCCTTTCCTGCACCCGGCTACCAAGCAGCCTCTGAAGCCCGAAGATCTGTATCCCATTTTCTGCAAGGCCTGCGCCGACCAGGAACTGAACCAGACCGATGAATGGATCCCCATCCCCGAAGAAGTACGCCAGCAGTACGCCGCCTACCGCTGCACCCCGCTGGTGAGAGCCTATGAGCTGGAAAAAGCCCTGGGTACCCCCGCTCACATTTACTTCAAGAACGAATCCGTGAGCCCCGCCGGCAGCCACAAGCTCAACTCGGCCATCGCCCAGGCCTACTACGCCAAGGAGCAGGGCGTTACCAACCTTACCACTGAAACCGGTGCCGGCCAGTGGGGCGGTGCCCTCAGCTATGCCACCAAGAAGTTTGGCATTGACTGCGCTGTATATATGGTAAAGGTAAGCTACGAGCAGAAGCCCTTCCGCCGCTCCATCATGCAGGCCTTTGGCGCTACCGTTACTCCTTCCCCTTCCATGAGTACCCGTGCCGGTAAGGACATCATCACCCGCAACCCCAACGACCAGGGTTCCCTGGGCTGCGCCATCTCCGAGGCCATCGAGCTGGCCGTGAGCACCCCCAACTGTAAGTACGCCCTGGGTTCCGTGCTCAACCACGTGTGCCTGCACCAGACGGTTATCGGCCTGGAAGCCGAGAAACAGATGGCCATGACCGGTGAATACCCTGACATTGTGATTGCCTGCTTTGGCGGCGGCTCCAACTTCTGCGGTATTGCCCTTCCGTTCATGCGTCACAACATCCTGGACGGCAAGAAGACCCGCTTCATTGCAGCCGAACCTTACTCCTGCCCCAAGCTCACCAAGGGTAAGTTCGAGTACGACTTTGGCGACGAATCCGGT
>Ga0265299_10002460_pt1 | contig 19057 bp, 10 predicted proteins | sample AusTroGonzalo_MG_4_FD_193485 | JGI IMG/M metagenome (GOLD analysis project Ga0265299, IMG submission 193485) | Bovine rumen microbial communities from tropical cattle in Woodstock, Queensland, Australia - Gonzalo_02 | ecosystem: Host-associated > Mammals > Digestive system > Stomach > Rumen ... | reverse complement strand
CATTGGCAGATATCTTCTACTGCCTCCCCGATGAACTGCTGCCCGATGCAATCGCCTACTTACAGGAGCACCTTCCCGCCTACATCGACACCTCGGCCTACTCCGCCTTCGACACCCTGCTCACCATTGAACACCTAAAGCGCCAGATGGAGCAGAATCGCGAGGACCTAGAGGGCGAGTTTGGTAGTATGTTCCCTGAACTCATCCAGAGCGACCCGCTGGGTCTCCGCAACGTCCTGGTCGAGCAGATGTCTGCCATCCTTGGGAGCGCGGACGTCCCGTCCGCAAATGATGGCGGGCGGGATGACCGCGCTCCCGGCTACACGACCATCGACGGACATTTCTTCGTCCGCGACTCGTCGGTCTGTGTGGCGTTCATCACCCCGCAATTCTCCGCTACGAACACCGGCCAAGGCTCTGCACTCTTTGCCCGCATGAACGAGCTGATAGACAGCTTCACCACTGTTGCGCCCGACATCAACATCTGCTACCACGGTACGCCCGCCAGCGGCTACTATAACTCCACCGTCATCAAGCACGACCTCACCACGACCATCGCTGGTTCCTTGGTGCTGGTGCTCATCTTTATCATGGTGTGCTTCCGCCGTTGGGACACGCTGCCGTTGCTGCTGCTGCCCGTTGCCTTTGGCACGCTCTTCGCCATGGCGGTGATGTACTTCCTGCGCGGACAGTTCTCCCTGCTTGCCCTCGGCATCGGCGGCGTGGTGCTCGGCGTGGCTCTGAGCTACGTGCTCCACGTGCTCACCCACCGCTACTACGTCAAGGACGGCGAACAGCTGTTGCGCGAACAAACGAAGCCCCTGCTCCTCGGCTGCATCACCACCATCGGCTCCTTCGGTGGACTCTTCTTCACCAACACCGACCTGTTGCAGGACTTCGGCCTCTTTGCCGCCCTGGCCATTGCTGCCACCACGCTGTTCAGCCTCATCTACCTGCCACAGCTCCTTTTCCATTCCACTGCGCAGCCAAATAATCCAATAGTAAATAGTCCAATAGTAAATAAAGTCAACGCCTACCCCTTCGACCGCAAGCCGTGGCTTATCGCCGCCGTAGTGGCCGTCGTCGTGGTGTGTGTAGGTGTCTGGCTGTGGAAGGGCACGCTCTTCGATGCCGACATGCACAACCTCGGCTATGATGATCCGCGTGTGGAACACTCCGAACAGCTGCTGCGCTCGAAGACCTACACCGGCGACAAAGAGAAATACTTCGCCGCGCAAGGCAAGACCATGGAGGAGGCTCTCCATAACTTCGGCCTGCTGCGGCAGAAACTCGATTCGCTTTCAGAGCTAGGCTTGGTAAAGGACTACACGCCCACCGACCGCATCTTCATTCCTCTTGACGTACAACAGCGTAACATTGATGCCTGGTATGCCTACTGGGCCAGCCCCATGCCCGCCCTCGGCGGTTCTCCCGCCGAGACCCGCCTCTCCCTTGCCCGTCGCCTCATCGCCGCGACGGCTCCGCAGGCCGGCCTCCTTCCCGATGCCTTCGAGCCCTTCTTCGACCTAGCCGCCGTGCCCGATGCGTCAGCTTCGGATCCAGACCCTCTCTACGAGGCCGGTCTCATCCCCGAAGGCTACCTGACGACCCTCATGGAGCAGACTTACGGCGGTGACTACCTCTGCTTCACCTCCGTGCGTTGCGAGAACGACTCCGTACGCTCGTCAGACAGCGACTACCGCCGCATCTGCGATGCCGTCTGCAAGGAGCCGAACCTCATGGTGCTTGACACCTACTACTACACTACCGACACGCTGCTGAAGCTGAACACGGACTTCAACATCCTGCAGTGGCTGTCCATGGCCTTCGTCTTCCTGGTGCTGCTTGTCAGCTTCCGCTTTAACGTCAGACACACTTTGCTGGGCTTTGCACCCATCCTTATCAGCTGGCTTATGGTGCTCGGCATGATGGCACTCTTCGATATGAAGTTCAACCTTATCAACATTATCATCTCCACCTTCATCTTCGGTATTGGCGTTGATTACAGCATCTTCATCATGGCGGGCCTGACGGGAACATCCGGGGCTTCTGGGAATGACGGGGACCGCATCCTCATGGCCCACAAGACCGCAATCTTCTTCAGCGTTGTGGTGCTGGTGGTTACTGTAGGCTCCATGCTCCTCGCCGTTCATCCCGCCATCCGTTCTGTGGGCTTCGCTACCATCGTGGGCCTACTCTCCGCCGTCATCCTCTGCTATGTCATTCAGCCCGCCGCATACCGGTGGATTAATTCATACCGCATACGCGGTCAGCAAAAAAACAAATAAAAACCAAATAAAACAAGAAAAAACAATTAATCCCTGAGGTTTTCTTTTGTTTTGTCTTGTTTTCTTTTGTTTTCCAACAAACCGCGAAGCGGTATAATATGAAGTCCGACGTCATCATCATTGGCAGTGGCCTCGGCGGCCTCATCTGCGCCAAGCTATTGGCGGAGAAAGGCAAGCGTGTCACGGTATTGGAACGTCACAGCGTTCCAGGCGGCTGCCTCCAGAGCTACCGTCGGCACGGCGTCAGCTTCGACACTGGCCTGCACTACGTCGGCGGACTGGCCGAGGGTTCCCGGCTTCACGGCATCTTCGAGCGTCTGGGCCTCATGCGCCTCCCCTGGCAGCGCCTCGACCCCGACGGCTTCGACCTCGTCACCATCGGCGGCGAGACCTTCCCCTTCGTGGAGGGCTACCAGAACTTCGCCGACGCCCTCGCCGACCGCTTCCCCCATGAACGCGCCGCCCTGCAAAAATACGTCGACCTGATGGAGCGTGCCGACCGCCTCCCCCTAGGCGACCCCGAAGTGCAGATGCTCTGCTCCGTCAACGCCTACGACTATCTCCACGAACTCTTCCACGACGAGCTGCTCATCAATGTCCTCTCCGGCAACGCCCTCAAATATGAGCTGCGCCGCGAGTCCCTTCCGCTCTTCAACTTCCTCCATGCCACCTCCAGCTTCATCGGCGGCGGAGCCTGGCGGCTGCAAGGCTGTGGTGACGACATCGTGCGTCTGTTCGTCAGCGACATTGAGTCCATGGGCGGACAGGTCATCACCAATGCCCAAGTTGACGAACTCATCGAGACCGACGGCCTCATCACCGCCGCAGTAGTAGGCAACGCTTCCGAGCGTTGCAATCCCATCAGTGCTGCAACGCCCGGAAGCGTTCTTTCTCCGCTTCGCTATGAAAGCGTCTCCCATCGTCGCCGAGCGGCCCACTACGAGGCCGACCTGTTCATCAGTGACATCCACCCGCAGCAGACCTTCGCCCTCGTGAAGAAAAGCGCGAAGCTTTCACGGCTCTTTCGCCGTCGCATCGACATGCTCGAGAACACCTGCGGCATGTTTACCGTCTCGCTCGTCACCGACGGCAATATCCCCTATTTCAACCACAACAAGTACATCTACCGCGAGGCCAACCTCTGGGAGCCGCCCGTAACAGGCATGCTTGGCTCGGCAGAGAGTACCCCCGGGCATCACAATGGCGTAGACCGCGTGATGGTGAGCTGCATGGCTGGGAGCGCGGACGTCTCGTCCGCTCTGGGAGCGCAGACGTCCCCGTCCGCCTCAGCCCACGTCATAGACCTGCTCACCCCCGTTCCCCTCTCATTGTTTGAGAAATGGGCCGATAGCCACGTTGGCCACCGCCCTGAGGGCTACAAGCAGCTGAAGGAGCATATTGCCGATGAGTGCATTGCTTTGGCTGCAAGTGTGATGCCAGAATTGCAACACTCGGTGGCGTTGCCTACTATTTCGGAGGGGGCGCAACGCTCGGAAGCGTTGCCTACTAAGTACAGCAGCTCCCCACTCACCTGGCGCGACTACACCCTCACACCCTTAGGCTCAGCCTTTGGCCTCCGTAAGGATAGCCGCCAGCCCCTGCTCACCATCCTCTCGCCTCGCACCCCAATCCCCAATCTCTTGCTCACTGGCCAGAACCTCATGCTCCACGGCCTAGAGGGGGTCACCATGACCGCCTTACAGACCTGCAAGGCCTGCTGATACTTGACAACCTTCTGGTGGTCAAGATATAAAGTCAACGTTTTGCGTGGTAGGAGCGAGCTTCATGGCCTTCGCCTCGCTGCTGCTCCTGTGGCATCCTCTGTGGCACAGGTGGCGGCTTCGATGACGTTGCCATACGCAGTAAGGGCGTAGAAGATGTAGCAGTAGACGACGATGCCCATGCAAAGCAGCACGGTATATGGTGTTATCTGTGTTGGGAAGACGGCGGTAACGATGATGCTGCCGATGCCGAAAAGCACGATGAGATGGCCGGAAACCATAAACGAGTGGTGCCCGCTGAGCACCGTGCGCTTTGCCTCGGGTGTCCACCACCTGGGTGCCCCGTCATTGGCGGGCATCCGCATGATGTTGCACCGCACGGTAAAATAGGTATGGTAGAAGGTATAGGCGATGAAGGTGGCGTGGAGAAAGAAGATTGAGAATTGAGGGTTGAGAGTTGAGCGTTGAGGGTTGAGCGTTGAAGATTGGGCTAACGCCACCGTCCAGTAGGCAATGAGCCCCACCACTAAAATGATAAGGTCGCGCACGATGACTTTCTTGGTCAGGTAGTCAGGGCGCAGTAGCGAGGTGTGACTCCATCCGAAGAGCACGCCGCCGATGTGGAAGTAGCTAACGGAGAGTGCGGAGGCTGCTGCCGGCCACAACGTGCGCCAATGGAAATGAGCGTGGACGAAGAACCCGATGGCGAAGATAACGTAGCAGAGGGCTACCAACTGGCGGGCACGGCGATAGACATCATAGTTACGGAACCACACATTATTGTATAACAATACGAAAGCTATCAGGAGATTCACACCCCCTGCAAACAATAGCACCGTGTGGTAGAGTTGATGTTCCAAGGTTTAGAGTTAAGGGTTGAGTGTTAAGGGTTCTTGCTCCGACGGGCTCCGCAAGCGTCCCGTTGGGCCGAGCGGAGAGTTGGAAAAGGTTAAGGTTTTGGTTGATTAAATAAGATTAAGGTTTAGATTGACGATGCAAAATTAGGAAATAATAATGAAAGGAGGTGTGAAAAATATTACAATGGTGTGCAATTTAAACCAATAAGGTGTGTAAATTCTGCTAATTTCCACACTTTTTTCGTCGAATGATGATTTTTATTTTGCTTTTCATTCGTTTATTCGTAACTTTGCAGCCGAATATGGAAGAGTTGCAATTTTCTGCCATCGTACTGCTGACGCTTCTTCTTCTGAAGCTGCTGCTGATGCCCCGAAAGGTGACTTTGAACACCGTGGTGGAGAGGGCACGCTGGCTGATGATTATCGGCATCACATTGCTAGACTTGCAGTTCCTGTTGCAATACACTTTGGGCTTGCGGGCATTGGGGGTGACGCAGGCTGTGCTGTTGAACCTTTTGGTGTTCATACCTTGCAGCTGGATCATATCTCTGGCTATCATCTACCTGCAACGACAGGGCAAGCTGAACCGTGCAGACAAGCTGGTGGGCAGCGTAACGTGGGCATTGGCCATACTGCTGTTAGGAATAGCAGCCGCCATCGACGGGCAGCCGCTGATGAGCGACTCACCTAAGTTGTTCTATGCAGAGATAACGGCCTCCTTCTTATACCTCACCATGCAGGGACACTATACCTGGCGACTGTTGACAAACCTAAGGGCCATGCGACTGGACCTGCAGAACTACTATGACCACGACATGGACCACATGCTGGTGTGGATGAAGTACAGCACGATTGTACTGGGCTTTCTTGCTATTATGGTGCCGATGCTTATCTTCATCCAGAATCGGGTACTGGCCATCTTTACCATCCTCTTTTTCATCAGCATCTTCTATCTAGTCGATACTTTCTGCAATTATATGCTAAGTTCGGCTCCAAAGAAAATGGCAAAGGTGGAGACGGGAAGCTTGCAGAACACGTCGGAGCAAGAATCCTCCGCCACCGTACCCGAAGCGTCCGCTTCGGGTACCGTCGAAGCAAGAACCCTCAACGCATCCCTTATCAAAAAATGGATAGAGAACGGCGGGTTCCGTCATTGCGGCCTCACCATGCCTGCCGCCGCAGGGAAGATAGGCATTCCGCGATATCTGCTCTCTGCCTGGCTGAAGCAGCAAGACCTCACCTACGCCGCCTGGATAACGGCACTGCGCATCGACGAGGCCAAGCGCATCATCAAGGAGCAACCACAGTGGACCAACGAGGCCATCTCTCAGTACTGCGGTTTCAGCGACCGCAGCTATTTCCAGAAAAAGTTCAAGGAGAGTACGGGTATGACCCCTGCAGAATACGGTGAAACAATAAAACAATAAATAATGAACAATAAACAATGAACAGGAACGAGAAATTTGTCATCACGATTAATCGTGAACTGGGTAGTGGCGGTCGCACCGTCGGTGAGAAACTGGCAAAGAAGCTAGGTGTCCCCTTCTACGACAAAGCCCTGATTAAGGCAATGGAGGAGAAGTATAACCTCTCCGTGGAGGAGATAGAGCGTCTGAAAGGGCGCAACCACAGCTGGTGGGCCGACTTCAAGCGTGTGGTAAACATCGGACAGGGTATGACTAACTCGCCGTACTATAAGTTGTCGACGGAGGTAGAACCCGACCTGCTGACCACCGACGAGATGTTCAAGGCCGAGAAGGAAATCCTGAAAGGTATCGCCGAGGAGGAGTCATGCATCATCGCCGGCCGTTTGGGCTTCTTCGTACTGAAGGATGTCTCCAACCGCCTGAGCGTCCTCATCCAGGCCTCGATGGAGCACCGCATAGAACGCGTCATGCGCAAGCAGGGACTGAGCCGTGAGGAGGCTGAGAAGGTTATCAAGAAAGTGGACAAGATGCGCGAGAACTATGTCAATAAGTACACGGGCACCTCACGTTACGACACCCGCAACTATCACTTGGTCATCTCAATGGACGGCAAGAGCGAGGACGAAGTGGCCGACTTGATTTTCAGTTACCTCGGTTAATAGTTATTGACTATTGGTTATTGGCTATTGGTTATTGGTTATTGACCCAGTAGCCACTCCTTAGGGCTTTTTCCTGTGACTGCCTTGAAGGTTCGGAAGAAGGTGGACTCGCTGGTGAAACCTGACTCGGCGATGACGACTGCCAGCTTCAGTTCTGGATTGTCGGTGATGAGCTTCTGGGCATGGCGCACGCGGTATTCGGCAAGCAGCTGAGCTAAGGTGCAACCACGGTTGTTTCTGATACATTCTGCGATGGTAGCGGCGCTTACGCCCAAGTCGTTGGCGATGTCGCTCAACCGCAGATTCTTGAGGTAGCGGTTGTCTTCTTCTATCAGTTGGAGTATTCGCTCCATCAGCTCATCGTCGGAAACCTGTCGCCCTGGACGTTTCTTCCTGCGAACTATATAGATGTACGCAAGAACGGCAATGGCAACGACTACTGCCACGAGTACCCATAGCTCCTTTCCCTCAACAGTTTCTCTCACCCTCTGGAGAGGGGCTAGGGATGAGGCTGGGTCAGTGGCGAAATGGTAAAGCCATACGGCAGACATCGGCTTGTAGTTATCTTTTTGAATGCCTCCGGCCAGTATCAGGTCGCCTTCGGGTGTCACCACGGGAATGGTTGTGGTGGCGTCCTCCAGCGTGTCGGTATAGTAGAGTGTCAGCCCTGCCGGTTCTTGCGCATAGTCCACGGCGAGCACATATTGGCGACTGGGTAGACTGTCGACGCCTATGATGTAGCCGCGCTGGTGTTTCTTGTCTATGATGATGGGACCTCTGTAGAAGATAGGGCCAAACTCGCACTGCATGGGTATTGGAGTGGCCGTAGGCAAGAGCGAGAAGCAGGTGTCGCTCACTAAGATGATGGCTAACTGTGGTAACAACAGGGAGGGGTCGGGGGTGGGTCTGTTGGCCGTCAGGAGATAGGAGTACTCGCCAATGGAACAGGCATCGCTGCTGAAGGGCAGGTCGAAATACAACAGCGACCACTGTTCCAGGAGCGGCACGCGGAAGGCATCGCCGCTCACCTGGTCAGCCCAAATGGTGTCGAGGGGAGCTTGGTAGATGTCATGGTTTCTGATGATGATGGCATTGTCTTTCGCCGTCTTTAGGATGTAGGGATTGGAGCGTCCTTGGGTTACCCCCTTTACCCACTGCACCTGACTTCGTCCGTCGTAACAGGCAATGTCATCGTTGGTATAGTGATTGCCAGCGATGATGACGCGCCCGTCATCCAATTGTATGCCGCTGGACAGCACTCGCCGCCTGTCCAGACAGCCGAAGCCCTCAAAGCTGTGCGTGGCCGGTGTATAGCGCTCCAGCAAAAACGTTTGCCCAATGCCGAGCGGTTCGGAATGGCCGCCACCGATGATGACCTCTTCTCCTTCACCCATGACCACGGCAAAGCCGTTGTCGTGACAGTAGGCCATCGGCATCTGATGCCACTCACCGTCGGCAAAGTACTCAGCTGTCTGTGTGGGCACGAAATTCGTGGTGTGCCCGCCCGCCACGGTCAGCTCGCCGTTAGCGTAGAAAATACTGTGGCCGCTGCGCGGAATGTTCAGGTCGGGCAGTCGCTCTGGCACGATGCGAACCATCGGGCAACCATGGGCATCCGTAGGGGCAGACCCCGTGTCAGCCCATACTGTTACCACACTTGCAATAACAAACGTACAAAGCAGCAATGCCCCCTTTATCTTAATAATCTTGTTGTTCACGCGGCAAAGGTACAAAATCTCCCCCGAACCGCCAAACGATTCGGGGGATTAAAACTGATTTCACGGATTTTTACGGATAATACTCAATTCTTTGCCATGATGTCGATGATGGCGGCGATGTCGGCCACGTCGACCGTGCCGTCGCCGTTCACGTCGGCCTGTGGATTATTAGTGCCCTTAGCCATGATGTCAATGATGTTGGCAATGTCGGCTACATCGACCGTATTGTCGCCGTTGACGTCGCCGGGTGCGGAGGCACCGGCGGGACGGATGACATAGTCTCCGACCACGTAGTCTATGGCGGTGGCAGCAGGAGCTGCTTCGGTGAGCGTTGCCTCGATGGTCTGCACGGTGTAGCCATCGATGTTAGGAATCACTTCGTAGGTTCCATAAGGCACCTGCGTGAAACGGTAGCTTCCGTCGTCCTGCATCTTTACAGCGGCTATTATTTCACCCCCCTTCTTGCGCAGATACACATACACGGGTTCGGGAGTGGGCTTCACGGCACCTTCTTTCTCATAGACAGAGCCAGGCAGGCCGAAGATATCCATGATGAGATTGCCATAGACATCGAAACTGATGTCGGTACGGAACAATACGCGGTCGTCCTCAGCGGTGACACCCCAGTAATCCAGAAGGCTTTCGCCCTCGTAGGTATTCACGCCCTTGACCAGCTTTGTCACTTGGAACTGTAGCGTCTGCCCTGTCGTCCACCACGACCAGTTGCCGCTCTGTACCTCGCCCCAAACGGGTATGTTCATCACGTATGTGCCGTCTTCGTTGAAGGTGACCTGTACGCGCAGCATATCGTCAGTGTGTATGGGTTCGCCGTTTTCATCGGTCATGTAGAAGTTCCATGTGCCGATGATGCTCGGATCCTCATTTGCCAGCAGTGGCGTGGGAACAGGCAGGGTGCCGTCGATCTTTCCTTCGATGGTGCCTTGTCCACCCAGCGGGGCAAAGGCGCGCTGCACCTCGATGTCGATGGATTGCGGACCTGTTTCGCTATGGAACATCTCCATGGCACTGAAGCTCTTGGCATCGGTCCAAAGCAAGGCATTCGGATAATAGGTGGGTAGGTTGCCGTCGCCCACGTTTACGGCCTTGGCATAGAGGGCGGCGACTCCCGACGCAGCGGTCAGGTAGCCATCGTCAGAAGTATAGACATACTGCATGTTGCCTTCCATGTTCTTTTCCAGCAGGTTGACCTTGGCATCCTCCACTACCTGGCCGTTTTGCAAGGCATTGGTCTCCAACCCGCCTCCGCCACACCAGAGGTAAAGCGGCTGAACGTATGAGCCACCGGACAATTCGCAGATGCCGAGAAGGGGTTCTGTGGAATACATGTACTCAAAGTTGTACCTAGTCCACGGGCAATTAATGGCATATCGGCCGGGGGCCAGTACCTTGAAGTCGCTGGAAGCAAAGGGCTGCACCTCTTGGACTCCAAGCTCCTCGTTCCACACTTCAAACCCAAACACGGTTTCGGGATTGGGAATGTCGTATTCTGTGTTCACGATGAATCCCTCGTAGAAATACTCTGCCGAGCTGAACACAGGAAACTTTCCCACGCCAGCCGTGACGGAAAAGTAGAAGTCGGTCTTGACATTATCGCCTTCAACCACTTCCACGATTTCATAGCCTACGTCTTCAAGTGTCACGGTGTAGGTCTTGTCGTGTCCTCCGGTGCTGGTCATCGCGCCGGTGTTGGGGTTGCGGCGGTACCATGTGCGTTTGAAGCTTGAATCGTCCTTGTAGTCGGTGTAATCGCTGAAATTGCTGTGGTCGTGATACACGCGAATGGTGAGTGACGAGCTGCGAACGACACTTCCCACAAAAGTGTATTGGCTGCTGTAGGACTGTGAATACTTCTTCTGTGAGGGAATTGAAATAACGGGAACGGTCACCTCGTTAGACACCCATCCGTTCTTTTCGCCTCCGTGGAGCACCAAGCGGTAGGAACATCCGACAAGGTAAACGAAATAGCTGGTGCCTGTGATGGTGTTGTCTTCGTTGTAGGTAGACCATCCCGTGCCCCTGTTGACCTGTAGGGTATAGCTGTTGCCGCCGAGACTTCGCGGTGAGGGGAACGACAGTTCGGCCTCATAATCCCAATTTGCCCCTTGGAAAGCCTGCAGTGTGGTGTACAACAGGCACAGTCCGCCGAAGTGTCCTTCCGGAGCTTCTTCGATGGTTGGCATTTCTGGAAGTGTGCCTTTTGAGGCAGGTGTTATGGGGTCTGGCCCCACATACTGAGCCTTTGCTACGCATACTGACAGCAGCAAGGCAAGAAACAATTTGAATCTTTTCATAATGAAACGTTTTTGTTAATTAGACTTTATAAACTGGAATATATTACTTTTCTGCCATGATGGTGATGACGGTGGCGATGTCGGCCACATCGACGGTGCCGTCGCCGTTGACGTCGGCGGCTGAAGCCTCCCCCGGTTGGGGGGCACTGGCCATGACGGTGATGACGCTGGCGATGTCGGCCACGTCAACGACGCCGTCGCCATTCACGTCGCCCTTCAGCGTCACGACCTCAATGTCCTCAATGATGGTCTTGAATTGCTTCCAGCCCGCCGTTTGTTCGTACTTGGCCTTGGTGCCCACGGGTACGTGGAGCGGACTGCTATAGATGTAATCGGCGGCGTATGGACGGCCGGGGATAGAACCGTAAGTGTTGTAGAACGCCTTTTCAGAGATGGGGGCAGGGCTGGGGTCATGGACATGGATGCTACCACCAGAGGAGGCGGACAACCATGTGCAGTTGCCGAAGGCATTGTCGCCCATCTCCTCAAGGTGACCCATGATGTTCAGCCGATTGAGATACCAATTGCCGTAAAAGGCGTATGTGCCGATCTTCTTCACCGAGGCGGGAATATCCACTTGCGAGTGTGTCAGGTTACCGCAAAAGGCGTAGGGCTTGATTTCCTTTACCCCGTCGGGAATGGCCAGCGTGGGTGTTGTGGCGTTGCCATTCTCCATCAGCTGGGTCCAATCGCTATTTAGGGTCAGCGGGTTGCTTTCGCGCGTCGTGAACTCAATGTCGCAATAGCTGCGCAGGGATGGCGTATTGACCGTCTTGATGCTGGTGCAGCCTTGGAAGGCAAAGTGGCTCACCTTGCGCATCGTGGAGGGGAGGTTCACCTCTGTCACGCTCTTGCAGTTGGTGAAGGCTCCTTGGCCGATGCACTCCGTGCCTTCGGGAATATTGAGCTCTGCCAGTTCGTCACCGTTCATGTAGAGATGTCCGGCGTAGTAGAGCGGGTTGGTAACATATACCACTGTGCCATTGACGATGCGGGTCTCGCCGAAACGAATGTTGCACCAGGCTTTCAGGTCGCTGATGTTCACCCGTTGCAATCCTGTACAGCCCCTGAAGGCTTCTTGGCCGATAGAGTCAACCTTTTCATGGAAGGTCACAGAGGTCAATGGGCTGAAATCGTAGAACACGCATGGACGGATGGTGGTGACCTTGGAAGGAATGACCAAGTCGGTCAGCGGCTCAGACTCATCGCCCACATAGAAATGCAGTGGTTTTTTGCTACTGAATATCCCCGACTTATAACCGGTCACTTCAATATTGCACCATGCGGCGAGGTCTTGGATGACCACCTTCTCCAATGAGTCGCAATCGAAAGACCAGGCACCAATTGACTCTACGGACGACGGGATGCTGATTCCCCTCAACCCGGAATGAGCGAAAGCCATCATCCCGATTTTCTTCAACGAGGGAGGGAGATTGATATGTGTCAGACTCTTGCAGTTCTGAAAGGCAATCTGGTCAATCTCCTCTATGGTGTTCGGCAGCGTGACGCTGGTCAGTTCCGTGCAGTCACTGAGCACGCTGATGCGCACCACGGTATAGGTTTCCCCTTCGAAAGATATGGTGGGAGGGATATTAAGGGCTCCCTTGTAATACACGTAGTTATATGTAGTGAAGTCCTCGTTCCAGACGGTCTCCATCGCCACCATGACCTTACGGTTTTCCCTGTCAATCACTTGGTAGTAGATTCCATCCACCCAGAAGGCTTTCATGCTGACGGAAACGACGGTCAATAGGAAGGTAAGCAATAATTTCTTCATATACGATTTACAACAAATATTAATGAGAAGAAGCCATGATGGTGATGACGGTGGCGATGTCAGCCACATCGACGGTGCCGTCTCCGTTGACGTCGGCGGATGAAGCCTCCCCCGGTTGGGGGGCGCTGGCCATGACGGTGATGACGCTGGCGATGTCGGCCACGTCAACGACGCCGTCGCCATTCACGTCGCCCTTCAGCGTCACGACCTCAATGTCCTCAATGATGGTCTTGAATTGCTTCCAGCCCGCCGTTTGTTCGTACTTGGCCTTGGCACCCACGGGCACATGGAGCGGACTGCCATAGATGTAATCGGAGGCGTATGGACGGCCAGGGATAGAACCGTAAGTGTTGTAGAACGCCTTTTCAGAGATGGGGACTGGGTTGGAATCATAGACATGGATGCTGTGGTCATCCACACCGTTGGCCAGCCAGGTGCAGTTGCCGAAAGCATTTTGGCCTATCTCCTCAAGATGCCCCATGATGTTGAGCTTACCGAGAGACAAATTGTTATAGAAAGCGTATGTCCCGATCTTCTTCACCGAGGCAGGAATGTCCAAATGCATGAGCGACGTGTTGGCGGCAAAGGCGTATGGCTTTATCTCCTTCACGCCGTCGGGGATGATTAATGGAGCGTCGGTGTCGTCACCCTCAACAAGCTGTGAGAGTTTGCCCCACCACGGTTCCTTGTTGGCAGCCAGCGGGTTGCTGTCGAGCGAGCCGAAATCAATGTCGCAATAGCTGCGCAGGGAAGGTGTGGTCACCGTCTTGATGTTTTTGCAGCCCTCAAAAGCGTATGCACCTACCTTGCGCATCGTCGTGGGGAAGTTCACCTTCGTCAGCTCCTTGCAGTTGATGAAAGCAAATATGCCAATGTTCTCCGTTCCTTCGGGAATATCAAGCTCCGTCAGTTCGACACCGTTCTGAAAGAGATGCCCAGCATAATAGAGCGGATTGGTGACATAGAGCACGGCACCCGATTGCTCGACGTGGGTGATGCCGAAGCGTATGTGGCACCAAGCCTTGAGGTCGCTGATGCTCACTCGCTGCAAGCCTGTGCAGTCCCTGAAGGCATCGTTGGCAATGGAATCGACCTTCTCATGGAAGGTCACGGAAGTCAGCGAATTGAAATTGCTGAACGTGTTGCGCTTGATGGTGGTGACAGTTTCTGGAATGACCAAATCGGTCAGCAGCTCTTCACCGACATAGAATTGCAGCGGTTTCTTGCTATAGAATACGCCTGTCATGTCGCCGCCCAACTCCATGCTGCACCACGCCTTGAGGTCGGGTATGAACACTTTCTCCAACGAGTCGCAATAGAAAGCCCATGCGCCGATTGACCTGACGGAGGATGGTATGCTGATCTCTTTCAGACCTGTTCGGAAAAAAGCATTCATTCCGATTTCCTTCAACGACGAGGGCAGGTTGATGGACGCGAGCTTCCTGCAGTCCTGAAAGGCTATCTGCTCAATCGACTCAATGGTGTTGGGCAGTGTGACGCAGGTCAGCTGCGTGCAGTCGCTGAGACAGCTGATATGGGTCACGGTGAAGGTAGTGCCCTCAATAACCACAGTCGGAGGGATGTGCAGAGTATCCTTGTAATACACGTAATCATAGTTAGTGTAGTCCTCGTTCCAGATTTCCCCCTTAACAACCATGGCCTTACGGTTTTCCATGTCAATCACTTGGTAGTAGATGCCGTCCACCAAGACGGCTTTCATACTGACAGAAACGACGGTCAATAGGAAGGTAAGCAATAATTTCTTCATATACGTATTAATGAGAAGATGCCATGATGTCAATGATGGCAGCGATGTCGGCCACGTCGACCGTGCCGTCTTTGTTCACGTCGGCCTGTGGATTGTTTGTGCCCTTTGCCATGATGTCGATGATGTTGGCGATGTCGGCCACGTCGACCGTATTGTCGCCGTTGACGTCGCCGTTCTTGGCTGTGCCGCCGCCCTTCAGGTCAATGGTGATGGCTACGGGGTTCCAATCCTCATCCTGTCCGGGCTTCACCAGAGTGGCCTGGGCCATAGAGGATACGCCGGGGTAATAAACGTCCGTCTTGCCTGCGGTATGTGCGCGGACGTAGTAGCCGTCGCCCAGAGTGTAGAGTCCCTCATCGAAGGTCACCGTGCCGTTCTCGTCGGTCGTGGCCGTGGCTTTCATTACGATGTTGCCATTAATGTCGGGGCCGAGCACGTCAACGGTGGCCTGAACGGGACTGCCGTCGAGCACGGTGTTCACCGTCAGCGGTGCCATGAGCCGGCCGGCGGGTAATCCGAACTGCGCCTCACGAATCCACAGTTCGGGTTCATCGCCCCAGTCTACCAGATACTGGAAGGTGAGCTTATAGTCATCGCCGGCGAGGTCTGTCTCGTACCAGTTCATGTAGACACTGTCAGGGCAGATGATGGCATACTGTCCGGGCTTCTTCGTGACGATGGTGGCGGGAAGAGGTTCCGGCTCATCCATGTACTCCACATGGACGAGCTGCTTCGCCGGGTCGGAGAGCACGTAGTCGGTGTTGAGGATGATACCGTCGGGGCCGTAGTAGCTGGGTGAGCTGGCGACGGGCACGCTGACGATGCCATTATAGACACCATTCAGGGGGTAGCGGAAGGTGAAGCCACAATGATCTCTGTCGCCCGAAATCTCGAGCACCAGCTCGTAGCCTACGTCATCCAGGGTGGGCGTATAGGTCAGCTTCGTGGCCCCGGCGATGGCCGTCATGTCGTAGTTGTAGGGGTTGCGACGGTACCACTGGAAGCGCATGTACTCGCTGTCTTGGGTGTATTGCTCCTTTTTGTCTCTGTCTATACGGGCAGTTACGCTGAAAAAGAAATTCTTCATCTGTTCCCGCCCTACGAGGATGAACATGTCGTCGCCGCTGGTTGACCATCCGCCGACGCTCGTCGGATAGACGCTTGAGTTAGGCTGGACGATGAGGGTGTTGCTGACGAATCCGTTCTTGTCGCCACCATGCATGCGCAACCGGTACTTTGTCGTGCCGGCAATGGGTATCGTGGCGTTGTCATACGTGAAATTTACGACCCCTTCATAGTTGGAGTAGGTCTCCCAGGTGTCGCTTTCAGCGTATTCCAAAGTGTAGTATTCACCGCCCAGGTCGGCGGCAATGGGAAAGTTCAGCCATGTCTCATAATAGCCGCTTGAATAAGTCACGCGGTTCAGCTCCAGTCCTACGAACTGATTCGCGGGCACGGTCTTGTCGATGCTGGCAACTGTGGGCAGCGGCCCTTTCACGCCTGGCTCTACATCGACTGGCGTGGGCTGTGCCATGGTGGTGACGGCGCTGAAGAGCGCCACTGCGAATAAAGAAATCTTTTTCATGTGTGTATTGGTTTTTAGGGTTTCTATTTTCCAGCCATTTTGGTGATGACGGTGGCGATGTCTGCCACATCGACAGCTCCGTCTTCGTTCACGTCGCCGCCATTGTTGATGGTGAGGTCGAAGACGGCCACGTCGCTGTCTTCAAGTCCGGCACAGGTGGCATAGACGCTGACTGTGACGGTCCGCACCACTGGCACCTGGGCAAGCACGTCGGCACTGCCGTCGCTGGAAGGTGTCAGTACTCCCGTGCCACCTTTTGGATAGGAATAGTCATAGTGGTAGGTGACACCCTTTGTGGCACAGTCAAACTGCAGCTTGCCGTCCTCCAGTGTTACCACGGGCGTGGCACACTTCGTCTCCTCCATCTCCTCGATGTTGAAGAACTCCTTCCACACCGGAGCCTCCTTGTAGGCATCTACCGAGCCACGGGGCACATAGAGCGTGACCACCTTCTTGTCGACCCAGTTGAATGGGTCGGTGGTACATGTGGGAGGGGTCACGGGATTGGCATAGAACTCCTTCAGGGCATAGCAGGCAGCGAAAGCCCCTGACTCAATAGTGCTAATCGACGGCGACAGGACGACCACGGCGACAGATTTCTTATCGGAACCATTCTGGTTGAAAGCGTCCTTGGGAATAGTGGTAACCTTTGTGGACTTGATGATGACCTTCTCAATGGATGAGGTGCGCCAGGCTTCTCCCTCGTTGAGCTTCGTCACCAGCGGGCCGTAGGTGACACTTGTGACTTCGTCAGTAAACCGGAATGGGCCTTTTCCTTCCGGAGCGATGATGTCGCGGCCTACATAAACCGTAGCAGGCTCCTTGAACATGCTACCGAAGAGGGTGTTAGATGTATTGCTACCTCCACCGATGGTGAGTGGCTTGTCACAATCTTCGATAATCAGGTTGGTGATACCTGAACTATTGAACGCATTGTTGCCAATCTCTTCCATTGAGGCGGGGATGATATAATCGGGCGTCAAGGGACAACTGTCGAAGGTCTGGTTGCCTATGCTCTTCAGCATCGAGGGCAATACGGCATCCCGAAGATTCTTACACCAGATGAAAGCAGAGTTTTGGATGGTGGAAAGGTTCTCCGGCAGGTTGATGGACTCTAAAGCCGAGCACTCGCCGAAAGCACCTTCGGGGATAACAGTTATCTGCGTGGATAGAATCTTCACTTTCTGGACAATTGAGTTACGCCAGCACTCATGCTTGCTGAACGTCGTCACCTTCGGGCCGTAAGTTATCTCGGTGATGTTATTGGCAAACTGGAATGGGCCTTTGTCGTCTTTGGTGACGATGTTACGGCCTGCATAGACCGTACAAGATGGTTTAAACCCACTTCCGAATACAGTCACGCTTGTGTTAGAGCCTCCGCCGATGATGAGCGTCTGGTCGGTGTCCTCGATGGTGAGCGAGGTGATGCCGGAATTGTCGAACACGGTGTTGCCAATCTCCTCAATGGTGGAGAGGATGGTAAACGCTTTCAGCGAGTCACAACAGTTGAAGGCAGATGTGCCGATTTTCTTCACCGTCTTGGGAATGCTGATGGAGGTGATAGTGGGGAAGTGGTCGCTCTCAAAGCGTGAGTCCCTCGTCCGCTGGAAGGCATTGTCGCCGATGGCCACCACGGTGTAGCCGTTGGGGGCCGTCTCGGGAATCACGATGTCGCCCCTATAGGTGTTGTAATAGGCGATGTGATATTCGTCTTGTTTATACGTATCACGCATTGGAATGACTGTGGCGGTCTGCTCCTCATCGTTGTACTCGTAGTTGAGGTCATCGCCTGGTTGGTAGACTTTCGCCCCTGCTGCTATCGCTGTCAGCATGAGCGCAATTGTAAGTAAACTCTTTTTCATAATAGTTTAGCCATTTGATTAGTCAATAATACCTTGCAAAGTTAATCAAAAAAGACGAAAGGAGACTCCCAAATAAGGAAAATCGACTCCCATTCCGCGGAATGGGAGTCGATTTATCGGAATGGGAGTTGAAAAAAAACAGATTGCAACGTTTTTTACCTTGTCAGCGAGAAGCGCATGGAGAATCCGAAGTCGTGGGTGGTGGTGGGGTAGCTGCTCGATGAGAGGAGCGGTGTGTTGGTCTGCCGGTCGTAGTAAGCGGTCAGTGTGAGATACCGGGAAAGGGTGTAGTCGGCACGGAGCGAGATTTTGAGTGCAGAGTTGCCACTGCTGGCCGAGGAGACACCTGTGCGGATCAGCGGGACGGTTCTCTTTGATCGCGTGATAGATGTCCGTTCCGCTTCTCTGTCTTGGCTGTCGTTCCATTGAATAAGGAGAACCGTCCCCGCTGATATTTTCCTCCACTCTACTTTATGGCGCACTTGTCATTTACTCAAGTTTCGGAAGTACGGACTTTTTGTCAACAGTGTTTTGCTATTGTTTCAAAAATTTTTCAAAAAATGGGCTCAAGCCATCATTCTTATAGTTATATCATTGGTTTACAAAATGTTATCCTATGACGGCTTGCTCTTTGAGCCATCATAATGCCGTCATATAGCCCTCATTTTTGTCGGATGAGTAGTCAAAAATATAGTAAATAGTAATCTAACTTACTGGTTTAAACGGAGTTTCATAACAGCAATAATATCGGAAACAAATTGTTTCCATGGGAGAAACAGTTTGTTTCTCCCATGGAAACAGTTAGTTTCCTCCGTTGAAACTATGGGGAACTGACTTCCTGATACTGAGAAAGAACGGCTATGATAGCAAGTGAAAGGTACGGAGAGATAGAATTATGACGGCTCTATGATGGCTTCAGAGGCAAGCCATCATAGGATAATCATCTGGTATTCTATAAGTTAACACCATTAATGATGGCTGATGGCACTTTTTAAGATTTTTGATGAGGAAAAAAATTTTGATATTCTGCCCTAGATATAAATCAGCGGGGACGGTTCTTGAACAAGCCAAGCGGCAGGGCCG
>Ga0265299_10002456_pt1 | contig 19092 bp, 17 predicted proteins | sample AusTroGonzalo_MG_4_FD_193485 | JGI IMG/M metagenome (GOLD analysis project Ga0265299, IMG submission 193485) | Bovine rumen microbial communities from tropical cattle in Woodstock, Queensland, Australia - Gonzalo_02 | ecosystem: Host-associated > Mammals > Digestive system > Stomach > Rumen ... | reverse complement strand
TCTTGCCTCTTGCCTTTTGCCTAATGCCTTTTGCCTAATGCCTAACACCTACTCAAAGATAAACGAAATCTGCATGTTCTTCGCGTGTAGGCCGGTGACGCTGGTGGCGTACATGTTCTGTTCGGGGACGAGCATGTTGAGGAATCCGAAGGACATCTTGAACTCGGTGGTGAACTTGAAGTAGGTGCAGTAGAAGTCCAGACCGACGCCCACTTGCGCCTGCACGTCGTGGGGGTTGAGTTTGAGGACCACCTCGCCGTTGTCTGGGGCTTTCTTCTTCTTGGCGGAAATCATGTCGAAAGTGTACTGTCCGCCGGCGACGACGTAGGCTCGAATGTTGTTGAGCATACGCGACGACTTGTATTTGAAGAGGATGGGGATGTCCAAATAGACAGACTCGACGTTTTTGGGGGTCACCAGCTCGGTGCCGTCGGCGTAGCGGATGGTGTAGTCGATGTAGCGGTCGCCGAACGAGAGGCCGGGGATGAAACGCAGGTCGAAGTACTTGCCGAGGCTCAGGTTGGTGACGATACCGAGGCTGAAGCCGCTCATCGCGCGGGTGTGGGTGAGCATCAACGAGTCATACTCCGCCAGGTCGGGTTTGGCGGTGATGCGGTAGTCGAAGTGGTTGTAACCCAGCGTGAACCCGAAATGGAACCTGCGCTTGTCGTATTTGAGCAGGTTGGGCACGCCAAACTGGGCGTAAGCATGTACGGAGACACCGGCGAGCAGGAGAGCGATCGTGACTATTCGTTTCAGTTTCATAATACAGATTAAAGTCGCCCTAACGGCATTATGCGCTTTTTAGTATATGTAAGACGCAAAAATTACCGGTTCGGGGCGTTTTTCGCCATTTCGTCTTTAAGTTGGGCGATGTTGATGGGCACCACGCCGACATATTCGCAGACAATGCCGCCCGCAAGGTTGGAAGCCAGGCAGGTCTCTTCCACGGTGTGGTTCTTCAGCAGGAAGAGCGTGGCGACGGAAATCACCGTGTCTCCTGCGCCGGAGACGTCGCTCACGCGGCGATGGAAGGCCGGCTGATGGTGGAAGGTGTCGTTCTGGCGGTCGTAGAAGGCGATACCCTTCGCCGACATGGTCACCATCACCTTGTCGATGTTCTGCCGCTCGGCGAATCCCTTGGCCAGTTCATGGATCTCCTCCAAGCTCAGCTCCGCGTTGTCCTCCACATGCATGCCTTTCGACATCTCCTTCATGTTGGGCTTGAAGAGGTTGACGTTGGTGTAGTTGTTGAAGTTCTTCTCCTTCGGGTCAACCGCCACATAGATGTTCTTCTTGTGGGCGAAATTGATGATTTCGGAAATCAAGTCCTTGGAGAACAGGCCCTTGTCGTAATCCTCGAAGATCACGGCGTCGATGTTGTTATGGTCGATGATCTGCTCCACGGTGGTGAGGAACTGACGTTTCTCGCGCTCCTTGAGCGACTGCACCTTCTCGTCATCGACACGCACGATGTGGCAGTTGTTGCCGATGATGCGGTACTTGATGGTGGTTCTACGGCCGTACATCGGGACGATGGCGTCGGAGGTGAGGTCGCAGTCCTCCATGAGGTTGTAGAAGACCTTGGCCTTGGAGTCGCTGCCGATGACGGAGCAGAGGATGGGGTCTGCGCCGAGGCTCTTGAGGTTGAGGGCAACGTTGGCCGCGCCGCCGAGGCGGTAGGTGCGGCTCTGCACGTTCACGATCGGCACCGGCGCCTCCGGGCTGATGCGCGTCACCTTGCCGGTGAGGTAGCAGTCTATCATTACATCGCCGATAACCAGTATCTTGGCGTTCTTGAATTCCTCGAAAATCTGTTCAACATGTTCCTTTTTCATCTCGAAAAAATTAGGCGGCAAAGATACAATTTTTTTGGGTTGTTTGGTCGGTTGATCGGCATGCTGTAGAGACGTGCTGCAGCGCGTCTCTACAACCGCCAAAGGCCAAGGTCAGTGTTGGGGAGGAGGTTCCGCTGGCACCTGTCGTCGCCTGCGGGAATGGTGTGCCGCATTCGGGGTAAAAAAGGGAAAACCATCATTATGTTGCGAACGGAGTGTGCTGCGGAACTTCATGCTCGAATTGTCAATGTACTGCAAATGTTTTTGCGAGTTTTTAATGGTAGACGGTGTTGACAAATTACAAGTTTATCAACTGAATATTCAGTGCCTGCTCAATATTAGCAATCATCTCAAGCGTCAGGTTTTCCTTCCTCTTTAAGATTTTAGAGACATACTGTTGCGTACAATGCAGTCGGTCCGCCATACCTTGTTGGGTGAGGTTCTCCTTTTTCATGTAAGACAACAACAGTACGGCTATGTGTTGGGAATACCGCAACCATGCCGCATTGTCACGTCTCCATTCGGCCTCTTCTCTCCATAGAGATGGCGTCTCGCCTTGATTTCTTGACAAATAATCAACTGTTTTCTGCTGCTGTCTCATCCTCATATCGTACTGCCCATAATTTGTTGTTGCTTAATATTTTATCAAATTTCATGATTTAAAAGATTTAATGAATACTATGAATTTCAAAGCTGCAAAGATACAATTTATTTTTAAATGACAATGATTTTTTGTTTTACAAATATAATTGTAAGAAAGCAAAGTATAGGATTCTTCGCTTTCTGCTTTCCGGCAGAGACGATAGTCAATAGTCAACTGCAAATATTATGCGGGTTTCGCACAGAAGGTAACCAGTCTCACCACGTTCACTCTATCCTGCCAACGAACACGGAAGAGAATGTGATCAACGCACCCAAAGCCCGACTTCAACCTCTTCTTCAATATCTTCTTCCACGCCATCATCCAAGAAGCCAAAGAAGTCATAACCTGTAAAAGATTCGACAGTATTCACTGATTGGGCTGATCCAACGATGGTCACGGAATCAGGATTGTTAGGACAGATAAAGGCTATCGTATGATATGCATCTTGGTGTTTGATGAGAAAAGCCTTGAAGAAACTGTCGGGAATTTTGACTTGGTTCGGTCCTATAGTTTCAGGTGTTGTAGAGACGAATAGTGGACCATACACAATCTGCACTGAATCGTATCTAACGGCCAGTTGTCGAGCCAAATTCTCAATCTGATGCCAAATGCCGTTATTCATCTCCTTGTTTTGAGGACAAATGTTGGTGAAATAATCGCTCTCTTTCACTGCCTGTTCCGACCATTTCATGTCTTGCCGTCTTGCCATGTGTCCTCTCACCCAACCCGAGGCACTGTAATCTTCGTTAGAGGCTTGGGGAAGATTCAGGTTCGGGTCTGGCATGAAATACCGTGAAATCTTGGGTGTATGTTTTGTCTGCTCAACCTGCTCTGCCGTCAAGGTATAGGAGACCCAATCGGGTTGGCGGGTTTCGGGGTTGTAAGAGACGGTGTAGCCAGTATAGTGAAAGATGAGAATTGTATCATTGTTTTTTTTATTCGTATCTGAAAAGGAGAGATTGTCAGCTACGGAATAATTGTCAGCTGAGATTGCTCGAATAACAAGGGCAATAATCAATATCAATATTGGGAAGCCAATTATTATTTTTTTCATCAACAACAATTCTTATGCCTAATACGAACATATTTACATATAGGTATATGCAAATCTTTCTGGATAGTGCTCCTTTAATGAAAGTCCTTTTTCATCTCTCCAAAATGTATTATTTGCAGCGTGTCCCAACACAAAAGTAGCAGCCAACGATGCTTTTGGCAATTTCACGTCGTGTTCTACAATACAATAAGCACCATACTGTGCGCAATCGTTGTCAATGAATTTTTTCCATACAGGTTGGATGGGCGAATCACCTAAAAAAGTATCAAATGTACTGGAGACTAAACTGTATTGTTTAATGTAAAAATGATTGTCTTTTGAGTTATAAAAACCAGAAGCACTGCATTTTCCCTCGATTTTAATAAAGAAAATAGGGATAGATGTATTTTTTTTTGCTACAATTCGCCTTTTGTTCTTAGACTGTTCTTCTGTGTTTAACAACGGTTTCGTCTTGTTGTTTGGTTTGGAAGAACGAGATATTGTTTTTTTAGGAATTCTCCACGGTTGTTTAATATCGTAAAGTGTTCGGAACAAACGATGAAGAGCCAGTTTCTTTTCTGTGGAAATAATATTCACATCGTCGAAAATATTACCAAATCTCAGCTTTAATTGTAAGCGTCTTGGTAAAATCGGCAACTGTAAGACGTTTTCCTTGAAAATATCATATTCTTCAATACTATAATCCAACAACTGCACCTGTTTTGCTTTCCCATACAGTTGCTCATATTCTTGATCCATAGTAGTTTGTTGATTCATCGTTTTGAAGTTCTCTTATATTTCTCAATCTTTTCTTTTGTGACATCAATGTTTCCGATAACAGGCACAATGTGTATCAGGAACCGTTGGTTCTTACTTTCTTCATCAATCCATACTTTTTCTTCTTCTGGCGTGGATGGTTTCACAATTGCAGGAATGATTCGAGGGACACCCTCTTCTCCACTGCCTGAGATAATAAGTTCACATTTGGGAATGGAGGCCAAATCAATACCGTTTTCTTTCCAAAACTTATTAAGAAATTGCGCTCGAAGGTACGAAAGAGTATAGTTATTGTGGTAATCGTCATTGTCATAACGGACTTTTGAGGCTTGTCCCTCAATCACAACCAAAAACTTAATGTTGCCTTTGGATGAATCAGAACTTTCCAGTCTCATTATGGTATTTTTTACAATTTGCCCTGCTTGGAGTATGCTGTCTCTTTTACGTTCCGCCAGCGCTTTGTTTTCAATGTCGAGTTTCAACTTATCTATCCGGTACTCCTTCTGTTGGTATTCCACATCAACAGTGAACAAATGCTTCAGATACTGTTCATTGTAACCAAAATATTTGGTAGAATCGATATCACCAACCGTTGAATATACCGTGATAATATTCTCGTATTCATCTACCAAGCTTTCCAATTGCTTTTCCTTTATCTTAAAACGGCTAAAAGACACTGCGAACAACACCAATGTAATGGCGAACAGTGTTGTCATAATGTCCACATAACTTGGCCAGAAAGATTCGTTGTTTTTTCCTTCCATAACATCATTTGCGTTTTCCTAAACCAAAGAGGCCACGGCCACGCTTTTTCTTTCCCTTTTGATCTTTCAACTCGTGGATTTCATTGGTTATCTGATAAAGAATGTTTTCTATCTCATCTGTTCTGACCTTGGAACGAGATAAGGCAACCAACTGTTGCTCAATACTGTCAAGTCTCTTTAGCGGCGATAACTGTGCTCTGTATACATCTAGCGAGATATTTTCTTCCAGCGATTTTTTGAAATCCTCATGTCTCAATTCAATTTCCTTAGTGTGAGCCTGTAACATCCGTTCAAATCCATCAATATGTCGCTCAATAGCTTCTTTGTACCGATAATTCATCTGGTCTATTGTTTTGGATTGTACTTTGAACAAATCTTCCAATTTTCCATCTGCAGTTTCGATGTAATTGTCAGCTATTTTTTGTTTTTTACGTATCGCTTGAACTTGTTCTTTGATTAAATCTAGCATTTCGATACCAATCATCTTTCTTTGGGCAAGTGCAGGTCCCAGTTCATTAAGATTGTTCTCAAAATCCTTGATGCGGTCAAGGATGCTATTAACTCGCACTGCCACTTCTCTTGGAACTCGTAATGATTCAGAATAGGCATTTTGAATGTTAATAGCTTCCTGTGTTGCTGCCAACATCATCTGTCGTGCTTCCTCAAATTTGTTGAGAGACTTTGTGATGCTCACAAAGTGGTTGGCCGCTTCAATATACTTGTCCATTCCGACTATCAAATCTTTGCTACGAAATACCGAAAGAAGTTCTTTTTGATATTGGATATTTTCATTTATTTTGTCCATGTTCTTGCCCATGGTAGAAACTGCTCCACTAACAGCTATAACATTTTGTTCAAAATTGCGACCAAAAGCAGCTGTACATTTGTCGAAAGTGTTTTGAAATCGGTTTATTACCCCATCAAAGACGGGACCAAATTTATCAACAGTTTCATGTAAGCGATTGATTGCCACTGTCATGCTTTCATCCAACGAGGGCATAAGTTCTGTTTGAACGAAATCATAAAATTCGTTCTTATCCTCTTCGATTTTTTTTCTAGATTCAGCGGATCGAGCATTATTAATAGTGGTAAGGAGAAGCCCTATAAAACTGGTGGACATAGAAACTAAGACACCTATAAGTAAGTTTCTAATCGAATCATCGGTCACACCTTCTGAACCATCAAAACACAAAACAAACATTAAAATGCCAAGAAATACTCCTACAAATGTACCCATCAGACCTATATACGTCGGGAACGAGAGTTTTGCGGTAGACTGGTCATAACGCATATTAAGCTTGCGTTCCACTTTGTTTTGAATCACAGAAAAATCTGTAGTACCTTTAGTTTTGACCACATAATGGTTGATTTCAGCAATAAGATTGTTTAAATCAGAGCCGGGCTTTCCAACTTGAACAAGTTGGGTGAAATTTTCGTTGTTAATATCAATTACAGCTGTAGAGTATGGCAAATTTTTCTTGAAAAAATCATGGAATCTATTCCGATATCTCATGGTTTCAGAGAAATACCAAACTTGAGCAGAGACAAAGGCCAATGCTGTACATGCTGCAACAATAATAGTCGTTACCAGTGTTCCCATATTACAACTTTGTCATTTCAAAAATTGTGCTTATTATAGGCAAGAAAAAGACCGAATCTTTATAAATGACTTCACCATCATACTTTTCTTTCACTTGAGTTTTGTAATACGTGGTAAGAGGTATTCCCATATCTGCTTCAGATGCTTCAATATATTTTGATGTGTTGTCGGTGCTATCAATCACACTATCTCGTTTGAGCATATTGATGACCTCCTTGTAAATGACTGACAACTCTTCATATTTTTTAAGCAAAGATGACTTCAAATTATTGAAACCACTATTGATATCTCCGACTTTTTCATAAGAAGCACTCTTGTCTCCTTGATAAATCACTTCCTTGACACCTGGCGCATTCGAGTCACGATACAAGCCGCCATAACAAGTTGATTCTTTTCGTTCCGGCGGTAATTTGATATGAACGTCATGTTCACCTCCAAACACTTGCTTGAATACTAAATCAATAATGTTTTTTAGTGTAGTCTGCTCCGAAGTGATAAAATTGTCAATATATCGGCTTCCATTACCACTAAACACAATAGTTCGTGGGGCATATAGATTGTTTTCCTTATACATCGAAGCCATATAGTAAAGGATGCTAGTTAAATGATAGACAAATAAAGGTTTGAAATCGTTACTAAGTAACTTGGTGATTTCACAGTATTTTTCATTCGAGAGCCAGAAATTGATGATATCCTTGGTCTTCATTGTGTCAACATTCTTATAACACTCATTAAGGTCACTAAGATCTTGACGGGAGAAACGGAGACTATTAGCATATCTGCAATAGATACCGTTCTCTTTGACATTAGCAAAAGCATTAAAACCGTTTTCCCAAAGGACATCACAGCCGAAATGGACAGAATTTGCCTCCTGTGGCTTGTTGTCCTTGAAATACACAAAATCTGTTGACCCTCCTCCGATATCGATCACCGCAACTGCATCTGAATCAGCAATATAGTTCATTTTCTTGTAATAGTAATAAGGAGCCTCCGATTCTGAGAACCTGAAAATCTGACTATTGGGAACAAACAAAATATTCTTCGATTCCTCATTCCAAATTTTTTGATAAAGATCTCTGGTCTGACCTTGGAAACTCAATGGGCTGAACCAGACGAGATGAGTGCGGTCAAGGTCGCCATCATGTTGTAGGATATCACATTTGATAATCAGTAACAATTCCCGGACAAAAACACGAAGCATGTATTCGTCTTTATCCCACTTGATGTCTGTCAACACATCTTGATCGTCATTAGCCATAATTTTCTCATAGAAAAAAGCAATGTTATGATTATCAAACAATTTCGGTTTCTTGGATTTGTCCCGAATACCACACAACGCAGTTCGGATAGGGAACGTATAGTCCGTTCCATCGATAATTGCAGGAAGGAACTCGGTTTTGATTTTATTTTTCGCTTTCGCAAAAATGGAATCTTCAATACGTCGAGCGAGCGAGTATTGTCGGTCTATTGGTGTTTCATGCATGAAGTTCACCATAGGTCTTTCCATTTTGAAAAGTTCCGGTTTTTTACTCAAATCTGGTTTCCCCGAAATGTCATTTTTACAACGAGATATGAATGTGTTAGAGGTTCCGAGATCAATTGCATAAGTAAAAGTCACATTGGTGTCACGAGTCACTTGCCATTTAGGAATGAGAAGACCCGTGTCTTGACGAACTTTTACCTCCAACATGTCAAAAGCGGTATTAAATAGTTCATAGAATTTAGTACCACTCTCTTCTGTGTCCGTTTTCTGCATAGAACGAATTACCGCTGGTTCAACACCAAACTGGGCGTTGTCTTGCGGCAAAACTTCTTTGATCGAGGTCATAGTTGTTTCGTTCTTCTTGAAAAATAACAATGAAATGTCATCAACATTGAAATTGGGTGCTTCAGGGTCTTCGTCGGCTGCAACAACCAATAATTTGAAATAATTGTTTTCTTGTTCTTTGTGAGAACGAATATTTGGAAACACACCAATATCAAAATTGATACTTGCTTTCTTCAGATCCACAATGCGTCCCTGTCCCGTTCTAAATAGTTCCTCAGCATATTCCCTTTCATATACCTTACCTTCGTATCGAAGGAAAACGGTTACAGAGTTTCGATTAATATGCACCTCCGAATCTATATTCGTGTTGGGAAATAACGTTGTCACTTCGGGTTTGAACGGCAAAAGATAATCATAATCCCTCTCTTTGCTGTCATTTTTATATGTAACAGCGAGAAAATTCTCTCTCGAAATGCGATATGGAACACGAATCATAGTATCAGTGAAAAAGCTCATAACGTCAATTTCATCCGAAGTCATAATGGGGAGCCCATTAATCACCAAATTGTCGTTCTGTTCGGTTAGCACTGGTGTCAACTTCTGTATATAGTCATTACGTATTTCTAAGTCGTTCCTGTATCCGCGAATATATTCTTTTATGGCTTTAAATCGGACATCTAATCCATCGGAACTAAAAAGTTCATTGTACATATAGTTTTTGAAATCGGAACTTCGTTCCTCGAACATACAAATATCTCGAAAATACTCGCCGCCTGACTTTCTTCGTATGTGAAGATCGGAATACAAGTTCCCCGAAAAACGAATTGTTTCACATCCGTTCTCTTTAACTTTTGACTTGTCCATGTCAGGTGGAGTTACAAATCCCGTTATAGGAGAACTACATGCCAATAATTTTTCTTTCCCTTCTTCCGTGAAAACAAGAAAGTAAAGGTTGTTCTCTTTAATGTCCGTTTTGTAATAGTTTTCAATTGAATTATATAAAACGGGCATCTTTGATTTGATAACATTTAAGTTTTCTGCACTGTTCCATTCCCGAATCACAAGCGTTTCGCCGTTTTTCCAAGAGTTGTTCTTGTGATATTTCAAATTGAACAGTAATTCATACACGTCAAGAATATCTGAGACAATCTGACGATATGCAAATCCAGCTTCTTTTTTGGGGTTGAGATATTCTTCTGTACATCGTCTGAAAGCTTCTTTAGCTACAAAAAAACGAGCAAAAGGGGTTGGAAGCGAGTTTAAAGCACCGCTATTGTCTGTTTTCTGCTCCATAACTTCATCAAGATGATCCGCCGTCAAAGCGATATCTTCTGCGGTCCATGATGTTGCTGAAGTACCTCTATCTACTATGCTTAAATCTATTCTTGCCATGTTTTTAATTGTTAATTTTCTTGGTGAAAAAATCTATAGCCTCGTATGCGAATTGTAAAAAGAACCTAAAGGAGTTACTGTGGTCGTCTTGTTCATAATGATTGCTCGCTTGCAGCATTTTCAACAAATAATACGAATCATCTTTCGCATCTAGCTGCATAGTTTTAATCCATCCATTCATCTGATGCATGTCATCATAATGAATCGGGGCAAAAGCTCGTTTGTTAGTGGATAATTCAGAATACCAATTATAATATTTTTCAGTAAATCTACATAATGATTGGAATGCTGCATCTTTATAAAAATCATCGTTAAAACCTCTATCCTGACTTAGAGGGAAATAATCTTCATTCGGGAGATTTAACACTAATGCACGCAACAGCATATAGTCGGCCACACACTTTACAACATCCTTGTATCCGCTGCCTAAAGATTGAAGATCCAATGAATCCGCATCATTTTCGATGGCGCGGGTCATATATTGCCTTTTTTCCGGTTTCTCACGTGACAGAAAATCAAATAAGGCAGAAGCTGCCACCAATTCTATGAAATTGGCAGTGTCTTCCTGCTTTTTTTCGTCATTTTCATATACTTGGCGTAAACTTTTTTCTCCGACATAATATAGATAGTCAGATTGCACTGTGTTTTCATAATAAGCAAGAGCGGATTTTGTTTTCGTATAGAAATTTGCTGAATCTATATCACTGCCTGTCGTGTTTGGGTCTTTTAGCCCATAATACGGTAGCACAGTTACAGCACCCATAATGGTATTCTTCACGGCGGGTTCGTTTTCAGCTCCTCTAATCTTCTTTTCCAACAAAGGGTACCCTGACGCACCCGTTCCACCGAAAATCGAACTAATGATGAATACTCTATCATCTTTCTCGCAATGAGTCTTAAAAGCTTTAAACCAATCCGCTCCCTCTATCATTTCGCCAAGAACTACGGTTCCCACATTGGGATTTCCCTTGAATCCGACCGAGAGAGGACTATCTAGATTTTTTGACGAAAAAAGCGTTTGTACGAAGAAATTGTTGAGGTCATCCGTTGAAAGATTTGCTTCTTTGATGTAAGAACGGAACTTTTCCTTGATGCCTACGGCTTGTTGCGTATCATTCTGTTGATTGTTCAGTTCGTTGATGGTGACAATACTCGAATTGAAAAAGCCGTCTAGTGGGTTTAATGTTGATGTCCCATTGTTGACAGTTTTATTATAAATGTCTTTATAGTTGTCGATTAACGAATGAAGGTTTTTTTTCTCTTCCAAGTCTAGATGTGGATCTAGAATAACAGGGATAACAGTATATCCATTCGTGCTCATGCCACTAGCCATAAGCATAGTAATGCTTTTCATTACGCGGATTCCTGTCCCGCCTACACAGAAAACAAATACTTTTTTCATATCGTTCTAAATTTTCAATAATCTATATGCATTGGTTGGCAGCCAGTTGCACCACACAAAAGAGGTGATAAAATAGAGCAGTGTGGCATATATGGCGTTACCTAATGCTATTCGAATCTCAACACTTAATGCGCCAGGCAAACGTGGTTCTACTACAATATATTCAAGTAAAAATGTAGTAATGAGGACTAAGAAAAATGTGATTCCCAGAAAAATGAACCAATATTTTGGCTTGTAATGCCTTCCCGGTTGCTCATTGTAAGGCTTATAGTACCAAATAGCCAACAGAACACCTAACAATATGACTATAACGATGAGAATTGACCATTGCTCCAATTGTCCCCACCAAGCCCTTGCCTGTTGGTATAACGTTTCTTTATCTTTGAATTGATTGATAAAATCCGTCATGGAACCAGCAATCCATTTGTACAAATACAATAATTTCATATTTTATGATTTTTTTGAGACAAGAAAATAATTGGGTTTCAAAGAATCGTTAACGACACCACCATAAAACATCCCTTTCAGGAAATTTTCAAGAGAATAAGTCTTAGAAGGATCATTTTCTGACATGGCACCAAAATACGGTGAAAACATCGCAACATCAAGATCGGGCAACTCAATCGTCCATTCGATTACATCAGATTCTTGGGGCATGTTGAATATTTTCAAGTCAACAGTAGCAACGGCTTTCCTATTCAGTTCTGCATGAACGATGTTTTTTGTTTCCACATTCACGTCCCCTACCTGTATTTCTGATCCATATAATGTTTTGCACTTGAATATTTCTCTAAACACATTTTCATCCGCAACCCTCCAACGATAGTTTTCTAAGTTTACTTTGAGTTTGACAACGCACGTGTCGTTAATGCTAGGCTCATAGCCAACAAATGTAGGCTCTTTATCCAACTGATAACAGTTTTCAGGGATTCCAAAACTATAGGATGAACGTGTGCCATAAGTGAAGCCAGTTTCAATATTGTCAATAAAATGACCATTATTTTCCAGAAGAGTAGAAATCCCATTCCGAATTTCAGCAACATGTTCTGGTTTTCCTACGACAAGAAAATAATATGGTGATGCTTCGAGTGCAAGATTTCCGCTCTTGTCTAAATAATCAGATGTTGCTCCAATTAAACAAACGGATTGTCCAAAATCTCCAAAAATCTTGCTAATGTCGGTACTATATTGGGTTATTAAAACAGCTTTGTCTTTTTGATAGGTTGGGTCGAACTTCATATCGGAAATTAATACTGCCACTTCTCCCGCATGGGTGTCTATACTATTAATCATAGAATGTATCAGCTTTGGAATATGAGTGTCCCCACTCGTAGGAACACTGCAAGTGTTCATCATGGATCTAAAAGACTGTAAGGGAACGGTTGTCGCAACTTCTCCTTTGTCTGAGAAAAAAGTAATACCATCAGACAATGAATTATAATAAGACATGATCTGATACACATCTTCTTTAAACTGAGTCGGTTTATTTTTTCTAAAAAAGCCAGCATTTCCAGATACTTCAACAAAAAATTTGATTTTAGCAGGCATAGTTGGTCGAAAGGAAACATCAGTAGAATCTATGATCAATGTTCCATCACAATTAAAATGAGAATCATTCACTGTGTTGTAGCATCTATTACAACTTTTGGATAGAAGAATGATTGCCAAAATCACAATTGCAATAAAGATTAACACCCCTATTGATTTCCTTTGTTTTGAATGTCCTTTGGGCATAATTATAGCCTATTAATCACTCCGGCGATTCCCAACTCCGACCACAACAATTACTCAACTAACCACATAAAAAAGCGCGGGAATCTGAACCATCGCTCATCCCGCCTGAAAGGCTCTCGCATTGCCCATCTCCCGAGGATAAGCAATGCCGAAGCCCACGCTGTTGTATATTAAACGGATGTTGAGGAGAATCCGTTTGGTCAGACACATTAAATATGTCCATACCGAGAATATACAATCCAATGGGCATTGAACATTGCCTTACCGTGCGGGAGAATGTTGAATTTGCGAGATTCTACAAGCCGCAGATAAGACGTTGACTCAACGCCTTTTATGTCTGTCGCCCGCCCACAAACCCGCTGCCAGGCTTCGGACGTTTGACAGGTGCAAAAGTACAAAAAATAAATAAGGTGCGCAGGATTTTTATTGAGATGAAATTTTTCCTGCCAAATGTTTGCACTTTCCGATTTTTTTGTACTTTTGCAACCTAAAAGTTAAAAGCATATTGAAGGCAAAAAAGCTTAAATCCAAAAGAAATGGAGATTAAAACACACAAAGAGATGCTCGATAAGTATATTGGCGAAGTTGGCACTCCTGAAAGAGACGCTTTTGACGCGCAAGTGCGGGCGGGAGTGGAAGAATATCGGATTGTAAAGGTTCACGAAATGTTTTTGCATCCCATTCAAAGAACACCAGTTATGAGAAAAAAACATATCCTGAAAACCCTGCTTGCCGCCGTGCTCTTGTTGCTCGGCATCACCGTTTCCGCCCAGCAGCCGAAAGTCTATTATTACAAGATCGACGACAATATCTCCAAACCGGCGCTACGGCTCACCGAAAAGGCCGTGAAGGAGGCCGAGGAGGGCAAGTTCGACTACCTGCTGCTGGAGCTGAACACCTTCGGCGGGGAGCTCGACGCGGCCGACAAGATCCGCACGCTGCTGCTCAACACTTCGGTACCCACCGTCGTGTTCATCAACAACAACGCGGCGTCGGCAGGCGCGCTCATCAGCATCGCCTGCGACAGCATTTACATGATGCCTGGCGCCTCCATCGGGGCAGCATCCGTGGTCAACGAGCAGGGCGAAATCATGCCCGACAAGTACCAGTCGTACATGCGGTCGCTCATGCGCACCACCGCCCAGCACAACGGCCGCGACCCCAATATCGCGCAGGCCATGGTCGACCCCGACGTGGAGATTTCCGGCATCAGCGAGAAGGGCAAAGTGCTGACGTTCACCTCCGAGGAGGCCGCCAAAAACGGCTTCTGCGAAGGAGTAGTGAACAGCCGCGAGGAGGCTATGTCGCACGTCAGTGAGATTCCCGCCGAAATCACCGAACAGGAGCTTTCCACTATCGACAAAATCATCAACTTCCTGGTGAATCCCGTGGTCAGCGGCATCCTCATCATGTGCATTGTCGGCGGTCTCTATTTCGAGCTTCAGGCTCCCGGCATCGGCCTGCCGAGCATCATCGCCATCGTCGCTGCGCTGCTCTTCTTCGCGCCGCACTACCTTGAAGGCCTCGCCGCGCACTGGGAGATTCTGCTCTTCCTTGCCGGCCTAGTACTACTGATGTTGGAATTCTTCGTCGTGCCGGGCTTCGGCGTCACGGGAATCTCCGGCATCGTGCTTATCCTCGCATCGCTGATTCTTACATTAGTATATAATGTAGGATTTAAATTTAACTTCAACCCCGAGTTCGACTCTGCTGCTTACGTCAGCAAGATGACGATACTGGTGCTGGTCAGCAGTCTGGCGGGTTTCTTCATCGCCCTGTGGCTCGGCAAAAAGCTGATTCTCGCGGAGACACGCTTTGGGTCGCTGGCCCTGCGCACGAAGATGGACAGCGACAAGGGCTTCACTTCGCAGGACATGCGTAACGAGCAGTATGTCGGCAAGGAGGGCACGGCGCAGACCATCCTCCGTCCTTCCGGCAAGGTCAACATCGACGGCGAAATCCTGGACGCCACTGTGGAACACGGCTATGTGGAGGCTGGGGAGAAGGTCCGGGTCACGCGCTTCGAAAACGCACAGCTGTTCGTGAAAAAAGTATGAGTTTGTTCCGACATAAGAAGGAATCCGAACGCGCGGTGTCGTTGTCCGCGCTCACGTGGCAGCGTTTCAAGAAGGAACGCCAAGCTATCGTATCGCTAGCCTACATCGGCATTGTGGTCGTCATCGCCATCCTCGGCTATCTCATCACCCCCGACCAGACGCCCTTCTGTAACCACCAGCAGCTCGAAATCGCCTTGCAGAAGCCGGGGTTCACTGTGCAACTGCTGGAAGTCCAGTCCGACCAGGAGGTGCCGCACGTCAATGTGTTTCATAAGATGTTGTTCGGACAACCTGCTGAGTACAAGACCGTTCCGATAGAGTCTCTCCAGGATAACGGCGATTCCGTGACCGTGAAGCTGTTCCAGCAGGAGTACTACGAATCTTACGCCAAGAGCGACCTTTCCCCGCACATGGTCAAGAACCAGCGCTTTTTGCTCGGCACCGACCGTTACGGCCGCGACGTGCTCAGCCAGCTGATGATCGGCGCGCGCGTGAGTCTTTCCGTGGGATTCCTCTCCATCTTCATCGCCCTGTTCATCGGCACGCTCGTGGGCGCCACGGCCGGTTATCACCGTGGCAAGGTCGATGATGTGCTCACCTTCCTCATCAACGTGGTGTGGTCTATCCCTACCCTACTGCTCGTCATCGCCATCAGCTTCGCCCTCGGCAAAGGCTTCTGGAAAATCTTCATCGCCATCGGTCTGACCATGTGGGTGGATATCGCCCGTGTGGTGCGCGGACAGTTCCTGAGTCTGCGCGAGCAGGACTTCGTGGAATCCGCCAGAGCCCTAGGTTACAGCAACTTCCGGATCATCTTCAAGCACATCCTGCCCAACATCACGGGCACGCTTATCGTGATTGCGGCCTCCAACTTTTCCTCCGCCATTCTGATGGAAGCCGGTCTGAGCTTCCTCGGTCTGGGTGTACAGCCCCCCACCCCATCTTGGGGCATGATGATGAAAGAAAATTACGCCTGCATTGTGCTGAACAACGCCTATCTCGCTATTATCCCCGGCGTAGCCATCATGCTGTTGGTGCTCTCGTTCATGCTGATTGGCAATGCGTTGAGGGACGCGATGGACGTGAGGAGTTAGCAGTTAGCAATTAGTAGTTAGTAGTTAAAACGAAAAGCTCCCACTTATATTAAACCACTTCCTTGAGCAGCCCATTCCCCTTCTTGTAGAAGGAGTGCCCAAAGGGCGGGGTAGTATAGGGGCAAGAGCTCGGTAGAAAATGTTTTTGTTATGAATAGTGAATCAGAAAAGAATATTGTTGAGCTTATTGTTGAGCTTTACCGGTGTCATCCAAATCGTGGATATGGATATGTTTGGATATTGGTGTTGCTGTTTTTTATAGGAATGCCCGTGAAGTTCGCTATCGATTTTGATGATTTCCAGGAATTGTTTTGGGATTTGCTGTTGCTTTCACCTATTATTGTATTGAGCATCGAGCAAGTGCGTTGGCTACTTTTCGGGGAGGAAATCGCCACAATTGAAGGAGAAAACCTCAATATTCGCCGTACGCATAGGTTTTTCCGTCAAAATTGGTCTTGTTCGTTGTGTGATATTGAGTCTGTAGGTTACTATGAAGAATCTGTTTGGAAAAGTTTCTTTCTTAGAAGAAGATTCTTTTATGCACGGAACAAACTTTGTATCAAACTTTCAACTTCGCAACGCAAATACCCCATTGCACCTGAACTCGGTGAAGATGACTATGACTGGTTATACCCTGACAAGGTGATTGCACGATTGAGGGAAGCGGTAGACGCCGCGAAGGAACGAGCCGGAATCAAGGCTGAGGAGGAATATTGGGAAGCGGTGGCGGAGTTTGCTGAAAACGAGGAAGATATCGGCAACGAATAATATTTCCGCGTAGTATTATTTCCACGTATCAGCGTATCTTCGCGTATAATTTACGTGTAGATACGAGCGATACGCGGAGATTAATCCCTCAACCAGCGTTCCAGTTCCGCGATGCGCGTGCGGTATTTCGCGATCTGGCCTTCGATGAAGTCGTCGCTGAACTTGCGGTCGCAGAAGCCATTGCCCCGCGCCACGTATTCGTCGTCCTCCAACGAGCTGTACAAGTCCAGATAGTTGTCCAAATATTCCTGGTTCTCGCGCAGCAGGCGCTTCAAATCCTCCACATCGGCCTCGATGGTCTCGCCGGTGGAATATCGGTATTGTTTCTTTTTCGGCATATATTTTTATTATGATTTCTTGTTATACAACTAATTTTTTTGTTTTGAACGACAACAGGGGCAAAAATGATATGTCAAATTAAAAAAATGACTACACTGTCGGCTTCAATATGTCAAACCGCAGACCAAGCGCAGCCAATATGCGAAGGAAAAGACCGGCACCGGGCTCTACCGTGCCGTGTTCAATCCGAGAAATATAGGATTTCGTGCTGCCAACACGTGCAGCAAGATCTGCTTGTGTCACTTTGCTGTCACGTCGTGCGTCGCGTATGATATTGCCCACACAAAATGCGTATGCCTCTTGTCTGAAACGTTCGCGCTCAGGAGTACCGACTTTTCCGTAGCGAGCGTCTATCATCGCATCAACATCCATTAATTCATTGTTGTCTGTTTCGTATTGACTCATAATATTCTTTTTTTATTCTTTTCGCTTTTTCTAACTCTTTCTGTGGCGTTTTCTGGGATTTTTTCTGAAAACCATTAAACAAAATTACCACATCTCCTCTATCAAAGATGAAAAACACCCGATAAATGAGGATTTTTTTCAATCGAGTAATATTTTGTAATCTTGCTCACTTCTAAAAAAATGTTTTGTATTATCACGGCATCTTCTTCACCACTTGCTTCATTCGGGCGATAGCCTCATCCACGTCTTCGTTTCCCCAGCGTTTGGCCAGGCGGTACCACCGAAGCGCTTCCCGGGGATTGACTTCCACACCTTCTCCTTTTTCATAACATTCACCAAGATTGGAAGCGGCCATCTCATCTTTTTTACGGGCAGCGCGTTTGTATAGCACCACTGCTTTGTCGTGGTCGATCGGTGTTCCTCGTCCTAAGGAGTAGCAAACACCTAAGTTGTTCTGTGCACTGGCATGACCTTGAGTTGCAGCCTTTTGAAGCCAATAGAACTCTTTGTCGTAATTCTGTTCCACAAAATCCCCGTTAAGATACCGTAATGACAACTCATACTGAGCAAAACTTTCTCCTGCTTCTGCCGCTTGTTGTATCAATTTGAATCCGAGAGGTCGGTTCCGGCGAACACCGTCACCGTAAAAATAACAGTCGCCTAAATGCGCAATGGCAAGCATGTCCCCTTTCTTTGCCGCTTTGCGATACCAAGAGACCGCCTGCTTTTTGTCAAGTTCGCGATCCCGATTGTTATTTTCCCATTCAATAAGTCCATGATAGAGCAACCATGCAAGATTGACCATGGCGTCAGTACGACCTTTGCTTGCAGCTCGTTCGTACCAATAAGCGGCTTTGTCCCAGTCGATTTCCTCCACACCTATCCCTTCATCGTAAGCCAAACCGAGGTTGTATTCCGCCACCGCATCCCCATGCTCGGCTGAATACTTGTATAACTCCATCCCTTTGTAGGGGTCACGTTCAAGCCCTTGTTTCCCATAATAAAGGGCATACCCTAAATCGGTAATATCCCATATTGTCTTTTTACTCAGCGGTTTACCTGGTTTGATCAAAGCTATGGCTTCTTCGTATGTCATAATAGAATATGATTTTCCGGCAAAAATACATAATTATTCGTTTAAGCTGCATCACGATTCGCAAATAGTAGCGTGTCTCCTACACGCCATTAGAGCACCGCACACGTCACTCTCCCACACTGCGCTCCACTTCGTTTCGCTGATGTGGAGTTATTAGGATAGCGTGCCTTTGGCACGCGAAAAGCAGAATCAACAGAGGGAGTCGTTTCATGTTGTGATTTGTCATTTTGTCTCAACACCCCAGCATCTGCGCAGGAGTGATGTTCAAAACACGGCATAGCAGCCGGGCTATTCTTAGCGTAGGTTCAGCTCGACCAGAAACATAATCGTTGATTCGAGACGGACTGACTCCAATCTCTTGCGCTAACTGTTTTTGTGTCAT
>Ga0265299_10002454_pt1 | contig 19106 bp, 20 predicted proteins | sample AusTroGonzalo_MG_4_FD_193485 | JGI IMG/M metagenome (GOLD analysis project Ga0265299, IMG submission 193485) | Bovine rumen microbial communities from tropical cattle in Woodstock, Queensland, Australia - Gonzalo_02 | ecosystem: Host-associated > Mammals > Digestive system > Stomach > Rumen ... | reverse complement strand
GCTATACGAACCCTACTCCTCCTTCAGCAGCTCGTCAATTTCCTTGACGAAATCATCGTTTTCTTTCTTTATATAATCTCTAAGCCACATCACCCAACTAATATCAGAGCAAATAAGTGTGCCAAGCACGAGGAAAAAAATATCGCGTTGGTATAAATAGACGTAGATAAGCATTAACGGCGTAACAATCCAACAGGTCCAACTTATAATTTTCAAGAATATCCGCTTGCGTTTAGAGAGTTTGCTTCGCTTGCGCATCCATTCCCGCAACGAGAGAAGCCCTTCACGACTCTGCACTTCGGCTTTTCGGAAATAATTTGATAAGATAAGAGCCTCCACCACTATAATGCCAAGAATCAGGTCAAAGGGAATCAGGAACCACCATGGCCATATCTTAAAGATGGTAGAAGCGACCATTAGAAACGTAAAAAATATGGCAGTAAACAAGGCGCCAAAATAGCTGTTTTTAGTGCGTCGTTTCACAGAACGCTGCAGCATGTCTTTGTGTAAAGTGCTGTGTTGCGCTATCTCCTGTTGCAAGTCACGAAGTTCCTGCTGCAATTCTAACTTAAAATCATCTTTCTGTTCCATTTCTTCGAGGCTTTAGTCGGTGATTTTTTTCAGTTTCTCACGCACACGCACTAAGCGCACACTCACGTTGTCGATGCTGATGCCGAGGATGGCGGCAATCTCATCGTAGGGAAGATCTTCAAGCCATAACAGGATAAGAGCGCGATCGAAGGGGTGTAGCTTGCTGATGCGCTGGTGCAGTCGCGAGGCGGCGGGATTGCGCTCCTCCTCGGCGAAGAGATCGACATCCATCTCCAACGGCGACGTGTCCAAACGACGGCGCTGTTTTCGGTCGGCGGTGACGCAGGTGTTCAGCGCCACGCGATATACCCAAGTCTTCTCCGAGCTGCGACCTTCGAAGCTGTCGAAGCCTTTCCACAGGCGGATGAGCACCTCCTGAACGAGGTCGTCGGCCTGCTGTCGCTCGTTGGCGAAGAGGTAGCAAACGGAGTAGATGGTCTGCCGTTGCCGCTCCACCAGCTGCTCGAAGTCGCGTTCCTGTTGTTCCTTCTTTTTCATTATTCCGGGGATCCGTTTTACCCTTTGACAAAACGGGTGTTAAAAAAACTACACCCTACAACAAATTTTGTTAAACGGCAAAAATAGATTATTTTTGATAATTAGGATGCAAAATTCTGAAAAAGTTTGCCCGCACACCTAACGGCGTGCGATTATTCCCGCAAACCATCTTTCCTACCAAGCCCAGCAGACCTAAAGGCCTGCCAACCATCATGAACGCAACGGCTATGGGTAAATTACATCGACTGCACATATAATCAGGTAGGCTGACACCACCTCTTTGCAACAAACATGGGGAAACGTTCCGGTCGCAAATACGCTCCGCTAGGAGTGAAGGGCTCGGTAGAAATGCGAAATCAGATGCGATACATCGCAGGCCGTTAGGCCTGCGGGCTAGTTGCTATAAATATAAAGGATTATTTACCGCCCCTCCACAAACTTCAAAATATCCTCCTCGCTGTAAGCGGCCGAAGTGATACGACGCACCTCCTTGCCGTTCTCGAAAAGAATGACGACCGGGATGGTCATGCAGTCGTATTCCTGGGCGATGGTGCGACAACGGTCGATATCCACTTTGATGAAACGGTAGCCTCTGCCGAGCTGCTTGGCCACACTTTCAAGGCGTGGGTACATCAGCCGGCAGGGACCGCACCACACCGCCGTGAACATACAGACCGTCTTACCGCTCGAAATCGCCTTGCGGAAACCGACAGAATCCACCTCTTCTATCCGTTCGGAATGGATGGGAGCGTAAAGTCCCGTCGTGTCGCCGCTGATCACGGGATTGCCGTTGGCATCGATGGTCATCCACACAGCACCCTCTTTCCCAGGGACGGCAAAGAGCGCGTCATCGACTTCTCCCGCCGCCACAGACACCAACTCGCTGACGGTCTCTATCGTGCGGCCTTGCATCTGCATCCGCGTTTCAGTGCGCACCGGCAACCCCAAGCCATATTGGGATGAAATGTGATAGGAGGTGTCGATCCAAATGGTGACCTTCCCCTCCATCATTTCGTTCTCACTGTCGGTGGTGATGCGGAGACAATGATGGCCCGCAATTTCCTCAGTAGGTGTCGTCTCGTCAAATATTTCTAAAGACGAAGTCTCGACATCGTAGTCGAAACTGCTCACAATGGGTTTGCCCATCATGCTCATGATGCTATACATCTTCTTCTCTTCGGAGAGATAGAGCGTCCGCAATTTGTTTTGCGGCATGTCGGTCATGTAGTCGTGGCCACGGTAATAGACCGTGCAGGTGGTTGCCGACGCGCCGTTCATCGACATTTTGTAGGTGACCACGCCGTTGAACAGCTCCTGCGCCGAGGTTTGCTGCGGTGCGAAGAGCATCAACAGGGCAGCGCATATCACGAAAATGCTGGTTTTCATGTATATAACTGTTGACCACATAATTATTGATTATTTAATGAACGCTTCCGATAGGTGCGGTTCTTGTTACCGCCGAATGCTTTCAAATAGCCGAACTCAGTGAGTTGGCGCAGGTAACGCTTCGCTGAGGTGGCGGGAATGCCAAAATGTTGCACAATGACCTCGGTGGTGAACACCTCCTTGTCGGCCACGAAATCCAAAATATCGGCCAGTTTCTCTGCCAACGAGGGCTTTATCGACCGCTTATCGACCATTTCCTGTTTCAGCACTGGTTTATCGACCATTTTCTCGGTGGTTGATTTCACGTATTGGTCGATATCTGTCTGCAGATGCCGGCAGTGTAATCCAATCATGCAATCCAGAAAGGTGCTGATTTCCTCGCGTTCGCGAGTGTCTATCAGTGCCTGAATGTACTCGGCTTTGTCCTCTTTGAGTACTTTTGTGGGCAACACTCCGAACTCCCATTGCAGCAGGTTCATTAACAGTCGGCAGGTGCGACCATTGCCGTCGGCCCACGGATGAATCGTCACCAACTCATAATGCGCCCAGAAGCTGAGGTCGTAAACGGCGGCTACATCAGAAGGGTCGATAGTCTTGCGGCGTTGGTTCAACTCATCGCAGAAAGCAGCGAGGCGTTCTGGCACTTTCTGATAGGACAGATACGACTTGCCGCCTAATCCAGCTGAGACATTCAGTTTGCGCAATTCTCCTTTGGCGGCTGAAAAGCTTCCTCCCATAGCGTTGTATTCGTTTCCTGTGCGGGTCATCACTTTGGAAGCCAGCAGGATGAGCCAATCAATCGTGATGGGCTTATGTTGTTGAATCCACTCTCGTCCGTAATCGTATGCCGCTTTCAGGTCAAGGTTCATCATCTGCTCCAGCATCGTGCGCTTATTAGAAGTGATGCCCTCGTCGAAGAGCAGCTGCGCCTCCACCTCCGTCACTGTGGAGCCCTCTATGGCGGTTGAATGCACAATGATGGAATAGAGATAGAACTTGTCGAAATCTATCTGATCAGAGATGCCCAACGCCTTGTGCCGTTGGAGCAACTTTAGCAATATGTCCTTGTTCTCTTTTTTCATCGACTGTCAATCCTTTACTTCGAAAGTAAGGGACTGCAAAAATACAAAAAAATCTCTGCTGTTTTTTCCTTGGATTTTTTCGATTTTGGCGAATTATTTCCTTGGATAATTAACACTAGCTCGTAATTTGCTTCTCCCCGAAACTATGGTATCGATATGAAGAAATCCTTAACGTCACCTTTCATATCGTTGACAGCAAAGCACTTGTAGGCCACAATGCGCTTGTTCTGGATTTTCAGGATGGCTACGCCGTCAATGCCGAAATCCATACGGTCCAATTTGTTAGTGTTGTCGCATAAAACGTTCTGCACTTTGGAGAATGCACTTGCGGGAATCAACCTTTTCGTGTCGGCGGAGAACAGCACGGCCTGATATTTCCCGGCGATGACATCGGGGTGGTCGGCAAGATAGTTGAGAACATGTTCGTTGCAACCACGGCAACCCGACGGGATGACAAACAGGTACTCTCCGTCCTGCAGTTTGAACTCGGGAAAGGTCTTGTGCATGTAAGTCTTAAAGAAACGGCTTCTCCGCTCCCATTGGACATCCCCTCCCAAGTCACTTCCCGCTTGCGCGGCCACCCAACTGCCGCACAGCGCGAAGAGCAGACTTATAATGATCCTTTTCATTGTATTCCAGAATTTGATAACAAGTTTTCTCTTTGTCAGACAGCCACTTGTCGAGGAACGCGAGGCCTTCCGGCACAACCATCATGCCGTAATCATCGAGGCGGTCGGGGATGTCCAACTCACACAGCTGACGGAATCCCGCATCCAGAATCACCAACGACAACGGCTTGTCCTTCGCCATGTTACGGGTGCCGTCGCGGTTCACCGCCGGCATCGGACGCGCCACCACCACATAGTAGAGGTCGCGATAGCTGTCGTAAAGGATGTTCAGGTATGAGGTCTGGGAGCAGAACATCTCGTTGAGTGCGTTGTGGTTGTACGTGTTCGCCACATCAAACTGCTCGTTGGCGTGTTGCTGGTAGCGGCTTTTGAAAAAGTGCCGCTCCTGCGTGCCATCGGGATGCACCACATAGACTGAGTCCAAGAAATCAAACAGCAACACCAAATCCAACTGCTTGTTAATCGCGCCGGTAAAGTGATAGTCGTAGTGCACCGTGTCGCGGTTGACATGCGCGGACGGGTACTTCCCGATCCCGTCAAGATACTCCAACTGATGGTTGGCTACCGCCAATCTCGCCACCATGGGTCTGGAATACATGCTTTTACGGATGGCATAGTGATAACTGTTGCTCAACCTCGACAACCTGTTCAGGTAAGAGTTGGTATATATAACCCCTGAATCAGCCGTCGCCGGCACAAAAAAATGCCATGCAGAAGGGGTAATCCATATCGAATCCCCGTTTTCCTGCCAATTGGTTTCAACCAGGGTATCAGCAATTATTCCCTGATTATCAACCTGATAGAAGCTTGAATCATACGCCCGGCAATAGAGCATCCGATGGCGGTCCATCATCACGTAAGCGGCGAGATAGTTGGGGGTAACGAAGGTGGTGGTGGGCAACAAACCATCAATGCAGTAGTTCCAATCCACATCCTTGCTCTTGGAACTCCGGATATAGGTGTTCACCTGCGTGTTCTCCGCAGCGGAGTAGTAGGAACGTACATGGGCAATCTTATACGGTAAACTGACGACATTTTCTGGCAATTTTACCTCTTTTTTCGGCTTTTCGGAACGTTTTTGGTCTTTTGATGGACGGTTTTGTCGTGTTCCGTCCTTCACGCACCGCACACTGTAGCCGTTTTCCACATCGCCGAAACAGACGTACGGATAGGGATAATTGTGGAAACTCACGTATCGTCCTGTGCCCGTGCCGTCTGTCGAGGGGGCCGAAGACCACCAATAGTACTCTTCCCCTAACTCCGCATATCCATTCGGACGGCTGTAGCCAGCGGGCGATTGCCGCAAGAATTTCAGAAGATTCCGTTGGTAGGAAGCGGGCATATTTTGCGCAACACTGCCGATCGACAGCATATTCCAGTCGCTTTCCGAAGGCAGGTGCCATCCATCGGGACAAACCCCTTGCACCATTCCGGAAGTGTCTGAAGCAGTGGAACGTACAGCAGCGTACCAGTTATAAAGAAGTCCGTATTTCTTTACGGAGTCCGGCTGTCCGAAACGTTCGTAATAGAGCGGCTGTTCCGTGTCCTTCAAACCGGCTTGCGCTTTTGCTATCGGGGTGCCGTCCGCATAATGATTCGTCCGCAGATTCTCCGCCATCCATTGCATACCGTTGATTTTCACCGTCTTATAGCGATTGCCATCCACATCGCGCACTGTTGCGCAGCCGCCAAGCAGCAATATCATCGCGAATATGGTGAGGTTCTTGTTCATTGTCAGAATGATGAAATCATTATCGTTTGGCAATCCTGCGCACTGGAATGCCGATGGCGAGCAAAAGAACCATCAGTACAAGAATCTGGAAAAAGAACATGGCAATCTCGCTGGTGAAATACGGCGATAGCCATTTCTCTGTCAAATGCATGACAGGCAACACCATAAGAGCGGAAAAAACGGCGATGAGATCTAATTTTTTCCGGATCTCTTTGCCCTCTTCCCGAAGTTTATTGTTGCGAATTTCGACATAGAGGAAATAGGCATAGCCCACAATTCCAATCAAAAGCAAGACGATGTAAATAACTGTTGACCACATAAGGCAAGTGGATTTATTAATTTTGAAAATGCAAAAATAGTTTATTTTATGATATTTCAAATGCTGTTTTTTCTTTGGATTTTTTCGAAAACAGCTCAATTATTTCCTTGGATTTTTTCGATTTTCGGCGAATTATTTCCTTGGATAATTTCATTTTTTGTATTTTTGCACCCGGAGAATTAAGCGATTATGTATTATAAAAGAATTATAGACAGCTATTTGAGTGAATGGGCGGCACGCAAAGTACATAAGCCTATCCTGTTGCGTGGTGCCCGTCAGGTTGGAAAATCCACTGCCGTCCGGCATTTGGGTGAGCGATTCAAATATTTTGTGGAAATCAACCTTGAAAAACAGCCGGACTATAAGACGTTATTCAGCAAGGATTTACAGGTAAAACGTATCGTCCCGCAGATGGCTGCGATGTGCGGTATCCCCATCATCCCAGGTGATACCCTGCTGTTCATCGACGAGATACAGGACTGTCAGGAGGCCATCATGGCGTTGCGATTCTTCAAAGAAGATATGCCTGACCTGCATGTGATTGCCGCAGGTTCGTTGTTGGAGTTTGTGCTTGACGACATTCCCACTTTCGGCGTAGGCCGCATCCACTCAATGTACATGTTCCCCATGACCTTCGACGAATTCCTTTTGGCCAATGGTGAGAAACTGCTCATGGAGGCTCGTAATCAAGCTTCCGTCACTTCTCCGCTACCAGCCCCCCTGCACGACAAACTGGTGCAACTATTACGTACTTTCATGTTGGTGGGCGGAATGCCCGAATCGGTGGCTAAATGGGTGGAAACCAACGACTATCTTCAATGCCAGGAGGTGCAGGACGACATCCTGACGGGTTATGAAGCCGACTTCCCGAAGTACAAGAAAAAAATTGATCCGCAATTGCTAAGTGCCACCATGAAAAGCGCTGCTGTGCAGGCCACTAAAAAGTTTATCTATGCGAGGGTTCCGGGTGATTACAAGACGGCAGAAGTGAAAAAAGCTCTCGAGATGCTGATTAAGGCTGGCATTCTGATTCCCGTCACCCACACCGATGCCAACGGCCTACCCCTGGGCGATGAGCGAGACGACACTATCCGCAAAATACTGCTGATGGACACAGGTCTGATGTTAAGGTTGCTCAACATGTCAATGGGTGACATCACAGCCATTACGACTCAGATTCTAACAGCCTCAGCTGCCGACTTGGTGAACAAAGGTCCTTTGGTAGAGATGCTGGCTGGATTGGAGCTGTTGCATTATCTCTCACCCAACCTTCACCACGAGTTATTCTACTGGACACGACAGGCCAAGAATTCCACCGCAGAGGTCGATTATGTGCTTCCACACGATATGAAGGTATTGCCTTTCGAAGTGAAGGCCGGCGTTCAAGGAGGCATGAAGAGCTTGTGGGATTTCATGCGTAACAAAAATTTGACGCAGGCCATACGCTGCTCGTTGGAGAACTTCGGCCAATTCGACTATACTGACCCTAAAGCAGGAAACGACATCCGTCATGTGACGATTATACCCTTGTATGCTATTTCACAGCTAAATAAGTAGATTAATTCAGAGCACGAGAAGCTGGCAAAAATAAACAGGATGTTACTTCCGCTTCGACTTCTTCATCATTTTTTTGGGGAACTACAATCATTAACTTAAAAAAGGCACACTACCATTACGGTATCACCGTTGTGGGTGACATGACATATCGGATATGGATGTCGGAACTATCAATGGTCAGCAGTCCCGCAGTGCCGTCGGCGGTACGGAATGGCTTCAGCAAGCGGTTGTCGCCAGGACCGAGATTCCACCAGTTGTATCTATACTCAAAAGACCATCCCCGACCCAAGTCCAAGACCTTGGTCATGTTCTTGCCTTGTGTTTGGGCAATGAAAACCTCTTTGTCGTACTCAAGGAGATAATATACTTGGTTACCCGCTACAAAAGCGCCGCAATATGTGGTGTCGATAGGCTCTGCAAAACGATAGTAACCACATCCGAAACAACAAACACCCTCAAATAATCCGCTGCCATAGTTGCTTTTCGGGTCACACCATTTGGCTCTATGTATGAACATGTCATCGATATCCCAAATATCTGGCAAGGTATTCTTTACCAATGGATTACCCGGACTTTTATCAATGCGCAGACTATCCACCTTCTTTTTGTAAACAAAATAGTAGTAATCTCCATTACGAAGGATTTGGTAGAACCTTTCGGGAAAATAGTATTGCCGATTCACATATTCGTACTGCAACCATCCGTTATGGGAATCGATATACCAAGAAGGTTGCTTTTCAGTGAAAATGATGTCATTATGTCCTTTGAGACTGACAGTGTAAAGGTCATCCTCATACAGAACAGTTGGGTCCGGATTTGATATTGAAATACACCAGCGGTTATTGTAAAGGCGGAATGAATAACTGTCGAAAACGGCCTCTTTCCCTTCTGCGAAGAGAGTGTCAATCCGCACAGTGAGGGTCGGTTGCGCCATCAGACTGAATCCGGCGAGCAACAACAAAACCGCGACGGTCATGGCTCTTTTCATCTTTCATTATTTTGATGACAAACTCTATTCATTCAACGTGGCAAAATTACAACAAATTCTTTATATAGGATGCAGAAATGCGAAAAGGTTGCAGTGGAGTGGAAAGAAACTGCGTGACGTGTGAGAGGCAAATCATCAGAACAGGATAACTGGCTCCTGTTCGCCAGTAATTTCGAAGGTGAGCGTTGCGCCGTTCTCGCGCACATCGAGTGTGACGGGCGCACCCATCACGAGCGGCAGGTTCAGCTTTTCGTGGCCGGCGGGGAAGCCGCAAAGCAACGGAATGTTGTACGGCGCAATGTACTCGCGCAGCATCGCCTCCACGCTCTCATAGCCGACATCGTTCTCGCAATCAGTGAAATCGCCTAAAATGATGCCTTTGCAGCGGGCAAGCACACCGCTCATTTTCAGCATGTTGAAGAGACGGTCAATATTGTGGTGAGTCTCTTCCACCTCCTCTACGAAGAGGATGACGTCAGCTTTTCCGATGGCATCGACCTGCGTGACGAGCAACGGGGCGAAGGTGGCGAGATTGCCGCCCACGAGGGTGCCCGTGGCCCGACCGAGGATGTTCTCTTTATGGGCGGGCAGCTCATAGCGCGGCACCTGACCCTCAAGTAGATTGCGCAGCAACGTGCAAGATTGTTGAACACTGACACTGTCTTGGTTGGCTATGTTGCAGGCCATCACGCCGTGGATGCTCATCACACCGGCGCAGGCCTCCATGCTGAGCAGCGTGGTGATGTCGCTGTAACCGATGAGCCATTTCGGGGCGGCGGCCAACTCTTTCAGAGGCAGACCTTCCACCAAGTGCAGGGTACTGTAGCCGCCGCGCAGACAAAGGATGGCCTTGATGTCGGGATCGTTGAGCGCCCAACGGAGGTCGGCAAGCCGCTCCGCCACAGTGCCTGCATAGTGGGCGAGCAACTGTTTGCCGACATTCGATCCGATGACCGGTACAAAGCCCCAACTGCTCAGCGTATCCGCTGCTGCGAAAGCGGTCTCCATCGAACAATAATACGAAGGAGAGATCAGCGCCACCTTGTCGCCCGGTTTCAAATAGGCGGGAGCCACACATTTCAACGGCCTCTTCGGTCCCGCAGCCTTCGCCACGGGCATCAAAACGAAAAGGCACAGGATTGTGATGATAATTTGGATTGGGAAGGTTCTTTTATTCCACATTTTTAGTGAATTTATTGATTAGAAGAACGACAATATTGCTTACCAACGTGGCCGTCCCGAATGAGGCATAAACGAAAAAAGCTGTTACAAACTCATCCCTTCCTCCAAACCACGAGAGAATCACAAAAACGAACAGATAAAATAAGCATGCAGCAATAAGATTTAACACATTTATGTATTTAAAAAGGCGGGTGCTCTTGACAATTTGCCCCTTTTTGACAGCAAAAAGCACACGCAAACTGAAGGCAACAAACACAATGGGAATGAGTAGGAGTATCATTTCGTAATATTTTTAATTCTTAATTCTGAATTCCCTCGCACCTTCCCCAATCTCCGCCACATAAAAATCGGCATGCAAATCAAAACGCTCCTCGTATGCACTGCCAAGACTTTCGATAAACGTACTCACCTGATCATCAGCGATTAACGTGACGGTGCAGCCGCCGAAGCCCGCGCCGGTCATGCGGCTACCGAGCACGCCGAGGAACTGCTGCGCGTAAGTGGCGAGGAAGTCGGTTTCGGGACAGGTCACTGCATAATCATCGCGCAGGGTGGCGTGCGAGGCGTTCATCAGCTGTCCGAAGCGAACCATATCGCCGCCTTTGAGTGCGGCGATAGCCTCCCGCACGTTTTCGTTCTCGCGCACCGCGTGACGCGCCCGACGCAATACGTTGCCGTCTAAGTGCTTTGCGACAGTATCGAACTGTGCCATCGTGAGTTGGCAGAGACAATCTACGGAAAGATGCTGCTGAATAATCTCTAACGCCTGCTGACATTCGGCACGCCGCTGGTTGTACTCAGAATCCACCAATCCGCGCGGCTTGTTGGAGTTGGCAATCACGAACTTGATTCCGCACATTTCCAACGGCACATGCTCGTACTCCAACGTATTGCAATCCAGAGCGATAGCGCAATCCTTCTTCCCGAATCCCGAAGCAAACTGATCCATAATGCCGCAGTTCATCCCCACGAAGTCGTTCTCCGCATGTTGGGACATCTTTACTAACTCCAACATGGAGAACGGATTGTCGTTCAGTGCGTTGAGAGCGACGGCAGTCACCACCTCGATGGAAGCGGAAGAGGAGAGTGCGGCCCCGATGGGCAGGTCGCCGCGATAGTGAAAATGCCAGCCCGAGACGGGATAGCCCCGGTCGGCGAACTCTTTAAGCACGCCCAACGGATAGTCCACCCAGTTGTGCTGTTTTTGCGGCAGATCCTCTTTGTGGATGACATATTCCGCTGGATTATTCTCGGACGTAAAGTGGCAAGAATTCGTGTCATCATTCTGTTTCACAGTGAGATATGTCCCCATATTGAGGGCGGCGGGAAATACGAGACCGCCGTTATAATCGGTGTGGTCGCCGATGAGGTTCACGCGGCCGGGGGCGAAAAAGAGGCGTTCGGTTGTCAGCATAATCAAAATATTTTCGGGGCAAAGGTACGATTTTTCATTGTATCTCCGCGTATCGCGCGTATCTACACGTATTATTTCTGCGTATATCTGCGAAATTTGCGGGAATAATTATATTTTTGCGGCGCGAAAATGACTTTGTAGTTTTTCATTGCATCCTGCGTCTAACGGTTGTTAATTCTAAGATCAATGACAAATAAGGAAACCGATTTTGAACGAATGGTCCGGGAGCACAAAAGCACCGTTTATACGGTCTGCTACATGTTCTCGAAGGACACCGACGAGGTCAACGACCTTTTTCAGGAAGTCCTCATCAACCTCTGGAAAGGCTTCGACGGCTTCAGAGGCGAGTCGAAGGTGGACACCTGGATATGGCGCATCGCCCTCAACACCTGCATCTCCGACGACCGCAAGAAGAAGCGGCGAGGCGAGCGAGTGCCTTTGGAGATGGCGGCCGACCTCTACACCGACACTGACGAGGACACCAAACAGATCCGCCAGCTTTATGCGCGCATCAACAAGTTAGGCATCATGGACCGCGCCCTCGTCCTGCTTTGGTTGGAAAACCTTAGCTATGAGGAAATTGGCGCCATCGCCGGCATCTCCGCCAAAAACGTTTCCGTGAAGTTGGTCAGAATTAAACAGCAATTAATGAAAATGTCAGACAATCAAGAATGTTAGTTATGGAAAACAGCGAAATAAACAACAGCGAATTGGAAACCATGCGTGCGCAAATCGCACTGCTGAAAGAGAAACTCGACAAGGAGACAATTGTTTCCGAAAAACTTCTCCGCGACACGATGCGGCACAAGGCTCGCACCATCAACACCAACGCCTGGATAAGTGTAGCGGCATCCATCTTTGTGATTATATGGGCATTGGCGTATATCCCGAAAGAAGGGTTCAGTTGGTGGTTTGCCGGTGCCACCGTCCTGATGATGTTGGTATGTGATTTCTTCACTTGGAAATATCATAAAAATGTGAACGCCAAGACGATGAGTGGCGATCTGCTAACCGTAGCCAAGGTTATGAAACAGCTGCGCGACAACTATCGCAAATGGCTGAAATACAGCATTGCTATGATTGCAGTATGGTTCGTATGGCTTTCTGCGGAATTTTGTATTCAGCTGAAAGATTGGAAATTGGCATTGATTATGATTATCGCGTTGCTCGTCGGTTTGTCCGTTGGTGCTTTTATCGGACTGAAGATGCACAATGCGGTGATTCGCAACGCCGAGGAGATTATCCAACAGATTGAGGAAACCGATGAATAATCGTTTTGGTAGAGACGGGGCGCGCCCCGTCTCTATTGTTGAAAACTTGAAACTAACTTTTCAAGAACACTGTATTGGAATAAAATGTACTTTTGCCCTCTAAAAAATTAAAATCTTAAAAATTAAAGCATTATGGATTTAAACAGTATCATTTCCTCGCTCACTGGCAACAACCTCATTGGTGAGATTGCCAAAAAGTTCAACATCGACCCGAACAAAATCATTGAAGTCATCAAGGCGGCAATTCCTAAGTTTTTGAGTGCCATGCAGAAAAATGCGGGTACAGCTGCAGGTGCCGCAGCGTTGACGCAAGCTTTGGGCAACCATGCAGGCCAGTCTTTGGGCATTAATATCGAAGATGGCCAAAAGATTCTGTCCAAAATTTTCGGTGGCAATTTGGGTTCCGTGATTTCCTCTTTGGGTAAGCAAACTAACACTGGTAACGATCAGGTTAATAATATCTTAGCCTCTATTGCTCCTAATCTGCTTTCCATTTTGGGTAAGAACAGCTCGGGCATCAACATCGGCAATGTACTGGGAGGATTGCTTGGCGGCGCCTCCAGCTCCAATAGCGGTTCTACTGCTGGCAAAGTCCTCGGCGGCTTGTTAGGCAAAATGTTCAAGAAATAACCCGTAGAGACGGGGGCGCGCCCCGTCTCTACGACGAAAAAAGAAACGCCCGTCACAATTTCGCGTTGTGGCGGGTGTTTTTCTGTAGAGACGGGACGCGCCCCGTCTCTACAATCTCACAAACCGAAACATCGTGTGACTGCGGTACGTCTCCCCCGGACGCAAAAACGCATTCGATTCCGGCCAATGCTGGTTCGGGGAATCAGGGAATTTCTGTGTTTCGAGGCAGACGGCGGCCCGCTGCTGATAGACAATCCCGTTTTTACCCGTGACTGTACCGTTAAGGAAATTGCCGGTATAGACTTGCATTCCGGGTTCGGTGGTGATGATTTCCATTGCAATGCCCGTCATCGGACTCTCCAATCGGGCGCACGGATGAGAGTCATCACCTTTCGTATTCAGCACCCAGTTGTGGTCGTAGCCGCGCCCGATGCGCAGCTGCTCGAAGTCGGCGGTAATGTCGCGGCCAATCGCTTTCGCCTGCCGGAAATCCATCGGGGTACCCTCCACAGAAGCTAACTCACCTGTCGGGATGAACGTCTCCCCGATAGGCGTGTAGCGGTCGGCATCGATGGTCAGCAGGTGGTTGAGGATGTCGGTGGAGGCATCACCGTTGAGGTTGAAGTAGCTGTGATTGGTCATGTTGATGACGGTCGGCGCGTCCGTAACCGCCTCGTACCGAATATCCAGCGCATTTTCGTCCGTCAGCGTGTAGGTTACGCGGGCGCACACGTTGCCTGGGAATCCGCTGTCGCCATCCTCGCTGACGAGGCTCAGCACCAGCCGGTTGTCGCTCACCGATTCCACATTGAACATCCGGTATTGCCAACCGTCGGGCCCGCCGTGCAGACAGTTCTTGCCGTCGTTTTGCGGCAGCTGATACGTCTGTCCGTCAATCGTTATCTGTCCGTTGTTCAGCCGGTTAGCGTACCTTCCAATCGCCGCGCCGAAGTCGGAGAGGTGGTTTTCGGGAAGGTAGTCCTCCACGTTTTCAAAACCAAGTACGACATCTCGTGGGATACCGTCTTTGTCGGGCACGATGAGCGACACGACGCGCCCGCCGAGGTTGGTGATGACGACGGTCATGCCGTGGGGGTTAGTCAGCGTGAAAAGTGATACTTGTTGTTTCATATTCTTAAAAGCATTGTTATTCTACCCACCATTCATATTGGTGGTCGAAAGTCCATTTGTTTTTTACTTTTTTAAGCACGACAGTTCCTCCTGAAATACATTTACTATAAACGACAACAGCATAATGAAGTGAACGGTCAAATACAATCTCGTCAATGGTGAAAAAGGGAATGATAGTTGTATGACCAAACATGTGTGGGCAGTATATCGAGCCGGCATAATCTCTCAAAAAAAACAATCTATCGAGTTCTGCCTGTAATTCAGCCTCAAATTCATCGTAAGGTTCTTTATCATTGCCTGTTACAGTCCAAATACTGTCTGTTTCCGTCAAACCCCAATCATCAAACGTATTATAGTCAAACTGCGCTGGAAGAGGATTAAATGTGGAAAAATAATCATTAACAATTGTTCTATAATTATCTGTTAAATAAACAGTTGTCAGATTTTCAAGTTGAAATCTCGGTCTGAAATCTATAGCAGAATCAATGGTAAGATAAACCGTTTCATCCAAATCTCCTTTTATGAAAGCTTTAGATTTCTTTTTCACGTAACCGATTTTTCCGAGTGTACCTTGTACAACGAGAACCGGACCTTGAATCTCAACAAGAGATCCTATTTCGGATGAAATATTCGGGCGACAAATGGCGGCGAACACCTTGTGCGCTTCTGCCACCCATTTGTCGGGGGCTCCAGCTTCATTATCTACATATTCTTGTTGCCAATTGTTGAAAAACGTTGCCAACAATTCGTAAGATTTTGTTTCAAATGCCCTCTCCAACAGGTCGCGTTGTTTGTTCTCTTGTGCGAAAGATGAGAATGGCATCCCAACAATGCTTAGCAAGCATAATGCCCAAAAAGCAACATTTATGATTTTAATGGTTGATGTTTTTTTCAACATTGTTATTCTAATCGTGCGGCAAAAATATGAAATAATTTCACAAGGAATTCTGATGTTTAATATTACTACCCCGCCCTTTCAGGAAACTTTTTCAAGGCTGGCCTTCGGCCAATTTGCTTGTATTATACGTCTGATTCGTTAGTCTGTGATTCGCGATCTTTTGTTATAGCGTTTCTTTACATGCTTTATCTTGATTCACAATTAATTATGAAAACGAGAAATTATAATCCTTCTTTGAGGAAACTGCGAAGATGAAGATGCGTAATGCCTTCATCATCGCTGCGGTCAATCAGGGGTGACATTGAAATGACATATTTGGGGTAGTTGTCGTTGATTTTCTTAAGATTTCCGAATTCACGATCCCGAGTGGCATTATCGCCGATGAGGTACGCCACTTGAACGTAAGCACGTTCTCCTGAGGTTTTCGAGCAGACAAAGTCAATCTCCCCTGCTTGCAACTGGCCGACAGTCACCTTATAACCCAAACGTATTAAATGCTGATGGACAATACCTTCTATCACTTTTTCAATATCATGAGTCCTTGCACCTCCCGATATGGCATTCCGGATACCGTGATCTTCAAAGTAAAACTTTTCATTGCTTTCAAAAAGTCGTTTTCCGTGTATATCATAGCGATTTACCTTATGCAGTAGGTACGATTCGCTCAACATATTTTGGTAATTGATAATAACTGCAGGGGAAACAGCCTCTCCTATGGACTTCAGGTATTTACTAATACTATTAGCTGAAATCAATTTACCCTCATTGTCTGCCATAAATTGCACCAATTTAGCCATAAAATCAACATTTCGAACCTGATTCCTCATTATTACATCTTTCAAAAGGGTCGTATCATAGATACTGGAAAGATACTTCATGGCATTCTCTTTGTCGAGTCCTACTTGAACAAGACCTGGCATTCCTCCAAATTCAATATACTTTTCTAAAGTGCTATCACTGTCAGACAAATGGTGAAACGTCATAAATTCATTGTAGGATAAGGGTTGAATGTATATTTCCATATATCGTCCGCCAATTAGCGTAGATAGTTCACTACTTAACATCTTAGCATTGCTGCCTGTGACAATCACCTCTGTATCAGGCTCATTATAAAACCCTCTCAACGTTCGTTCAAACTCTTTCACATCCTGCACCTCATCAATCATGATATAGTTCATTTTCCCTTTTATCAAGTGTGAGTCAATGTATTCATTTAATTCACGATAAGAGCGAATGGTGTCGAATTGCCGTTGTTCCTTGTCTATATATATAACATTCCCATTAGCTGCCATTTCCTCGCTAAGAGAACGCAATATGCAGCTTTTTCCCACGCGCCGCTGACCTGTAAGAACTATAGCCAGATTTTTACCTAACCATTGTTTTATTTTGTTTGTATAATATTGTCTTTCAATAATTTCCATAAAAAATCAATTTATAAAATGATGCCACAAAAATAACAAATTTTATAAACTATACTTCATAAAAACGATTGTTATAATGATTTTATAATTTATAAATTAGAAAATATAATTATAGGAGTCTTATTCGAATGGACTCTATTTACTGTAATTCTGAACACAAAGTTCCGTAATCCGTTCAATAACGTATTCCTGCTGCTCAGCAGTTTGGTGCGGCTGGCTGATTCGTAATCTTTTGTCATAGTGTTTTTTTCCAGCCGCAAAAATAGTTTTTTTAGGGAATAGTAGCGTGTCTTCGACACGCATCCTCACGCGTCGTCCGCTCACCCCACACGGCACTCACTCCGTTCGTTTCGTGTGGGGTTATTAAGATATCGTGCCTCCGGCACGCTGTGTAACCGCCAAATTCAGCAACAATCTGATTTTGACACAGCAAAAAAAACGCAACTTGTTGAAAATCAGCAATGGGATTTAAAAGTCGCCCGAAAAAGTGTAACCGCCAGAGTTATCAGAATCCCTTTCACGCAAAACTCTCCACCAGCAGATTCTGAATGCGGTCAATGACGATTTCCCGCTGCTTTGGACTCAAATGGTAACCAAAACGGAATTTTTTTGACTTGCCCTGGTTTGTCTTATAATGGAGGCAAATGGTCGGGTCGTGGGTGGGCAGAAGGAGATAGAGGATAGGTTCATCGTAGGGTTCGATGTGTGTGATGCAATCCCAGGAAAGCACCATGTCTCTCCGATACGACTGCTTTTGCTGAATGTAAAGATGGGTGTCAGAATAATATACGATTTCACTGCCCAAGAATCCCCAATAGATTTCGATGAGCAGTGCGAAAATAATCAACAAGGAGGGGATGACAAACAAAACCATCGCATAATCTACAAAGGCAAACGGACCTACTTCCTCCACAATGACCATGCACATTGGGATAAAGTAGCAGGATACGATACCCAACGCCACACATTGCCCCAGTGCGGTGCCTGGATCTGGCTTGTTGCGCAATAAAATGTGCTCATTATTGTGTTTAGCTTTTTTCCGCATTGTTATGTTGCTCTTCCAAATTCGTTACCCCAACTGCTAACTACTAATTACTAACTATCACCGCTCCCCCGCCAGGGGCTAAATCCACTTTCAGCTTGCCATCTGCAGGAACGGCCATCGTTTTCTTCTGATAGTCAACACCTTTGCGATGGGCGTTCGGACCATCAACGAACATTGTGACCGAGCCCTTGGTGATGCCTAACGCCTTGAGATCGATGGTAAGAGTGCGGGCATTCCAGTCGGTGATGGCGCCGATATACCAGGTGTCGCCTTTGCGCTTGGCGGTGACGATAAATTCCCCAACCTTTCCGTCCAAAATGCGGGTTTCGTCCCAAACGGTGGGCACTTTGGCGATAAAGTCCGTACACTCTGGCTCCTGCATGTACGCCGTGGGCGCATCGCAGAGCATCGCGAACGGTGCGTCAAAGATCACGTATTCAGCCAATTGCCGGCAGCGCGTGCCCTGACTCATCGGCTCGTTCCAACTCGGGAAGTAACACCATTTCGCACCGTTGCGCATCGCACCCTGCGTGAAGTCCATCGGACCAGCTAACATCCGGATGAACGGAATTGTGACCTCATACGTCACCATGTCGGTTTTGCTATCGACCCACTTGCACTGCTCTAGCCCGAACACGCCCTCATAATTCAGCACATTCGGGTAGGTGCGACTCAGTCCTGTCGGCTTGTACGCCCCGTGGAAGTCGATGAAAAGGTGGTATTTGGCGGCCATCGCGGCCATCCGTTCGTAGAAGTTCACCACAATCTGGTCGTCGCGGTCCATGAAATCGACCTTGAAGCCCTTCACGCCCATCTCGGAATAATGCTTGCACACCTTCTCCATATCCTTGTCTATGGCGGCGTAACCCGCCCACAGTACGATACCAACGCCCTTTGATTCAGCGTATTTCACTAACATCGGCAAGTCGATTTCGGGCACCACTTGGAAAAGGTCGGCCTGTTTGTTCACCGCCCAGCCTTCATCCAAAATCACGTACTCGATGCCTTTTTCAGCCGCGAAATCAATGTAGTATTTGTACGTTTCGTTATTGATGCCCGCCTTGAAATCCACACCCCAGATGTTCCAGTTGTTCCACCAGTCCCAAGCCACTTTCCCTGGCTTAATCCACGAAATATCAGCCACTTTGCTCGGCTCGGAGAGCAGATAGACGAGGTCGTTGTCGGCCAGTTCTTTGTCTTCTTGAGCGATAGCGATCACGCGCCACGGGAAAGTGCGAGTACCGGCAGTCTTCGCGATATAGTCGTGCCGTTCTTTCACACGGTATTGCAAATTGTTATGCCCTCCTTGTTCCCATTTCTTCGGTAATTCCG
>Ga0265299_10002453_pt1 | contig 19119 bp, 16 predicted proteins | sample AusTroGonzalo_MG_4_FD_193485 | JGI IMG/M metagenome (GOLD analysis project Ga0265299, IMG submission 193485) | Bovine rumen microbial communities from tropical cattle in Woodstock, Queensland, Australia - Gonzalo_02 | ecosystem: Host-associated > Mammals > Digestive system > Stomach > Rumen ... | reverse complement strand
CGCGTCGTCAAGGAGCATCGCGCCCAGGTTGCCGTGTCCGCGGCCGACCTGGCGGTTCTCCGCGACGGAGCCGGGGATGCAGAACGCCTGGAGGCCGACGCCGATCTCGGCAGCCGCGTCCTTGGCCTTCGAGCAGCCCTTCTTGATTGCCATCGCGGCGCCGACGGTGTAGGCCCACTTGGCGTTCTCGAAGCAGATCGGCTGGGTTTCCTCGACGATCTTGTAGGGATCGAAGCCGGCCTTGAGGCATATCTCGCGGCACTCGGGGATCGAATTGATTCCGTACGGCTTCAGGGCGGCGAGTATCTTGGCCTCGCGGCGCTCGTAGCCCTCGAAAAGCTTCTCGCCTGCCGCCTTCGGGGCGGCCTTCTTCGCGGCGGTCTTCTTAGCAGTTGCCATTTTGAGTTCTCCTTATTCCTTGCGGGGATCGATGTACTTCGCCGCGCCCTCGAACTGGCCGTAGTGGCCCTTGGCCTTCTCCCAGGCCTCGTTCGGGGAGAGCCCCTTCTTGATGAAGTCCGTCATCTTGCCGAGCGAGACGAACTCGTAGCCGACCACCTCGCCGTCCTTGTTGAGCGCCATGCGCGTGCAGTAGCCCTCGGTCATCTCGAGGTAGCGCGGGCCCTTCGCCTTCGTCGCGTACATCGTGCCGACCATCGAACGGAGGCCCTTGCCGAGATCCTCGAGGCCGGCGCCTATGACGAGGCCGCCGTCGGAGAAGGCGCTCTGCGTGCGGCCGTAGACGATCTGGAGGAAGAGCTCACGCATCGCGGTGTTGATCGCGTCACAGACGAGGTCGGTGTTGAGCGCCTCGAGAATCGTCTTGCCGACGAGGATCTCGGAGGCCATGGCGGCAGAGTGGGTCATTCCGGAGCAGCCGATCGTCTCGACGAGCGCCTCCTCGATCACGCCGTCCTTGACATTGAGGGAGAGCTTGCACGCGCCCTGCTGCGGAGCGCACCAGCCCACGCCGTGCGTGTAGCCGCTGATGTCCTTGATTTGCTTGGCCTGAACCCACTTACCCTCTTCCGGGATCGGGGCAGGACCGTGGTTGCACCCCTTTGCCAACGGGCACTGGTGCTCAACTTCGGTCGAGTAGATCATTTCTGGTTTCCTTTTTATGTGAAAACATTGGATATTTTACCAAAAAGAGGCCCCCTCGTTCAAGTGGCAACCAGTCCATGCAAGACAAAGGGACGCGCCGGCAAAAAGCACGCGGGCGCAGGCCGAGCCTACGTCCGCGCATTGCCTTTGAATGGACCGGGCGCTTACTTCGCCGGCGCAGAGCCGTCGTCGCCGTATCCCTTCGACTTCAGGTACTCGACGACCTTGCCGACCGTCGTGAGCTTCTCGGCGTCCTCCTCGGGGATCGCCGCGCCAAATTCCTCCTCGAACGCCATGATGAGCTCGACCGAATCAAGGGAATCGGCACCGAGATCGTCAATGAACGAAGCCTCGGACGTAACCTGCTCTGCGTTGACGCCGAGCTGCTCGACAATGATGTCTTTCACGCGTTCTTCAAGCTTACCTGCCATGATGTGTTTTCTCCTTATGGGTTGGTGTTGAATATTCTACTAAATTTTGAGCGGACGCGCAAGGGGGGGCGTCCGAAAAGGTTTTCAGCCGATCATGCCGCCATTGACGGATATGATCTGGCCTGTCACGTACGCCGCCTCGTCGCCGGCAAGCCACGCGACCGCCTTCGCGATGTCCTCGGCCGTGCCGAAGCGCTTTAGGGGAATCGTGTCCATGTACGCCTTCTTGACGTCGTCGGGCAGGACGTCCGTCATCTTCGACTGGATGAAGCCAGGCGCGACCGCGTTGCAGCGGATGTTGCGGCTGCCGAGCTCCTTCGCCGTAGTCTTGGTGAGGGCGATGACGCCGCCCTTCGACGCCGTGTAGTTCGCCTGCCCGGCGTTGCCCATGATGCCGACGACGGACGCGATGTTGATGATCGAGCCGCCGAGCTGCGTGCCGTCCTCGGCCTTGTTCTTCATCATAGGACGCGCGACGGCGCGCGTGAAGAGGAACGTGCCCTTCAGGTTGACGTTGAGAACGGCGTCCCAGTCCTCGTCGGACATGCGCATGAGAAGCCCGTCCTTCGTGATGCCGGCGTTGTTGACCATGATGTCGACCTTGCCGAAATCCGCGACAACCGCCTTCACGCACGCGTCCACCTCGGCCGATGCCGCGACATTGACGCCATAGCCCTTTGTCTTGACGCCAAGCGCCTCAAGCGCGGCGACAGTCTCCGCGCACCATTCCTCCTTGAGGTCGCAGATCGCTACGTCCGCCCCGCATTCGGCTAGCTTCTTCGCTATCGCCGCGCCGATTCCGCGCGCCGCTCCCGTTACTATTGCCACTTTTCCCTTGAGATTGTTCATTTAACTTTTCCTTTTTGTTTCTTGATTCAAAGGTTCCGCCTCGCGCAGTCTTGATTCGCAGGATCAGCCCAGCGCATCCTTGATTCGCGTTTCAGCCCCGCGTAGCCTTGGTTCGCGGGCCCAGCCCGGCGCAGCCCATCACCCCAGCGCCGCGACCGTCGCATCGAGGGACGCGAGGTCGGCGACGTTCGCGACGGCGAGCGCAGGGTCTATCTTCTTGACGAGCCCCGAAAGCACCTTGCCGGGGCCGAACTCCACGAAGCGCGCGCAGCCGAGGGACTTGGCGGCTTCTACGTCCGCCGCCCAGTTCGTCGTGCCCGTCACCTGCTCGAGCATCGTCGCCTTGATCTCGCCCGGATCGGACGAGTGGGGCCTGCCCGTGACGTTGGAAAGGACCGGGAACTTCGGCGCGGCGAACGAGATTCCGTCCAGGACGGGCGCGAGCTTCTCCCGCGCGGGCTCCATGAACTTCGAGTGGAATCCGCCCGCCGTCGCAAGCGGGATTGCGCGCTTGATGCCGAGCTCCTTCGCGACAGCCGCGGCCTGCGCCACGGCGTCCTTCGAGCCGGACAGCACCTGCTGCGCCGCGGAGTTGACGTTCGCGACCGTGCAGCCCGTCTTCTCGCAGAGCGCGGAAAGCTGTTCGGGCGTCGCCCCTACGATGGCGATCATACCGGAAGGCGTCGCCTCGCACGCCTCCTGCATGAAGCGACCGCGCGCTTCGAGGACCTTGAGCGTCGAGTCGAAATCGAGCACTCCGGCGGCGCAGAGAGCCCCCCACTCGCCAAGCGAGAGCCCCGCCGCGCAGGCGAAGTCGGTGCGGCGGCGCTTCTGGAGCGCGAGATAGGCCGCGTAGCTCGTCACGAAGATGGCGGGCTGGCAGATGTTGGACTTGGTCAGCTCCTCGGCGGGACCCTCGAAGCAGACTTCCTTCAAGCCGAAGCCGAGGACGGCGTCGGCTTTGTCGAACAGAGCCATGAGCTCGGCGTCAGCCTCGGCGAAGTCGCGCCCCATGCCGGGGACCTGTGCGCCCTGACCGGCGAAAATGCAGCAATCGGACATTTTCCTGGATTCCCCCGTGCCTTAAAACTTGCAGTTGAAGACGGGCAGAACGGGAACGGTGGCGCTGCCGATGAGGTTCAGCACGCCAATCTGGACTCCCGTCAGCGATTCCGCCGCGTTCACGACGCCAAGCTGGAAGCCGCTGCCGCTCGTCGACACAACGTTTACCACGCCAAACTGGAAGCCCGAGAACGAATCGGCGAAGTTGATCACGCCCATCGAGCATCCGTCGAATTCGTTGAGGTCTATGTTGGCGACGCCCACCTGGAAGCCCTGGCTGAGGCTCTTGTCCCAGTTGACGGCTCCGAGCTGCGCGCCGAACAGCGAGCCGATGACGTTGACCGCGGCGGACTGGAAGCCCCAGAACGAGCCGCGGTCCGCGTTCAGCACGCCGGCGAGCTGCGCGCCGACGGAATCGCCGTTGACGACGTTGAACACGCCGCCGGCCTGGAATCCGCAGAAATCGCTGTCAACCCAGTTCGCCGCCTGGAGCGCGAAGCCGGACATGTTGTCGCGGCACAGGCCGACCAGGCCGAGGTCGACACCGTAGACGCCGAAGCTGGCACCGTAGAACAGGTTCCAGCGAAGGCCGTATACGTTGCAACTCGAATCGGGCAACTGGATCGGGTCTGCAATGCCAAGCTGCAGCACGGTTGTGCCGTGGGTCTCGGTGTTGTAGAGGTCGTTCTCCTTTGCGACTGCGCAGCTGGCGAGGGCCGCGGACAAGACGACGAATCCAATCTTCTTCATGGCTTAGGGTGCTCCTTGTGTCGGACCGACGGACTATCCTACGGTCTGCCTACTATTTTCTCATATCGCGCGGCGAATTTCAATAGCAAACTGATTCGGCGGAAAACTTTTTGGCATGGGCGTTCAGGCGAAAAAAAAGGCGCGCGGTCTTCCCGCGCGCCCCTTTCGACCGTAGGTCGGGTCGCTGTTACTTGACCTCGACTTCGGCGCCGGCCTTCTTGAGCTGCTCGGCGATCTTCTCGGCCTCGTCCTTGGCGATGGCTTCCTTGACCTTCTTGGGAGCGCCGTCGACCATGTCCTTGGCGTCCTTGAGGCCGAGACCCGTAATCGCGCGGATCTCCTTGATGACGGCGATCTTGTTCGCGCCGGCGGCCTTGAGGATGACGTCGAACTCTGTCTTCTCCTCGGCGGCGGCGGCACCGGCTCCGGGAGCGGCGACGGCGACGGCGGCGGCGGCGGAAACGCCCCACGCCTCTTCGAGGGCCTTGACGAGCTCGTTGATCTCGAGGACGGTCTTGCCCGAGAGTTCCTTGATGATTTCTTCGTTGGTCATTTTCTTGGTTCCTTTGTTTTACTTGTCAACCCTCAGCGTGTTTCATCTGAAGGAAATTTGCTGTTTCAGGCCTGCGCAGGAGCTTCGGCCGCGGGAGCGGCGTCGCCCTCGCCCGCCGTGGCCTCGGCGGAGGCGGGACCCTTCTTGGCCTTCTCGGAGAGGACGCGCGCGAGACGCGTTGCGGGCTCCTTGAGGAGCATGAGCAACGTCGCGCGGAGCTCGTTCTTCCCGGGCACCTTGGAGAGGGCCTCGACCATGGCCGCGTCCACGATCTTGTTGTCGTAGTCCGCGCCCTTGACGGACGCCTTGCCGTTGGAGGCCTTGACGAACTCCATGATCGCCTTGGCGACGGCGGTAGGCTCGCCGTGGCCCGTGACGACCGCGGTCTGCCCAGCGAACATCGCGTTCACGTCTTCGCTCCACCCCTTCTCCTTCGCGACCTTCGCGAGGTAGGTGTTCTTGACGACGAGCACGCGGCTGTCAAGCGCGCGGAGCGCGACGCGGAGCTTGGCCATTTCGGCGACGGACACGCCGCCGTGGTTGATGATGAAGCAGTAGTCCGAGTCCTTGACGCGGGCGACGACTTCGTTCAGGATGGCAACTTTCTCGATTCTCATTTCAGGTCACCTCCCAGTTATTCGGCGTCGGCCGAGACGACCACGGGCACTCCGACGCCCATCGTGGAGGAAATGCTCATGGACTTGACGAAGACTCCCTTCACCGTGGCGGGCTTCGCGGCGTTGACCGCGGCGACGACCGCCTTGATGTTCTGGGCGAGGGCCTCTTCGCTGAAGCTGCGCTTGCCGGCGACGACGCTCACGTTGCCCGTCTTGTCCATGCGGAAGTCGACCTTGCCGCCCTTGGCCTCCTTGACGGCCGTCGCGGTGTCGTCCGTGACCGTGCCGGTCTTGGGATTGGGCATGAGGCCGCGGGGACCGAGCACGCGGGCGCACTTGCGGACCTCCTTCATGGCCTCGACGGTTGCGATCGCGACGTCGAAGTCGCACCAGCCTTCCTTGGTGATCTTCTCGATCAGGTCGGCCAGGCCAACGTAGTCGGCGCCTGCGGCCTTCGCCTCCTCGGCATGGTCGCCGCCCGCGAACACGCACACCTTGACGGTCTTGCCCGATCCATTGGGGAGCTTGACGACTCCGCGGACCGCGGTGTCGCCCTTGGTGAGCTCCTTGCCGAGGCGGAAGTACACGTCGACCGTCTCGTCGAACTTGGCGCCGGGGTTCGCCTTGACAAACTTGACGGCCTCCTCGATGCTGACGGGCTTCTGGGGAGCCTTCTTGAGGGCGTTGAAATACTTCTTGCCGTGACTCATTCGACCACCTCGATTCCCATGTTGCGCGCCGTGCCAGCAATCATCTTGACCGCCTGCTCCGGATCGTCAGTGTTGAGGTCGGCCTTCTTCATCTCGACAATCTTGAGAAGCTGGGCCTTGGTGACCTTGCCGACCTTGTTCTTGTTGGGAACGCCGCTGCCCTTGGCGAGACCGGCCTCCTTCTTGAGGAGCACGCTCGCAGGCGGCGACTTGAACTGCAGCGAGAAGCTGCGGTCCTGGTAGACCGTGATGATCACGGGGATGACGAGACCGGCGTCCTTCGCGGTCTTGGCGTTGAACTCCTTGCAGAACTGCATGATGTTCACGCCGGCCGAACCGAGGGCCGGACCGACGGGCGGCGCGGGGTTCGCGGCACCGGCCGGAATCTGGAGCTTTACAACTCCGGTAACCTTCTTGGCCATATTAGCCTTTCTTTTCGTGCGGCTCCTCCCGGGGATCCTTCCCGGTCAAGCGGACCGCAAAACCTGCCGCCTACTTGGCCGGCTCGAAGGTCTCCTCCACGGCGACCTTCTCGACCTGCCAGTATTCGACGTCGACCTGGACCTTTCGGTTGAAGATGTTCACCTCAACCTTGAGCTTGCCCTTGTCGGGATCCACCATTGACACCTGGCCCGTCAAGCCCATGAACGCGCCATCGATTATCTTTACCGTCTCTTCGACGGAGAAATTCACCTTGGGACGCTCGACCTCCGGCGCACCGGCCGGCCTGTCGTTGAATATCGCGTCCGTCTCGCTCTTCTTCAGGGGCATCGGACGGTCTCCGCCGACAAACCCTATCACTCCCGGAGTCTCGCGGAGGAACTGCCAGGTGCGCTCGTATATCGCCTTCCTGCCGTTCTCGTCAAGACCCTTCGCCTCGTCGTAAAGCGCCAGCTCGCAAAGCACATAGCCCGGGAAGAACTTCCGGGTGATGGTCCGCTTCTTGCCGTTCTTCTTTTCGCTGACTCGCTCTGTCGGGATAACGCAGCGGCCGATGTAGTCTTCCATGCGCTCGAGCTTCACTCGCGCCTCGATCGACTTCTGGGCCTTGTTCTCCTGACCCGTGAGCGTATGCAGAACGAACCACTGCTTGTCCATCAGACTCTCCTCAGCCCTTGATAAGCCCCAGGACGAACTCAATCGACTTGTCGCAGACAAGCGTGGTGACCGCGAGTATGAAAATGAACGAGATGACGACGAGTGTCGATTCCCAGAGCTCGCGCTTGCCGGGCCACGTAACGCGCTTGGCCTCGGCGCCGACGCCAGTCAGATATTCGTTCGTCTTCTTTACGATGTCCATCTTCCTCTCCGTTCGGTTGGCAGGGTAGGAGGGAATCGAACCCCCATAGGCGGTTTTGGAGACCGCTGCACTGCCATTGTGCTACTACCCTATTGGTTGGAGACCCTACTTGGTTTCCTTGTGGTTTGTGCGCTTGCGGCAGCTCGGGCAGAACTTCACCTTCTCGAGACGCTCGGTCGTAGTCTTCTTGTTCCGGGTCGTCGTGTAGTTCCTGCGCTTGCACTCTCCGCAGGCCAGTATTGCCAGATCACGCATTTCTTTTCCTCTAGAGGTATTCTGCTCTTCCTCCGCCCCGCGAGACTCAGCCCGCCCGCCGCCCCGGCCGACCACTTCGGCCGGATCAGGCGGGCAGGCATCTCACAGAAGCGCTTCCGGGTTACTTGATGACCTTCGAGACCGTGCCGGCGCCGACCGTGCGGCCGCCTTCGCGGATCGCGAAGCGCATCTTCTCCTCGAGAGCGACCGGAGCGATGAGCTTCACGGTGATCTCGACGTTGTCGCCGGGCATGACCATCTCGACGCCCTCGGGGAGCTGGATGTCGCCCGTCACGTCCGTCGTGCGGATGTAGAACTGCGGACGGTAGCCCTTCATGAACGCCGTGTGGCGGCCGCCCTCTTCCTTCGTGAGGACGTAGACCTGGCCGACGAACTCGGTGTGCGGGGTGATGGAGCCCGGCTTGGCGAGCACCTGGCCGCGGCAAACCTCGTCCTTCTTCGTGCCACGGAGAAGCGTGCCGATGTTGTCGCCCGCCTGGCCCTGGTCGAGGAGCTTGCGGAACATCTCGACGCCCGTGACGGCGGTCTTGGCCGTCGGCTTGAGACCGACGATCTCGACTTCGTCGCCGACCTTTACGATGCCGCGCTCGACGCGGCCGGTGACGACCGTGCCGCGGCCTTCGATCGAGAAGATGTCCTCGATGGGCATGAGGAAGGGCTTGTCAAGCTCGCGCTCGGGCTCGGGAATGTAGCTGTCGAGAGCGTCCATGAGCTCGCCGATGCACTTGCACGCCGCGTCGTCGGCGGAAGCCGCCTGCGTCGCGGGATAGGCGGCGCCGCGGATCACCGGGGCGTTGTCGCCGTCGTAGTCGTACTTGGAGAGGAGCTCGCGGACTTCCATCTCGACGAGGTCGAGCATCTCGGCGTCGTCGACGAGGTCGCACTTGTTGAGGAAGACGACAATCTTCGGCACGCCGACCTGGCGGGCGAGAAGGACGTGCTCGCGCGTCTGGGGCATCGGGCCGTCGACGGCGGAGACGACGAGGATGGCGCCGTCCATCTGGGCCGCGCCGGTGATCATGTTCTTGACGTAGTCGGCGTGGCCGGGGCAGTCAACGTGCGCGTAGTGGCGGTTCGCCGTGGCGTACTCGACGTGGGAGGACGCGATGGTGAGAATCTTGGTGGCGTCACGGCGGCCGGCGGACTCGGAAGCCTTGGCGACTTCGTCGTACTTGATCTCGGAGCAGAGGCCCTTGAGCGCCTGGACGTGCGTGATGGCGGCCGTGAGAGTGGTCTTGCCGTGGTCGACGTGGCCGATGGTGCCGACGTTCACGTGCGGCTTTCCGCCGCGATCGAATGTTTCCTTAGCCATTTTTGTGACTCCTGTGAGTTGTTGTTTCCTTTGCCCCGCCCCCGCTGGAGCCACCTAGCGGAATCGAACCGCCGACCTCATCCTTACCAAGGATGTGCTCTACCTACTGAGCTAAAGTGGCCTCTTTTGGAGACGAAAACTCGGTTATTATATCAAATTTGGTCCGCGACGCGCAAGGGGGTATTTGGCGCAATCTTAAAAACCGCCCGTTCCCGCTCCTCCTGCCGTCCCGGCATGGGTCCCGTCACACCGCCGCAGCCCGGCCTGCCGGCTGCGCGGCCACGGCCGCCTGCATCCAGCCGTAGGCCCCGATCGCGTCGGCGACGGCGGCAATGTAGTTCGCCTCGTCGTCCGTCACCTCGCCGTCCTGCGCGATGGCCTCCTTCAGCCCCGTCAGAAGCTCGCGCTTGGCGAGCGGCGGCAGGCACACCAGCGAGTCCAGCGCGCCGAGGAGCTCAGCCGCGTCCCCGTAGGGCTCGGGCATGGGCGGCAGGCCCGGACCGAAAAGCGAAAGCTTCCGCCCGGACGCCTTGTAGCCGCCCTCGGGGTCGCGTCCGAACGACGCGACCGTCGCGATGACGCGCGCGGCGACGGGGAGGAGCGTCCGCGCCGGGACCATCCTCGGCATGCGCCCGTCGGAGAGAAGCCGCCGCCGGACGGACGCCATGACCATCATCTCGAAGGAGTCGTACATCCCGTCCTCCTGCACGACCCGCTCCGCCTCGGCCGCCCAGAAGCGGCGCTGCGAGGCCAGCGCGCCATCCCGCAGCGCATTGACGCACCTGAGCGCGAGCGTGCGCCGCTCGGACGCGGAAATCGCGCCCGTCCAGCCCTCGGGCACCTGTCCGCGCAGAAGCGCGATCAGCGTCTCGCCCGCCTTTGCCGGGTTCCGCACCGTCGCCAGCGCGGCCGGCTGCAGCTTCGCGTCCGCCAGCGACGCAGTCGCCGCCTTGAGCCCCTTCGCGCGCGCGACGCTCTTCGCGAAGTTCTCGTTCGCAGCCTTCGCGCGCGCGCGGCGCAACTCGCGCATCGCGTTCACGCGCGCCTTCAGCGATTCGTCTGCGGCGGATCCGTTGCGCGGCGAGAGCCGGCGGATGCGCTCCTTGACCGGCGGGTGGGTCTCGATCATCGAGTCGACGGACGCGAAGAGCATGTGCGAAACGTCGCCCTGCCACACGCGGAACGTGCGTTCGCAGCCCGCCGCGCCGGCAAGGTACGTCAGCCTGAGCGCGTTCGCGAGCCCCTCGGGGTTGCGGGTGAACTGCGCCGACGCCGCGTCCGCAAGGAACTCCCGCTCGCGCGACACCGCGCACTGCACGAGCCGCGCAAAGAATGTGCCGATCATGCCGACGAGCCACAGCGAGCAGCCTGTGAGGACATAGATGACAAGGAGCGGCAGCGGCCCGCCGCCCCTCCCCTTGCCCCTCCCGCAGGGGATGTTGACGATGCGGTGCTTCTCCTCGTCGTCGCCGCCTAGAAGCGACAGCATCCCCGCACCGAGGCGCGAGACGGCGGTGATGCCGCAGACAAGCGCCGTGAGGCGGAAGTTGAGCCGCATGTCCCCGTTCAGGATGTGGCTGAACTCGTGCGCGACCACGCCCTGCAGCTCGTCGCGGCTCAGCCACTCCAGCGCGCCGCGCGTCACGCAGACCGCCGCCGACGACGGGTCGGTCCCCGCCGCGAGCGCGTTGACTCCGCCCTCGTTCTCCAGCACCCAGACGGACGGCATGTCGAGTCCGGACGCAATGGACATCTCCTCGCAGACGTTGAGAAGCTGTACGCGCGAGATGTCGCCTTCGCAGGACGGCGCGGCAGAGCCGCGCCTAAGGCGCGTGGCGCCGATGGACTCCATCAGCACGTCGCCGGACGACATGGCGAAGAACTTGGAGAGCGTGGCTGCAACGACGAAGACCGCGGAGCCGAGGAAGCAAGCCACGGCCGCGGCCGGATATTTCCCGCAAAACGCCGAGATCCCCGCCGCATGCGCATCGCGCGCAAGGTCCGTCTCCCCGAAAAAGAGCCATACGCCCCAGCAGGCCAGCAGGAGAACAAGCCCTGTCGCGGCGGCAGTCGCGAAGACAGCGGCCGCCGCGAGCGGGAGAAGGCGGGATGTACGGGTGCGCGCCGCCTGCTGGAGCGCGAACGGATCCATCAGAACTTGACCTGCGGCGCCTCGCGCTGGGCTTCGGACGTCGTGGACTCGAGGAGCGAGGCGGGCGCGAAGTTGAACATCCCGGCGACGATCGACGTCGGGAAGAGCTCGCGCTTCGTGTTGTACTCCGTAACGGCGTCGTTGTACGCCTGGCGCGCGAACGCTATGCGGTTCTCGGTGGAGGTAAGCTCCTCGGAGACGCGCGCCATCTGCTTGTCCGCCTTGAGCTCGGGATAGCGCTCGACGACGAGCATGAGACGGGAGAGGACGCCGGCGAGGCCCGACTCCGCCGCGGAGAACGCCTTGACGGCCGTGGGGTCGCCGGGCGCGGCCGCCAGGGCCTTCGCGGCGCCCGCGGCCTGGTTGCGCGCCTCTATGACGGCGGTCAGCGTCTCGCGCTCGTGCGCGAGGTAGCCCTTCGCAGTCTCGACGAGGTTGGGTATGAGGTCGTAGCGGCGCCTCAGCTGCACGTCGATCTGGGAGAACGCGTTCTTGAACCTGTTCTTGAGCACGACGAGCCCGTTGTAGAGACCGACCGCCCACGCGACAAGGGCGACAATCAGACCAAGCACGACGAGAAGCGAAACAAGCGCGACATTTATAGACATCTTCGACTCCTTTCCTTAGCGCTCCGTATTATACCACAAAATGATGTGGACGACGGCGCAGACGGTCGAACACCCCGGAAACCGAGCCGCCGAACATGGCGGAGACGGCGCTGCCGCCAAACCGCTCGCGCGTGCGTCCGTCGTTCATCTGCCATATCGAGAAGCCGACGACGTCGGGATTCGCCCACAGCGCCTCGAAGACGTCCGCGAGGTACTCGTCCTGGAACTCCTCGATTTCCTCAAGGCACTTCCCCTCCTCAAAGCGGAATTCCCAGCTTCCGTCGAGAGACAGCGACCCGGACGCCACGCCGTACACAGCGACCATGCCAACGAGCAACGACAAAACGCCCGAACGCTATTCCATGGACTTGCATTTCCTTTGCATTGCATGCATTGTGCCAAAACCGGAGCTCGGCTCACTCTCCGTCGGGAGTGAGGTAGACCGCCATGCGCCAGAAGCCCGAAGGCGTATTGAGCGACGTCGCCGAGAGCTTCACCGAGCCCGAGCCGGTCGCAAGATGGCGATCGCCGACGAACGAACCCGCACCCATGTCGCTCGAGAACTCCAGCGCATAGTAGAGTCCGGGAATCGTGTTCGTCAGCGTCTTCTCCATCTTCTGCACCTGGAAGCTCTCGCGAGGTTCGCCACTGTCGTCCCTCGTGAGCGCGTCCATCGCCTGCTCGTGCAGGACCTCCTTCACCTCTTCTTTCAGCGCCGGCTTGTTGACAAAGCCGCTGTTGCCGTTGTCGACAGTCTTGATCTCGAACAGGTTCGCATAGGCGTCGTAGTTCGAAATCGCACGGGCTACCGGCGTCGGGATGTCGGCTATCTGCTTCGCGGCTGCAGCCTCCGCCGCCTCGCGCGTCGCATAGGTCGGCGTCACGCCGTCCACCGCAATCGGCGTCTTGTGGTTTTCGAGCTGCGCCGGAGTCGGGGCCTTCTCGACCGTGTGGACGGTTACGCCGTCCGTGCCGACGTGCGTCTCGCTCGGAATCGCGCTCTCCACGGATCCGCAGTTGATGTAGTTGTCCCAGACGAACGAGTTGCGGACTTCCGCACCGAACGTGCCTGCGCCGCGATAGCGGCAGTAGACCTGGTTCTGGTAGCCGACAAGCGAGTTGTCGTGGACACGGCAGTCCTTAACCAACCCGCCGAATACGCCGCCGCCGCACATGTCGCGGAGATTCACGCCTGAATCCTTCGTGCCCGCCACGTTGCACGCAATCTCGCAACCGATGAGCTCCGCGGCAAATGCACCGCCGCCCTTGGATCCGAGCGCCGTGCAGTTCGTGATGACGCAGTTCTCGTAACGTCCGCCGAACACACCGCCGCCGAAGCCGTAAGCAAGCAGGTCCGCGTCGCTGTAGTCGTGGAGTCCGTCCGCCAGCCATTCTGCGTAGGGCTGGTCTCCAGCCGCGACCTTCGCCGCGCGGCCATTGACGAAGACGATGTTCTTGAAGACAACGCTATCAGAATCCAGCGACGCCGTGACGCAGCGTCCAACGCCCTTCGCGTCGATGACCGGCTTCGCCTCTGGATTCGCCGCCTCAATGGTCAGCGTTCCCGCAAAACCGCTCACGTCGAGCCGCTCTTCATAGGTGCCCGCGTCCACTCTAATAGTATCGCCTGAACGTGCCGCCGCGATGGCGGACGAAATGGTCTTGAGTTCGCGCGTCGCGCCCACCAGAAGTGTTGCCGGAGCGAAGACGAAACGGACCTCCGTGTTGACGACGACGTTTTCGAGCGTCCAGTTGTTTGCCGGGCTTTCGACCGCTTCGCCGTTCACGTAGATTGCCGTGACATTGCGTCCTCCGGAGGTCGTGAACGCAAGGTCCTTGCCGACTTCGACACGAACGCCATCCGGGTCGTTGGGTTCGACTACGCCGCCGCCCTCGATCTCGACGAAAACGAGACATTCCGTCGCGTTGGGCGTCGGATAAGCGCCCTTGCCAGAAGCAGGCGAACCCGCCGCAAGATGGTAGTCGGCGCAGAAGAGCGGATCGCCCACAGTGAAGCAGTCGGTGAGCGTCGGAACATACGGGACGAGATGCGTCGGCGTAGTTGTCGGTGCGTACTCGTTCGCCTTGCCAGCAGCCATGTTGCCGACGATGATCGACTTGTCGGCGACGCACTGTCCGTCAACACCGCCCGCCGCCTTGGCGGCAACGTTGTCGACGACCGTGCAGTAGCTCAGCTCGCAGTTCGCGCACCCGCCGCCGAAGTCCGCCGTATTGCCTTCGACGACGCAATACGTCAGCTTCGCACCATACGCGCCGCCACCATAGTCCTTCGCATGGCAATCGGCAATGCAGCAGTTTCTGATGTCGCCGCCGAACACGCCGCCGCCAACGACGCCGTAGCAGTTGACGCTCGAGTCGCCGAATCCGTAAACGCTGTTATGCGCATCGGTTTCGACATAACCGCTGTAAAGCGTGAGGCCATCAAGGACCGCATTCTGAACAGGCTTGAAGATCAGCTCAAGCGTTCCACTCGCGCCATAGTCGAGCTCGTAGCGTCCCTGACGGAAGCAGCGCGTGCAGTCGCTATCGTCGTCAATCGGACCGATCACCGTTTCCAGCATCGCACCAGACGCACGAATCGTCACCGCCGCGTCGTTGCTCAGAAAGTCGATCGGATTTTCGTAATATCCTTCAGCAACAATCACCTCGTCGCCGTTAAGGAGATACTTGAACATATCCTTCGGGAAGTCGGAGAACGCAGTTGCTGCCGTGAGCCCGTCGGCGGACGAAGTGCCGCCTCCTGTCGTGACACCCCCGCCAGTCGTAACGCCGCCTGCACCATCGCCGCCAGTGACGACTCCGCCGCCTCCTGCCGCGCCGCCCTCTCCGCCGCCTGCGCTCGGCGTTACGGAAGCGTCGACGTAAACCTTGCGGTTATAGACGACGTACCAGACATGGCGACAAGACCGGTTCCAGCTTCCAGACGCATCATACGCCTCGACAGCAAGGCGATGGATGCGCGCGCCCGCCGCATCGAGCGAACGCGTCGAAGGCGCAGTCAGCTTGTAGCTTGCCGAATTTCCAACAACTACGCCGTCAAGCGTCCAGCGAAGCTGATTCCCGGCTGCAACGCTTGCCGTAAACTCTGCTTCATCGCCAAGGTCAATGTGGACGTATCCGTCGCTCCCAAGAGCCGGACCCGACACGCCGATTACTGGCGCAACGACGCCAGAATCGGCAACGTTTAGATAGAAGGTGCGCGTCATCGCATAGGTCTTCATGGACGAATCCTGCGCCGTCACCTTGACCGTGACCGGATAGTCTCCAGCGAGAATCGCACGGCCCGACAGCGTGCCGCCGCTGGTGAGGGCAAGCCCAGGCGGGCAGCTCGGCGTCAGGATAACATCCTTGGCGCCGACGTAGCTCTCGGCGGAAGTGAAGTCGATCATCTTGCCGCCGTACGTCATGTAGCAGAGCGGATGCTGCGGGTCGGCGTAAGACGGAAGATCGGCATCCGGACCAAACGCCACGCGGATCTTGCCGTTGGGCGTGAGCGTAACGGACGCGAAACGACCGTAGCGAACAGTGAACTTATCCGCCGTGCGCTCAACATAGACATGCGCATATGTACTGGATACACCTGCCAACAACCCTTTGTCGCAGATGAACAACATCGCATCGCCTACCTTGAGGGTGCCGTTAGCCCACACCTTGACCGTGGAGGCGAAGTTCGTCCCACACGGGAACGGGAAGCCGATCTCCGTATCTGTCGCGGAAGCAGAAGCGCCAGCGCGGTACGCGCCCTGCAGAAGTTCCGGCGAGCCAACAGTATCGTCAAAGGTATTCAGTCTGTCACGGCTCATCGTGTACGCGTGGTTAACGAGCGAATAGGTGAAGTTGTTGTAAAGATTGTTCGTCACAACAGCTCCCGTACGCGGATTGGTGGTTACCTCTATCGGTCCATTAGCCTTGAACGAATAGCTGAATGCACTGCCAGCCGTTGCGCCTGGCAGATTCTCGGAATCGTCTTCCCAATCGAGTTCGCCCGCGTCAGGCGTTTCTTCCGCCGCAAGCACCAAGGTGTTCTCCGCGCCGCAGTAGAGTCGATAGGCCGTTGCGTCGCCAGAGGAAGGGATGATGTTGAACACGTTAGCTAGATCATTGTCGCCGACGTAGCGGTCCATGATTGTACAAGTCTCGCCGACCTCGAGCGCTGCGGTCAGGCTGAGATTGATCTTTCCGTTCTCGGGCAGTGTCAGTTTGGTGCCAAAAACAAACGCGCCGGAGCTATTCGGATTGAACTCAAGCGTAGAGCCCGCCTCGAACTCAATGCCACTCAGCTTCGAGTTCCCGAGTCCGCCGCCGACAAACGAGAGTTTCGCGCCAGAATTCACGATAGTCTTCACTTCCTTGATGTTGACGAGATTGAACGACGCGCCGAAGGTATTGGTGCCCTCGAAGGTTATGCTGCCAGGCAGCACGCCCTCGGAAGAGACAATGACCGTGCGCTGGAATGTCGCGCCGTTGAAGACTACGTCGCGGAGGTTGACATCGTCAGGCAGATTGAGGCGGTCCGTAGTCTGCGTCGCCCTCACGCACGCACAGCGCGTGTAGAGCCAGCCGTCCACGTCAATTGCGGGCGCGCCGGTGAAATACGGAGCGGTTGCGCCTGAGACAGTGAAATCCGACGCGCTCTTGCCCGAGCCGACCTTGGCTATCAGGACCTTTGTCCCGTAGTAGTCGTACTCGGATGCGATTCCGTCCTGAAGCGTAAACGAATACGATCCACCGTCAGGCGTAAACGCAGTCATGTCAGGAGCAATCGCGCCCACAGGCACGACAATGTCGCCCTTGAGACAAACATTGATTCCCGCAAGATACTTGTACGCGCCGAGATCGTCCTGGGTGAAATTATTGATCGCGTTAACGATAATCGTGTCGCCAGCGGTCGCGCCGTGGGCGAACGCCGCCTTTATCGTCGGCAGGATTTCTCCAGACGAATCCCCCTTGGTGCCTTCAGGCTTTTCGCCCGAGCCGCCGCCCGAACCGCTGTCCTTGCCGTTGCCGACAGTCCATGTCGCAGGCGTTACGACATCCGTACCGGAAACAGCGATCGCGAACTCCCTCTCATCCGTCTCGCCGTTAGAGCAGACTGCGCGAAGAGTGAATGTGTAGCTCCCGCCCTTGCGGAAGACGCCTGTGAGCTCGCCGTTCGAAAGCGGCGTCAGCCCGGGAGGAAGCTCGCCGTCGACCAAATCAAGCGCGACCACGGAAGTGCCATACGGCAGCAGATATTCGAGCCCAGACGAGCCCAGCGTTCCACCGACGGATCCGTTCGGAAGCGATTCCGTGGCAAACGCGAAGACCGGCTGGCGCATCGTGACTGTCCACGTCTTGAGCAGCGTCTCGCCCGTCGTGCCGTCCGTCGCGCAACAGACGACCGTGTGCTGCGCGCCCTCATGGTCCGGGTCGGAATCTTTGAAGCTGTAGAAATTGGAATGGTAGGCCGTCAGTGTGCTGTCGAGATACCAATTGTTGGTAATCGCCGCCTCCTCCTCATCGTAGGCGAGAACGGTGAACGTCTTCTGGATGTTGATGTAGGCATCGACCGCATCGTCCGCAGGGACGGCAAGCCCAAGATAGGGCGCGGTGTCGGGGAGAACGCGCTTCACGAGTTTAAGCGTGACGCAGTTCGTAATATGGTTTGCCGAAATCAAATCCATTACGATTTCTTCGCCGTCGAGGTCGTCGTCCATCGTGCCTGCGAGAACGCCGGTGTCGGAGAGCGTAACGCCAGAGGGGAGCGCACCGCGCACTTCAAACGTCGTGTAGATGCTTGCGTCGCCGTTCTGCCGCGTAATCTGTTTCGAGAACGCGCCAGCGGACAGACTTGCGCGATGGAAGAACATCTTGCCGACGTACTGGGTGTCGGGCGGAGTCGGAATCGGGATGTAGTCCTTTTCGACAACATCGCCGCCACCTGGTTCATCTCCGCCGCCAGGCTCGTCGCCACCGCCACCCGGCTCATCGCCGCCGCCCTCTCCGCCGCCGCCAGAGCTGCCGCCGGTCACCGTCACCACCCAGAATAGCTGCTTGTTGTCTCCGCCAGTTTTGGGAGCATAGGTGAAGATGACATAGAAAGTGCCGTTGCCGGTTGGAGCGAACTCACTTTCAAGAGGATTTGCAGGGTTTGTCGTCAGCGTTGCCGCGCGTTCGCCCTCTATCGTGAAATCCCAGGAGTAATTGTAGTTGGAGGTGTCGCCATTCGCCTTCACGCGGAACGTCATCGTGTCGCCAGCCGTCATTGCCTGATTTTGCTCCGCCGGGCCGTCCTTTTCGAACAGCGCCGTCGTTCCGCCTCCGCCGGAACCGCCTTCTTCATACGCCGTAACCGTCCAGGAGACGGAAGCGAGAACAGTGTTTCCGGTCTTGCTTATCGCCTTGCAAGTCAGCGTCGACGTCCCAGGATCATCCGGCTTGTAGGAATACGATGTAACATTGCCTCCAATCTGGAAATCCCCAACGTACCACAGGAGGTTGGCATCGGAGAGTCCCTTCGCCTCGACTGTGAACGTCTGGGAATTGCCGTACTTAATCGAGACGCTCTCATCCGTCGGGCTGAGGCGGGTAAGGCTCGGCGTATCTCCGCCGCCGGAACCGCCGCCGGAGGAGCCACCATCACCAACCGTGACAGTCCATACAATTTCTCCGCTCTTCGCGCCGGAATAGCTCAAAGTGACGGTGTATGTTCCAGCGGACCTAAACGTGTAGGGGCAGCTCGTGCTGTGCGGCGCCGTGAACGTCACGATATTGCCGTCCTTAAGAATGTCCCAATTAAGCGTATAGGTCGATGCGGTGTCCTTCGCCTCTACCTCAAATGTAATCGTCGTATCGACAGCAACCTGAGTCGATTCCGTCGCCGGTGTCTTCCGTACAAACGGTTCAGTCGAGCCGCCTTCGCCACCGCCGCCTTCACCACCGCCTGCGGACACCGTCACCATCCAATACACCTGGCTGCCGCTCCCGTAGGTAAAGATGATGTAGTACGTTCCCGCCGCATCAGGCGTGAACGTGCAAGACAGTCCGCTGGGCGTAATGCGCGGAGAGGATCCGCCGCTTCCCGAAGACGCGCTCCAGTTGTAGCTAACCCCAGACGTAGAGCCATTCGCTTTCACGCTGAACGTCATCGTCTCGCCAACGCTCATCGACTGGTTCTGCGCTGCTGGCGTATCGCGCTCAAATGTAGTGCTCGGAGTTGCAGCTGTTGCCGTCACCGTCCACGACACCGATTTCGATCCGCTACTGCCAACAGCAGTGCACATAATAGTATATGTACCAGCCGCGGTCGGCTCGAATTCATACGATAGCGAGCCTCCGCCTTTCTGCGCACCATTCACGAACCACTTCAACGTCGCACCGTCAAGCCCCGAACCC
>Ga0265299_10002452_pt1 | contig 19120 bp, 8 predicted proteins | sample AusTroGonzalo_MG_4_FD_193485 | JGI IMG/M metagenome (GOLD analysis project Ga0265299, IMG submission 193485) | Bovine rumen microbial communities from tropical cattle in Woodstock, Queensland, Australia - Gonzalo_02 | ecosystem: Host-associated > Mammals > Digestive system > Stomach > Rumen ... | reverse complement strand
CTTCGCCTTGTGTTTAGCCCCACATTGCGGCTTCGCCTTATGTGGGGTTAATTGCACTCCGTGCGTTTTGCCTCTTCGAGGCTGCTCAAGGAATTATTCTTCATTATGCATTCTTCATTCTTCATTTTATTGTTTCACGAACGCCTTCGTCACCGTTCCCTCTTCCGTCATCACCCGCACGAAATACATGCCCGCGGCCAATCCCGAAATGTCGATACGGGTTTCCGGTAGAGACGGGGCATGCCCCGTCTCTACAACGGTCTTCCCATATACATCGCAAACCTGAATCCCGCCGCTAAATTTATCATTATTCAGTAGGTATTTTACACAGACCACATTTTTTGCGGGATTGGGATATACGATGATGGACCGGTCATAGTCGCGAAGCCCTGTGGTCGTGGAGGCTGTCACAACGGGCGTCCATTCGCTGGTCTGGACACCGCAGACCGATTGTACTTGGATTTGATATGCTGTATTAGGCAGTAAATCCGTAATCAGATAAGAGGGCTGGTAGGAGACGTCGGAGTTCATCTGGCCACTGCCGGCACGGTACTGGATGTTCCACTGCTCCGCGTCGCCGGTCTCGGTCCACGCGATGGCGAGGGTGCTGGTTGACGAGTCGGTGACGTGCAGGTTGGTGGGGGCGGGACAAGGCGGAATCTCCTCATCCAACGTGGTGAAGACCATGTCGTTGCCATAGACTGTGTCAAGCGGGGTTATCGCAAAGGCGTGGTAGAGGTAGGTGGTCGATGGGGAGAGACCGCTGACCGGTGCCGCCATGCTGTCCCCCGACGCGCTCACCGCCGTGTATCCGCCTCCGTACAGCTCGAAGCCACGAGCCAGTATCGGCAGGTCGCCGGGGTCCGCGATGTGGCCGTGCAGCACCGCCTCCGTCTGCGTGATGCCGCTCGCGCTCTCGGTGACGACCACAGGCAGCGTGTAAGGGCAGTCCGACGTGAACGTGAATACCGTGCTGTCGCCTACGACAAAGGGATAGCCGATCTGCTGGTACAGCTGCGTCCCATCCGGCCCTGTGAGCGTGACACCGCATTCGTCGGTGAACCCGCCGCCGTCCCAAGAGAGCTCCACAAAAACGTCGTGGCAGAGGTCCACCCACACCGTGTCAGACGTCGCCACCTGACTCAGATGGTGGTTCTCGGCCTGCAAGTCGGCAATCAGCACCCCGTCGGCAAACACACTCAGCACCCCGCCGCTCCATCCGTCGCCGTAGGAGTCGGACAAGACGAACATGTACGGGCAGGAGAAGTCGCACAGCGGCGTTTCAAACGAGATGTTGGTGTATGGCGACTGGGCGTTGCCTCCGCAGTCCGCCTTGACCCGCACGTTGTACGAACGGTTGGGCGTGAGACCCGTCAGCGTGTGCGCAGGCGTTCCGGTGACGTTCACGGCAGTCCAGGCAGCGGATGAGCTCTCCTGCCATTCCAGCACCCAGTCGGTCTCGCCGCCGATGGGAGTCCAGGAGATGTGGGCGGAATCGGCATGGATATCGCTGACCGTCAGCTGTGTCACCGGATAGCAGACCGAGAAGGTGTCCGACACGTAAATGTTGGTGATGACGGCGCCGGGCTGCACACCCCATGAATGGTCGTTCTTCCAGAGAAACACCACCTTGGCGCGGGTGAGGCTCGGATTCGTGGCCACGGGGTTTTTCATCAGGGCGGTGATATGGACAAACCCGTTCCCCGAAGTCTCCGAAATGAAGTAGTTGAGCCAGCTGTTGTTGGTGTAGGGTGCGTATGAGGTGAAGTTGAAAGCATTCGTGCTGAAGTTGTACTGCCCGTAGTTCGGACTGTAGTATTCGGCGTTGACGACCGCCGGGTATTCCGAGGTTTCGGGAACAAGGAAGAGCTTCAGGAAGTCGTTGCGCCCCTCCCCGCCGATGCGCAGGTCGAACTCCACCAGGATGGAGTCGGCGTCGCCCACCTCGAAGAGCTTCTCGGCGGTGACCAACAAGCGGGCCGTGGTGTCGTAGCCGGGTGTGCTGCCGTTTTGGGTGACAAACAGTGCCCCCGTATGGTTCACGGTGTCCACCTCGCCTATCATCCAGTAGTTGGTGCAGCTCGAGTTGTTCAGCTTCCAGCCGAAATCGGAACCCGGGGAGAAGTTGGTGAAATAGGGCAGGGTGGCGGCCGACAGCAACGTGGTCACCGAGACGGGCATCCAGTTCGGCTCGGCGCAGTCGCCGGAGACCTCTATCCAGTAGAGATGGGAGTCCTGCAGACCGTTGATGACGTAACTGCTGCCCGTGGTGGAGCTATACACCCACGCGGTGTCGTCAATGGCATGATAACGAATGAGATAGCCGAAGTCATTGAAGCCTGTCCAGGAGAGCGTGACGGCATCGGCGGCCACATCCACCACCGTCAGGTTGGAGATGGCGGCGCACGACGGACCGTCATAGACGGTGAAATTATCCACCGAGATGTTGCGCCCGTGGTTGACGTTCACCATGAAGCCGATCTGCAACAGGGACAAGGTGTCGGGCAATGGAAGGGAATCCCATTCGTAATTGAGCGTCGAAGTTGTATAGGTGAACAACGTGTGCCACTCGTCCTGGTAGCCCGTCCGGTAAAGCACCCTGAGAGTATCGACCATGTTGGCGATGCCCGTCCCGCCGAAGTTGTCGGTCGGCATGTGACGCGAAAACTTGAAATAGGGATGGCTCACGGCGGAAATGTCCATCAGCGGGGAAAAGACCAGGCAGGCGTTGCCCGCCGTGTCCGCATGGGTGACATGACGGAGCACACCGTTCACAGCCTCCCAACCATGCTGCTGGGTGAGGGGGAACGTCCAGCATTGCGGATCCGCAAACGGCTCCTCGTAGGGCGTGCTGTCCGTCACGAAGATCAAACAGGCCGAGGTGAAGGTCATGGAACGCCAGTCGCCGCCCTCGCTTCCGCAGTTTATCCGAACTCTCAAGTCATACAATGTGTTGATGTTCAATCCCGTAAGATGTGCTGAGGTCTCATCGACCGTCATGGTGACAACGCTGCTGTCGCTCCAGTCGTCGCCCTGCGGCTTGTACTGCACGGAGAAGAGCGAGTCGGTGGTGGTGACCGTCCAGTTGACGGTGGCCTCGTCGCCCACCACGTCCTGGACGGAGAGGCCATACACCACGTCGCAGTCGGGCTGCCACACCTGCACGTTGGTGATGACGGCGGCGGGCTGCACATCGCCGTTGGTCGAGTAGTCGTTGCGCCACACGAACACCAACTTCGCCTCGCCATTCAATGCCGGGTTGGGCATCTCCGCGCTGATGTGCAGTATGCTGTCCTGTGTCAGGTTCAGCTTGTAATCGTAAAAGGAGGATCCGGTTTGGCAGAGGTAATCGTGGAAATTCATCGCGTAGGCCGTGGCGGTGGCGCTGGCGTAGGCAAGGTTGTCCTCGGAAGAGGTATAGCTCTCCGAAACGGGCGCGAAGAAGACCTTCAGGTAATCGTTCGGGACGTTGTTTTGCGTGTTGCCGCCGCAGAGGACGTCAAACTCGATGTGTACCGTCGAGATGTCGCTCATCAGGAACCGTTTGGAAGCCACCACGGTCGTGTAAAAGTTGTCGTTCCCATAACATGCCGTGGTGTCGTTGTTCGTGACAAACAGGGCGTTGCTCGCCGGAGCGGTGCCGTCCTGGAGCAGCGGCGACCCTATCGCCCAATGGTTGAGGCAGGTGCCGTTGTCCAGCTCCCAGGCGCGGTCGGAGGTCTCGGCGAAATCGGTGGAGTAGGGCAGGCCGACCGCCAGCACCTGCGAGGTGAACGTGCAGGGTATCCAGACTAAGGAATCGCAGTCGGTCGCCACCTCCACCTCGTATTGCGTCAGCGAGGCGAGCGGTTCGATTGCCGCATAGCCGCCGAGGTCGTTGGTGTTGAACCAAAACGGCTCCCCCGCCGGACGGTAACGGACAATGCGGTCCGCGCCGCTCGCGCCCACCCAGTGGATGTAGGCCGTGTCGCCGCTCTGCCCCGCAAACGCCACATCCGAAACCACCTCGCACCCCGGACCGTCATAGACGTAGATGTTGTCCAAAGAGATAGTGGCAAGTTGTTGGTCTTCATGTTGTATGGAGAAAAAACCGAGCTGTAGCGTTGCGGAATAGGACGGAATCGCCAGGGAATCCTCTTTCCAGTTGTACCAGCCGTTGGAAAAAGTGGGCGTGACGAAAGTTCCCATATAATGCCACTCATCCTCCTCATCCTCACGATAATACAAGGCCAAATCCTTATGCTCCCCATAGTATTCGCTCTGCCGCCGGGAGAATTTCAGGTACGGGTGGTCCAAGTGCGACACGTCAATGACGGGCGAGACGGCCATCACGGTGTCCGCGTAGCCGGTCGAAGAGTGGTAGTTGCCTGTCTGGATATAGCCGGAAAAGGATGAAAAAGTGAATTGTGGCGGCAGTGTCCAGCAGTACTGCGGGTCGGAGAAATGCTCCTCGAAGGGCGCCGGATAGGTGCCGCAGCCCGTCGTGAAGTGCGTGCCCATGTACATGGCGGAAGTGTCATCGCCGCACAGCTTGGCCATCCATGCGATGTACTCCGTGTTGGAAAGCAGCCCGCCGACAGTGTCTGTGCTTCCCGTAACAGTCTTATACACATTGCTTTGCGCACTTTCCGAGGCGGGCCGATAGACCAATAGGAACGTATCAGTCGGCGCACCCTGCCAGTTGAAGACGGCGTGGGCGCCCTCCACCGTCACCGTGAACTGCGGCGCGTCGCACGTGGCCGGCGTGACGGTGATGTTGTCGATGGCCGCCGGCACCACCCGGGCGCTTGCGTTGATGTATCCCCATGTGTAGAACTGCAGGGTCTTCAGGCCGGAGACGTCGTCTAACGGAACGCGGATGTGCCGCCAGCCGGTGTCGCCCACCGCAATTTCTATATGATCGGCACTGTAGACCGGCTCATCCTGCGGCAGAAGGTCGGCGGTGTCGCGCAGGAAGACCTTCAGCCCGGCGTAGATGTTCGTTCCGTTGCGCCCGCCCGACGCCTTCCAGTCGAGCTCCAGCACGTAGGTCTGCGGCACGCTCCCGAAGTCGATGATGCGCTCGGCGAAATAGCGGCTCGCCTCCATGTACGCCCCGTATGCTTCGAGCGCTGTCGTGTCGTTGCTGATGTACAGCGACTGGTCCGTCCCGCCCGCCATGGACGTGCCCGTGCCGATGGCGAAATGGTTCAGGTACGTGGAATAGACGCTGCCGCTGCGGGTGAGGATCCAGCGGGCGTTCTCGCCAGGGTTGTTGAAGTCGCAGCCGTAGGGCACCGTGGCCGGAATCTGCTGCACGCTGTCAATCTGCGCCTGCGCCCATCCGCAGAGCAGCATTGCGATGATGATGGTGTAAAGTTTTTTCATATTGTTTGGGTTTTATGTTTCTTCATACGCACCACACTGCGCTTCGCTTGTGTGGTGTTAATTGCGCTTCGCGCGTGTTGCCTTACCACCCCGCCCTGCGGGCACCCCTCCAAGGGAGGGGAATGGGCTGCTTAAGGAAGAATATTCATAATTCATCATTTCTTGACGAACGGTTTGGTAATCACCCCTGTCTCTGTCACCACGCGCACGAAATACATGCCCGCAGCCAATCCCGAAATGTCGATACGGGTTTCCGGTAGAGACGGGGCATGCCCCGTCTCTACAACGGTCTTCCCAGATACATCGCAAACCTGAATCCCGCCGCTAAATTTATCATTATTCACTAGGTATTTTACACAGACCACATTTTTTGCGGGATTGGGATATACGATGATGGACCGGTCATAGTCGCGAAGCCCTGTGGTCGTGGAGGCTGTCACAACCGGCGTCCATTCGCTGGTCTGGACACCGCAGACCGATTGTACTTGGATTTGATATTCGGTGTTCGGCTGCAAATCCGTGATGAGGTAGGAGGTCGCGTAGGAGACATCGGAGCTCATCTGGCCGCTGCCGGCCCTGTACTGGATATTCCACTGCTCCGCGTTGCCGGTCTCGGTCCACGCGATGGCGAGGGTGCTGGTTGACGAGTCGGTGACGTGCAGGTTGGTGGGCGCGGGACAAGGGCCCTGTTCCTCCTCCAACGTTGTGAACAGGATGTCGTCGCCGTAGGTGGTTGTGGCGGCAGTGGTGGCGAAGGCACGATAGACGTAGTCGGTGTTCGGGGTGAGGCCGCTGAGCGGGTGCAACATGCTATCGCCCGTAACCGTCACCGCCGTGTAGTCACTGCCGAGCAGCGGCTTCCACTCGAAGCCTCTCGACGTGATGGGCAGCTCGCCCGCGTCCGCGATGTGCCCGTGCAGCATTGCCCCCGTCTGCGTGATGTTGCCCGCACTGTCGGTGACGATCGTCGGTGCGATGAACGGACAGTTGGTCGTGAAGGTCGTCAGGGTGGAGTCGTGGTTCCACATTCCCGAAACCGTATAGACCATGATCCCGTCGGGATCCAGCACCGTCACGCCGTTCTCCATCCACCAGGTTCCCCATGTCCATTGAAGCGTAATGTCCTCATTATGGCAGAGATCCAACTGTAAGGTGTCGTAAGTCGGCGTGTTTTGCAAATGGTGATCGGTGGCGACTAAAGAGGCGATGTCTGTTCCTTGCTGTATCACATGGACGGCTGCGTTGCCGTTCCAGCCGTCTCCGCGACTGTCATATAGGATGAAAGTATAGGGGCAGAACAGGTCACATGCCGTGGTGGTGAACGATGCGCTCACCGGTATTGACTGGTCGTTGCCGCAGTCTGTCAGCACACGCACCTCGTAATCCGTGGAGGGCGTCAGTCCGTTCAGCGTGCAAGCCGGCGTTCCCGTTATCTGTAGTTGGTTCCACGTCATGGCCGAAGTCTCTTTGTATTCCAAAATCCAGTCGGTTTCGCCGCCGACACCGGGTGTCCAGGAAATGTCGGCGGTGGTGGAGAGCACGTTGGAGACCGTTAACTGGCTCACAGGCGCACAGGAAGGGTTCCTGACCGTCACGTTGGTGATGATGGCACCGGGCTGCACGCCCCACATGTGGTCGCATCTCCAAAGAAACACCACCTTGGCGTGCTGGTTGCCCGTAAAATTGGCGACCGGATTCGGCATCACGGCCGTAATATGCACAAAACCGTTCCCAATCGATGTGGAGAATGTGTAAGGTGCGAAATGAGACTGGTCGGTGGTAAGACTGAAGAATGGGGTGAAATTATAAGCGTAGGTTGTATTATTATACTGGGCATAATTCGGATTGTTAGAGTTGACTGTTGTAGTGGCGGGATACTCCATATACTCCGGAGCCAAAAACAATTTGAGGAAATCATAACGAGCCTCACCCCCGATGCGCAGGTCGAATTCCACCAAGATGGAGTCTGCAGAACCCACATTAAAGAGTTTTTCGGCGCTCACCACCGTGCGGGCCGTGGTGTCGTAGCCGGGCGTTGTGCCGTTTTGGGTCACAAACAGCGCATATACGTGGTTAGCGGCATCCACCTCGCTCATCGTCCAAAAGTTGGTGCATTCGCCATTGTTCAACTTCCACCCTCGGTCGGAAGCCGGGGAGAAGTCGGTGAAATAGGGTATGCTTTCAACCGTCAGCAGGGTGGAGAGCTGTGCGGAGAGCCAGTTCGGCTCATTACAGTCGCCAGACACTTGCACGATATAGGTGGTTGACCCTTGCAAATTATTGATTATAAGCATTGTATCGGTAGTGGTTTCATAGTTCCACACCGTGTCGGAAATATCGCGATAGCGCACGATATAGCCGTTTTCAGCGTATCCCTTCCAGGATATGGCGGCGGCGTTGGCCGTCACGTCCTCCACTGTCACGCTTGTCATCGGCAAACAGGAAGGTCCGTTATAGACGGAGACATCGTCGAGAAGGATGGCGGTCCCGCCGTCGTTTCTAACGGCCAAGAAAGCAATCTGGATGTAATTGAGCGTGTCGGGCAGTGGAATGGAGTCTGCCTTCATTGAAGATGTCGCTGTTTCGTAAGACATAAGCGTCTGCCATGGACTCTGGGAGCTGGTCCTGTAATCCACTTTCAGGAAGTCGATGTGGGGGTTATTGATATCAGTCTGCTGCTGGTGGCTGAATTTCAGATAGGGGTGCGTCACTGCGGAAATGTCCATCATCGGAGTATAGAGGGGGCAGGTGTCATTCAATCCCGCTGCATTGTGGTGCTGGTGGTACATGGCTCCATTATTGCTGAGATAGCTCCACGAATGATTTGGATTCGTCGCTTGAACCCAACAACTTGGCGCTACGGAGAAATCTTCCACGTATGGCGTGCTGTCGGTCACCACAATGGCGCAGGCCGTGTTGAAGTCAGTGTAACGCCAATTTCCGATGCCCAAGATGTTGCCGCAGTTCACCCGAACCCGCACATCATAAACGGTATCTGCCAATAATCCGTTCAGAATCAAAAAGTTCGTGTCTATCGTCTGGGTTATCACAGAAGCCGAAGTCCAATCATCGCCTTGTAGTTTGTACTCCACCACGAAGTCTTCAGCCACAGTCGGCGGTGTCCAAGTCACGGTCGCGTGGTTGCCCACGATGTCCACCACATGCAAATTGGAGACCACGTCGCAGGTGGGCTGCCATACGTGCACGTTGGTGATGACGGCGCCGGGCTGCACATCGTTGTACGTGCTGTAGTCGTTGCGCCACACGAACACCAATTGCGACTCTCCATTGGGTGTCGGATTCGGCATTTCCACACTGATATGCAGAATGTTACCCTGTGTAAGGTTAATTTTGTAATAATAATTTGGAACCGCCGTCTGGCTCAGATAGTCGTGGAAATTCACCGCATACGTCTTGGCCGTGTCGTTGGCATACGGGACAATACTCTCCGAGGCGAAATATTCCACAGAGGAGGGCGCGAAGAAGACCTTCAGAAAGTCTTTGGCGCTGTAGCCCTGGACACTGCCGCCGCAAAGGAGGTCGAACTCAATATTCACCGTAGATATATCACTCATACTGAACAGTTTGGAAGCAACAATCGTCGTGTAATAGTTGTCCAACCCGTAACCCGCCGTCGCGCCATCCTGCGTGACGAACAGCGCGTTGGCCATCGACGAGGCACCATCCTGCATCACGGGCGATCCTATCGTCCAGTGGTTGAGGCAGGTGCCGTTGTCCAACTGCCAATTCCGGTCAGCGGTGTCGGCGAAGTTTGTGAAATAGGGCAAGGAAGTGGTCCCACCCTCGGTGGTGAAATCGCAAGGGACCCACACCAGCGAGTCACAGATGGTCGTAACCTCCACCTCATAGTGCGTGAGCGAGGTGATTGGCGTGATCACTGCATAGCCGCCAATATCATCAATATAGGTCCAGTCCGCATCGGAAGAGGTCCTGTAGCGGACAAGACAACCGGAAGGATTGTTGCTCACCCAGTGGATGAAGGCCGTGTCGCCGCTCTGTCCCGCAAAGGCCACATCCGAAACAATCTCGCAATAAGGGCCGTCATAGACGTAGATGTCATCCAAGGAGATGCGGGCAAGTTGCTGGTTCTCATTCCGGATGGAGAAGAATCCAAGCTGCAGGGTGGGAGAATTTGAGGGAATCGCCACCGAGTCGGTCTTCCAATCGTTGTTTCCCGTCGGGGTGATGAAAGTGCCGACAGGATGCCACTCATCTTCCTCATAGTCACGGTAATATAGGGCAAGTTCCTTGTGCTTGCCATTGTATTCATTCTGGATGCGGGAGAATTTCAAGTACGGGTTTTCCAACTCTGACACGTCGATGACGGGTGAAATAGCCTTCGCCGTATCCACATAGCCGTAGTTCGTGCTTAGGGTGGGAGACACATAGTTCTGTGTGTAGATATAATCCAACCCTACTGAGAAAGCCAGGTCGAGCGTCCAGCAGTGCTGTGTCGAACCAAAGTGTTCCTCAAACGGTGCGATGTAGGTACCGCAGCCAGTGGTGAAATGCGTTCCCAGATACATCGCAGAAGTGTCTGAGTCACAAATCTTCGCCATCCATGCAATATATTCCGTATTGGGAATCAATCCTTCCAAGGTGTCGGTAGTCCCGACAACTTCCAGAGAATCATTATCTTGCGAAGTTCCAAAAACGGGACGCCAAATAATCAGGAACGTGTCCATGACACTGCCCTGCCAATCAAAAACCGCACGCGTGCCGACAGGCGTGACCGTGAACTGCGGCGCGTCACAAGTGGCGGGCGTGATCGAAATATTGTCAATGGCCGCCGGCACCAGCCGCGCATTCGCATTGACGTAACCCCATGTGAAGAATTGCAAAGTTTTCAGCCCCGAGACATTCTGCAAGGGGATGCGGACATGCCGCCAAACGGTATCGCCCACTGCAAATTCCAGGTGCTCATTAGAATAGCTCGGATTTCCATCCGGCATCAAGTCAGCAGTGTCGCGCAAGAAGACCTTCAATCCTGAGACCGGGTTCGTGCCATTGACATAGCCGGATGCCTTCCAATCGAGTTCCAGCACCCAGTTCTGTGGAACGCTCCCGAAATCGATGATGCGTTCGGCGAAAAGACGGCAGGACTCGCTGTTGGCACCGTAGCTTTCAAGTCCGGTCGTGTCGCCACTGACATACAGCGACTTGTCCGCGCCGCCCGTCACAGACGTGCCCGTACCAATGACGAAACGGTTCGTGGGATCGGACATGTAGCAGCTCGACCGCGTCAGGATCCAGCGAGCGTTCTCGGTCTGGTTGTTGAAGTCGCAGGTGTACGGCACCGTGGCCGGGATCTGCTGCAGGCTGTCGATCTGCGCCTTCGCCGCCCCGCAGAGCAGCATTGCGATGAGGATGGTGTAAAGTTTTTTCATATTGTTTGGGTTTTATGTTTCTTCATACGCACCACACTGCGGCTTCGCCTTGTGTGGTGTTAATTGCGCTTCGCGCGTGTTGCCTACCACCCCGCCCTGCGGGCACCCCTCCAAGGGAGGGGAATGGGCTGCTTAAGGAAGAATATTCATAATTCAACATTCAGCATTCTGCATTCAGCATTTACATTCCGTGTGTCGCACGGAGTGCCGATTTCGTTACAGCCGAAAGAAAAAAAATTCCCCGTCGGGGGTTTGCATTTTTTTTGTATTTTAGCCGCCTTATTTTTAATTGGGAAAATTGTTGTAATATGAAGCAATATAAGATTCTATTTTTGATTGTAAGTATTTTGATTTCAGGCATTTGCAAGGTCAACGCACAACAGCCCGTGCTGCGCGGCGCCGACAACCTGTTCCGCGACTGCCAGTACGAAAATGCACTGAACGAATACAAGAAAGGCATCAAGAAGCTGAAATCGAACCGCGTGGAGATTCAGCGCGCCACCTTCCAGATTGCCGAGTGCTACCGCATCATGGGCGACCTCAAGAAGGCCGAACAGCAGTACCTCCGCCTCGAAAAGAAGAACTATCAGAAGGACAACCCCATGATACTCTTCCATTTGGGCAGCATCTACAACCTGCGCGGCGACTATGACCTGGCCCTGAAATACTACAACAACTACAAGAAGCGCGTCTCCGACGACCCGCGCGTGGACGTGCGCATCGACGGCTGCAACAAAGCCAAGATGTGGAACGAGAACCCCACCCGCTACGAGGTCGAAAACCTCAAGAAGTTCAACACCAAGGAGGATGACTGGGCACCGCGGTGGGCCAACAACGAGAAACGCAATGCCATCATGTTCTCTTCCAACCGCGAGGGCTCGGCCGGCAAGGGTACCGACCAGTGGACCAGCGGCTCTTTCTCCGACATTTACATCTCCACGAAGCCCAAGAGCAAGAACACTGACTGGCCCGGCGAATGGTCACCGGTGACCTCTATGGACGAGGGCGGTATGCTTAACTCCGGTGTCAACGAGGGCGAAGCCTCCGCCAACCGCAAGGGCACCGTGCTCTACTTCACCAAGTGCCCGCAGGACAAGAAGAAAGTGCAAGGCTGCTACATTTATAAGTCCATGAAGAAAGGCAAAACGTGGGGCGAGCCCGAGATCGTCGAGCTTGGCGACTCCGCCTACAACTACGTCCACCCCTTCATCTCCGACGATGAGCTTACGATTTGGTTCGCTTCCAATATGCCGGGCGGTCATGGCGGCTACGACCTCTACACGGCTACCCGTACCAAGAAGACGGCCAAGTTCACCAATATCACCAACCTCGGACCCACAATCAACACCGAAGGCCAGGAAGTGTTTCCGGCTTGGCGCAACGAAGAGGAGTTCTACTTCTCCTCCGACGGACATCCCGGTTTGGGTGGTCTTGATATTTTCGTTTCCCACTACAAGAACGGCGCGTTTGGAGACCCGGAAAACCTGATGGTTCCCATCAACTCCTGCGGCGACGAAATCGGCATTATCTTCGACGAGAACGAAGCCATCGACCCGCAGTCCAAATCACCCTATCTGGCGAAGGGCTACTTCTCCTCCAGCCGTCAGGGCGGCCGCGGTGGCGACGACATCTACTACTTCCTCCTCCGCCCGATCGTCTTCACGCTCTCTGGCTATGTGCGAGACAAGAACAACGGTCAGTACATGGACGGTGTTGAGGTGCAACTTGTCGGCTCCGACGGCACCACCATCACCACGACTACGGACGTGAAGGGTTATTACCACTTCGACAAAGCCAAGATTCTCGGTTCCACCACGTACGACATTTCGGTGGCAAAGAAAGGTTACTGGGAGCGTGGCAATACTGCCAAGCAGACCACCGTCGGCCTGACCGAGAACACCGACCTCAAACAGGACTTCATGCTCGAACCCATCCCGAAGGAGCCTATCGTGCTGCCCGAAGTGCAGTACAAGCTGGCAGACTGGACCCTGCAGCCTCAATATAAGGACTCTTTGATGTTCTTATATAATATAATGATACAGAACCCGACCATCGTGGTTGAGCTGCGTTCCCACACCGACGCGCGTGACACAGAGGAAAAGAACGACATTCTGTCTCAAAAACGTGCCCAATCCTGCGTCGATTTCCTCGTGTTGGAAAAGGGTATCGCTGCTGACCGTATTGTGCCGAAAGGCTACGGTGAGCGTGTGCCGCGCCGCCTTGAGAAGGACATGGCCGTTGTCTATAACGGCAAGACCTACCACTTCTCCAAGGGCACTTACCTGACGGAGGATTACATCAACTCCCTCCCGTCGAAACCCGAGCAGGAGGCTGCCCACCAGCTGAACCGTCGTACCGAGTTCGCCATCCTGCGTGACGACTACGTGCCCTCCAACGACTCTATCTCGAAGGTGCCCACCAATATCGCCGTTATCCAAGAGCGCACCGTGCCCGTCACTATTGACGGCGACAAGGTCACCGGTACCTGCTATGCCAACAGCAAGTCGTTGCAGTTCCAGATTGGCGACAACAGCGAGGAGATCTTCATGAACTACGCTGACGCCACCCGCTTCTTGAAGGAGTCCTTCATCAGCTTGGAGGACTTTGAGGAGAAGGCTGCCGCCATCAAGCAGGAAGACGGTAGCATTATCGAGGGTGCGGTCCTCTACCTTGAGGAGCTGCGTATCGGCGATGACTATTCCGAGAATGTGAAGGTCACGGTCAAGAAGAACCTGCCCGCCGCCATCGTGGTCGGCGACCAATACATCCGCGAGGAATGGGGCGAGTTCACCATCGACAAAAGCCGGAACGTGATTTTGTATCGTTAATTCATTGTAGAGACGTTGCGCGCAACGTCTCTACAGACGAATGAAACATAAAACCCATTTGTAGAGACGCGGCGCGCCGCGTCTCTACGTTTATAAACACCGAACCGAATATGTCCAACCTCGACATCTTCACCCCGCATTCCCACCACGACATAATTCCCGTGGTGGAAGGCATACACGCCGGTTTCCCGTCGCCGGCGGAGGATTATGCCGAGCCCGTCCTCGACCTCAACCGTTACGTCATCCGCAACCAGGCCTCCACCTTCTATGCCCGCATCACCGGTGACAGCATGGTGGGCGTGGGTATCCAGGACGGCGACATCGTGGTGATTGATAAGTCGTTGGAGCCCGCCAATGACCAGATTGCGGTCTGCTTCATCGACGGTGAGTTCACCCTCAAGCGCATCCATCTGGAAAACGGCCGCCTCTACCTCATGCCCCACAATCCCGCTTTCCCGCCCATCGAGATCACCGAGGAAAACAACTTCCAGGTGTGGGGGATTGTGACGTATGTTATTAAGAAGGTTTAAAAGTTAATATTCAAGGTTCTATGTCAAGATATATAATGCTTTTTGCCATAATGGTCGCCGTTTCATCCTTATTCGCGCAGGTGGACGGCAATCGGACTTCGCAGGACACTCTCTACATCTTAGAGGAGGAGGTCTCTTACGACACGCTTTATCTCTACGACACACTTCCGCAACCTGAGCTGATGAGCAAGGAGGAACTATTGGACGCTATCCGGCGAGACCGTGGTGTCGGTCGGATATATTATCAGAGGGGCGCAATGTACCTCAACGGGGACGATGAACTTTACCGCCTTGACAATGCCGATCTCGAATGGCTGTTGTCAGCTCCCGAATATCAGGAATATCGAAAGGCGAAACGCAACCTGTACATCAGCATTCCGTTCTATGCGCTTGCCGGCGGGTCTGCTGTGATGGCGGGTGTCGGAATCTACCAGTTTGCAGCCTGCTTTATCCAGACCTCGAGATTTAGCGAACAATTCCAATATAGTGAAGAATTTGGTGTCAACCTCTGGCGAAGCGCTGTTGCGGGATTGTTCCTCTTTGCGGGCTGTACTTTTGCCACTACCGCATTTATCGTGCCCGCTATTGTGTTCAGTGTCAAGGGAAAGGCGACGATAAACACCATCGTGGACGATTTTAATGCGTCGCCAACTACTGCGATGCAATTGCGTATTGGAGCTGCTTCAGGTGGATTAGGTCTAACTCTTTCATTCTAAGCTTGATAGCGTCTTTTTTATAAGGTGTGAAACTTTTTTTTGAAAAAAAGTTTCACATAAACTGCAACCCTTTCACTTTTTTGCGTCTTATATAATGTAAGGACAAAGTTTCCTGACGCGGTGCCGTCGGCGGTATTCGCGGAAAGGCTATCTTTGCGCCCGCAAACGGATTGACTGAATGAACGTGTCTGACACTTTTTGGACCAGGAAATACCGGCGGCATATCGCGACGATGATCGGGGTGTGCTACCGCTATGTGCCCGACCGCGAGACGGCCGAGGACTTGGCGCATGATGCCTTTTTGCGGGCTATGGAGAAGGCTGATACTCTTCGGCTTACGGAGAGTTTCGAGCACTGGCTGACCCGCATCACCGTCAACATAGTGATGACGTATCTCCGCGAGCGCGGTCGCATGACGTTCGTGGATGCGGAGCAGCTTCCGGACGAGCCGGACGAGTCCGACGGCGACATTCCGCCGGAAACGATGATAGATGCCATCCGCCAGGCCGACTTCACCCGTGAGGAAATTTTAGAGGCTGTCGCGCAACTTCCTGAGCACCACCGAACCGTGCTCAACCTCTACGTCTTCGAGAGACTCACCCACAGCCAGATCGCCGAGATGCTCGGTATCTCGGCCAACACCTCCAAGTCGCACCTCATGCGCGCCCGCAAAGAACTGCAGATTATCCTGTTCAACAAAACGAAACGTAAAAACAGACCGCTTATGACGTTAATACTACCCCTTTTCGGCGTCGACGCTGCCTTCGACCGCTACTGTCGCGGTCAGTTGGCCGGCCTTGCCATGCCGCCGCAGCATCCCCTCTCAACCTCGGACATACACGGTGCCGCCACCGCGAAACTTCCCCTACGTATGCGTTTCCACGCCTTCCGCGCACCCATGGCTGCGGGCTTGGGCGCCGCCGCCGTGGGCGCGATGCTCGTTCCCGCCCTTCATCACCCTTCGCAAACCGCCGTCCCCGAAACTCCGCAACCCACACCCACCGTTTCTACGGTCGATGACAATACGGACATTCCTTCCACCGACAGCGCCGCCACGATAGCCGTGACGGAAGTCCCTGCGGAAACAACAGTGCACCACTCTGTTGAGAAATCATCAACACAAGAGTTGCCGGCGAAAGAAGAGACTCAAGAGGCGGTTCTCACTACCGAGACCTCGACCGATACTGCAACGGCAGCCCCGCCCGTCGTGGTGAAGAAGGTCGTTCGTCGCAGCAATAAAACCATCGTGATTAAAGATTCGAATAACCGATAGATAATGAGTTTAATGGTCAGAATAGTAAGGTTAATGATGATACTTGTTGGGCTATGCGCCGTCTCGCCTGCATTTGCGCAGGTGGACGGCGACCGGCCCACGCAAGACACCCTCTACATTTTCGAGGAGGAGGTTGTCTACGACACGCTTTATCTCTATGACTCGCTGCCGGAACCTGCGCAGATGAGTAAGGAGGAACTGTTGCAGGCTTTGCGGCAGAACCGCGATGTTGGCCGTCTTTACTACAAGAAAGGCACCATGTATCTCACCGGGGATGAAAAAATGTACAAACTTTCGAAAGCCGACATGCGGCAGCTGCTTTCCACGCCCGAATTTGATAGATATTGCAAGGCGAAACGCGATCTGGGTCTCTGTGTCACGTTCTATACGCTCAGCGGCTGTTCGGCGGCTGCTGCGGCTCTTGGCGCCGTCCAGTTTATGACCGGCTTTTTGGGGATTTCTCAGTCACAATCCAGCGACTATTTCAATCAAGGTGGTTGGCTCAGATCGATGGGTGGGGTGATGCTCTTTGCCTGCGGATCTGCCTGCACTACGTTGTTTTGGCATTTTGGCGACAAGATGAGGCTCAGGAGCAACAAGAACTTCAACGGCGTTGCGAACGACTTCAACGCGCCGCTCAACAGCACCTCGATGGAGCTGCGTGTGGGGCCTGCCCCGGGCGGAATGGGGCTGACTCTTGCATTTTGAACCCATTTGTATGGATGTCTGGCGATGTCACGGTGTTACGGACTTCCGCCATGGCCATCACAGGCATTCCAAATTATATCACAAAGAAGTCCTTGACAAAAAACATTATGAAAAAAGTTTTGGTATTAGTCTCAGCAGTGCTGATGTTGGCCGGTCTTTCCACTTCATGCAACAAGGTCGGTTGTCATTGTTACCTCAAGGCGGATGTCATGCACGTCGCGCCGGAGTACGAGGACGAAACCTCCACCAAGGAAGAGTGCCAGGCCAAGGAGGCCGAGCTCAACGCCGAATGGGGCTCGAACGTGGTCAAGTGCCATCAGTAGTACTTCAGATGAAAGACGGCGGGCGCGTTACAGCGCCCGTCGTTGTTTAGGAGCCGCGGCATTCTTGCCGCGAACAAGGGATTGCGGCATTCCTGCCGCGAAAAAGGAGCCGCGGCATTCCTGCCGCGAAAATAATCACCGCCAGGAATGGCGGTGCTCCTAATAATTGTATCTTTGCCAAAAATTCGACTATGCGAAACCACCGTCATATCTTCAGCGTGATGATGCTGGTTGCGGCGTTCGTCACGTGCACCTTCGCGTCCTACGCCCAGCGTCCCGACAGCCGCTCGTTCGAGCACCTGTGGACGCTCTATGACGGTATCCCGCAGCGCCATCTGAACAGTCAGCGTGCGATGCTCGACACCATCGGGTGGAAGGCCGAGACGGAGCACAACGCCTACAACCTCTTCATCGTGAATTACAAGCGGCTGATGCTGGACCGGCTGTATCAGGACAAGAGTGTGCAACAGTCGGTGATTTGGCTCGACTCGCTGCGGCGCGACAATGCTGCTGGCCGCTGGGGCGACCGCGACAGCACCCTCTACCAGTGCCTCTACCACTACCTTGTCGGGATGATGCTGTACCCGACGCGTCCTCTCGACCCCAATGCGGCCACCCTGCACGATGCTAATTTCCAGAATATAGAGGAGTGGTCGGCGGAGAACTACCGCAAGGTTGCAAGGGAACACTATTTCGCCTGCTTCGATGCGATGCCCCGCGACGTGACCATCCTCACGCATCGCTGGGACTTTCTGCTCGAAAACATCCCTGGAACCCGTTTCCTCCGTCCGACCCTCAACGATGTACTCTACCAGAGCTGCATCCGCATGGTATGCGATAAGGATCCTGAATTGGCCATCGCGCTGATTGACGAGGCCATGGCCACCCACACAGAACACAACATCCTGATAGATTACGAGATACAGCGCCTTCATTACCGCTTTCCAGATGTCGAAGAGGACGTGGACGCTTCAAAGGCTTGGAAAACGCTTGATTCATTGGAACAGGTTTACGGTCCGGACATCGCTTTCGATTATGAGCGCGGGGTGCTGCTTGCTGCCGCCGACCAGATTGCCGACCGCGTCACCGGATACAAAAACCGTGCGTTGGGCTATTTCGAGAAAGTGCTAAAACAGTGCGGCACAGAACCATACGCCAAGGACCTCCTGAAGATGTATGCGCAGAATTCCGCCTACTATATCGAGGCACTCACCCTTCCGTCCCTCTCCCTCTTCGAAGCCAAAGCGGACCTGACCCTCGGTCACAAGTTGCGCATCCCTGTACGATATCGGAACTTAGAGACCCTCTATGTCAGTGTATTTTCCGTGATTCCTTTTGAAACATTTACTCGTGATAATGAAAACAACCGCGAATATGATTACCAGTGGAGTATTAAGAAATTGTTGGACTCGACGTGCCTGCATCGGCAGCGTTTTGATTTGGGCAGCCTGGAGCAAAGCCGTTTCTCCACTACGGATCTGTGGATTGATTCCCTGCCTGCGGGGAACTACTTTTTCTGTTTCCATACCCGTCCCGAGATGGACGAGGCCGGAATGCTGCTGTCCGCGAAATTCCGTGTCACCCGCCTCAAAGTCGCCAATTGGAATGCCGGCAATAAGAAATATTTGGCCGTCAACGACCGGCGCACTGGCGAACCTCTTCGCATGAAACAGGTCAAATCAGGCTATCCCCACAAGTTTTACACCAATCGCTTCGGAGAAATACAATATATTGACCACCTTTTTGTCTTAAGTTTCTATAACCCCTTCCTATCTGTCATCGACAATAAAACAACGTATTCTTTCACAGAGGAGGCTCGATCTTTATCTTATTACAGCGTCCATCGCCCTCATGGCTCTTATCCAGATTATCCTCGCCTTTTCACCGACAGGACCTTGTACCGTCCGGGGCAGACGGTTCATTTCAAATATGTGTTGTCAAAAAAAGGCAAGGCTGTCAAGAATAAG
>Ga0265299_10002449_pt1 | contig 19156 bp, 19 predicted proteins | sample AusTroGonzalo_MG_4_FD_193485 | JGI IMG/M metagenome (GOLD analysis project Ga0265299, IMG submission 193485) | Bovine rumen microbial communities from tropical cattle in Woodstock, Queensland, Australia - Gonzalo_02 | ecosystem: Host-associated > Mammals > Digestive system > Stomach > Rumen ... | reverse complement strand
TGAAGTTGGTGGATCCGAATGGGGAAGCGTGGGAAACTGAAGCTGATGAAAAAATGGCTAAACGGATGACTGATCATGCCAATTCGAGGATAGCCGAATACAAAAACTTGTCATCTAATGCAACAAATGATGAAATGAAAGGATACTATGATAAGTGTATTGGTATTTTACAATCGCAAGTGAAAAGAATAGAAGCGATGGGTACAGACCAAGACAACACCTTTCACTTCAAAAAGATTAAATCAACAGAGAAAGGATATGTTTGCGCAAGAAATAATAGTTTTAATTCTTTTGATATTGGATACACTGACGATGCAATGGCTTTTCATGAAATAGCTCATTACAATTCTTTTGTCGAAGGTGGGAATCCATATTTGGAGTTCAGTAAGAAAGACGGATTTCTTGGAATTAATGGCGATCATGAAGATTTTATCAACAACGTATATCTCTTTAACAAATATAAGAACAGAGAGGAATTGAAAGCCTATAAAGCACAGTTTCTTTATGACCCGAAGACTCTGCCTTTTAGAGATGATGGAACGAGTTGTGTCAAGGATTTAAATAACGTTATAGATTGGATGAAAGTAAAGAAACTATGGCTGCCTATCCGACCAGAATAACCTATATTACCACCAAAATGCATTTATTTGTTCGATTATGAAAAATATCGTTCTGTTTAGCACACTAGTGTTGTTCGCATTTCCCAGCATGGCCCAATTAATTAATGGAGATAGTGTGATCTTTCAAAATATGGGCGAAAGGTTAATTCTCTATAAAGATGGGCGTTTTGTTGAACTGCAAAACGACTGTGATATTTATAGAACACGTGGGTTCGGGGATGATACAATATCTTACGGGAAATATGTTATATACAAGAATGAAATATATCTGTATTCGGATAGTGCACTATATTCCCAGACACTGCCGATTAGTGTAGAACAACGCGCCACCAATGATGATAATTACACAATAGTGGTGTCCTCTCCTTATACGGAAGCAAAAAGGAAGTATGGTTATTATTTGAAAGACACATACTTTTATTCGGTGGAGGTGACAGAATTGGATACTGTTTCAGAAACGACTGTCCTAAACAGATTTTTCACATATTCAGATACGATTTCCATGCCGAAAACAACGGGGTTTGTTATGAAAAAATTTTTCGTCAGAATACATCCTGCTAAACCAGCTTTCTATACAAGAGGCGGGGATTATTTCTCTTATTTGTGTTTTTCGTACACTAACCTTGTCAAGGGAAGTGATCTGTTTTTTGTTTCTTGTCCCAAACACACTCCTATGTACAACAGATATGTGAGATATAATGGATTCATCTTGGAAATCATTGCTAAAGATGTGCTGGTTTATGACAGATCTTCTTTTTTGGAGAACATAGACTGCAAATTTCCCTCACACGTGTCTTATCGCAAAATCAAGAAACGCTTAACCAAAGACAAACTGAATCCGTATGAAGAATCATTTGAGTTTTGTGAATCATATTGATGGTTTACAGATAAATACTGCAATATTCCTTTCCGATAGAGCTTCATCCCATAATAGGAAAAGATTACAGTCCGGAATAGAGGGGAACTCTTTCGCCCTTCCCCAACAACTCTTTACACCTCATACATGGACTTACACCTTCTCCGCCAAAGAAAAGGACTCCGAAACCGGTTTAAGTTACTTTGGCTCACGGTATTACAGCAGCGACCTGAGCATCTGGCTGAGCGTCGATCCGATGAGTGACAAATATGCATACCAATCGGGCTATGTTTATTGTGGAAATAATCCGATAAAAGTGATTGACCCGAATGGGGAGGATGAAAGTCCAATTTTTACTACCGAAGGAAAGTTGAAAGGTGTAGATAATCAAGGTTGGTGTGGGATGCCTATTGTGATGAAAGAAGAAGACTATCATGACAATATGAGCCACGAGGAAGCTCTTAAAGTTGGGCGTCGTTTGGATGAATATGGGGAAGGAATATCTATTTCTGATGAGACGTGGAAAGAAGTAGCAAAGCATACTGGCTGTAGGATGTATCCATATGTGATAAACAATTCAGACGAAACAATTTACTATAAACCGGAAGGAACAGATCATGTGACAGGATACAACTATAATCCAGGATATGATGAAACCGAAGCATACGAGATAGGACCTCACAAAGACTTATATACACGTATAGATGGTATTAAAACATCTAAAATTCCAGACGGGAAAGTATATAAAGTACCAACAAACTTTAGAGTTGTGGTCAATGGTCGTGGGATTCCTGATATTAAAGGTTTACCTTTTGAGATTTATTTTGAATACAAGAAAATGGCAGGCACTATAGATACTCCTGACGCAGGATGGGAAAAACTTGCCAAATCAAAACCTGGCATACGCAAATGAAAAAAAATATCATTAAAAGATTGATTCATTTCTTTCAAATCGCAACATCTTTACTACCTGTTGCAATATATTTTTTGTTATTAATTTTGTTGTTGACTAAGTTAAACGTATTGCCTATTGACAATTTGTATGCAGCAGGATTTGAAAGTCCATTTTTTATTATTTGTTCAATCCTATATTTTTCATTTTTACCTTCCCTTTTGTTATGCTCTATTTTATTTCAATGCATGAACATATTTGAATATTTCAGAATGAAACAATGGAAGTTTTTTTTAGTCATATCTGTTATCAATTATGCTATTTTTTTTATTGAACCCTATATTACAATTGACGGATGTATGTTGAGTTATTACTTTTTTGATTAAGTCTTTGTCTTAAGGTAAAGCAATCCCCATTGAGAATAATCCTCCCTAAAATTCGGAATGTAAGTAAAATAAGTAAACACGCACATTCGCCCCATCAAAAAAACTAATGCTCTCAACCCCCACATATAGTCCCATCCTTCACGTCCCCGCAACTGCGAGGACGCAGTTGGCTACTATGTGCGGATATGCGAGGTGCGCGGAGACCCGCCCCGTCCCGCCCCTAAAGGGGCTTCGGGAAACCTGCGCCGCATCCGTTTTCTACCAGGCTTCTGTCCCTGCGGGACATGCTGGCTGCGGGGTTGCGCCGTCCTACCGAGCTTTGGCCCCTCATGGGGCAATCCTGCCGTTCCGAACCACCCCCACGCATTCCGTTGTCCCCCAACAAACTGCTAACTACTCACTGCTAACTGCTAACTGGTCTTACACCTTCTCCGCAAAAGAAAAGGACGCTGAAACTGGCTTAAGTTACTTTGGATCAAGATATTACTCCTCCGATTTGAGCATCTGGCTGAGCGTCGATCCACAGAGCGACAAATATGCTTCGCTGTCGCCGTATGTTTACTGCGCGGATAACCCGGTGAAGTTGGTGGATCCGAACGGGGAAGAAATATGGATTGATTTTTCATTGGATGAAAAGGGAAATAAAGTTGTTAATATACATTTTACTGCGACGTTGAATAATAAAACTGGGAAAGAAATATCTGACAAAGAAATGGAAAATTATAAGAACGATATTTCCAAAGGAATCAGGAGAGTATATGGACGAAAATTTGATGATGGGACAACAGTCAATGTAAATGTGGATATCAATATTCATACGGAAGGTGATTTGGAGGATCCTTCAAGCACACGGCATCAGATAAATATAGTTAACAAATTCACCGAAGAACATGCAGGGGAATCTCCGATAGGTGGAGAATTTATGGAGTTTCGATTAGATGTTTGTGAAGGGAGAACAAACTCCTTGAGACGGACTGCAGCTCACGAGTTCGGTCACCTGTTGGGGCTGGATCATGTTACAGATGCAGATAATATCATGAACGAAAAAACTGATGGAGAAATCATCACCGCTGGACAAATATATGAAGCTTGCTATAATTATAACACAGGACGAATTAACAAGAACATTAAAAGTATAGAATTCAGAAATGAGCATAGACGAAAAGCGTCGGTAATTTATCAAAAATACAGATTCCAATAATCTCTAACAGCATGAAAATACATATACGATATCTGCTTTTTATCTTAGTCTTTTTGTCAGCTGGTTGTTCCATAATAATCAGGCATAAACTTCCTTCGACTTATGACCAGTGCCGAGATAGTCCGTTGTATAAATGTGGGCAAGTTTTAATGCTTCAAATAGGCAATCTCTATTCTCCAGATACGGTTTCATTATATATTGAGAATAAACTGGTCTTGGAAAAACTCTATCGCGGCTGTCAGTTCCCTACAGATACAGGAGCCAAGAGATTAGGTGGACATGGAGAGTATTCCTATGATTTTCTCTTAGTTTGGGAAAAGAATCGTAACGCAATAAATGTTTTTTATTTGAAGGATCCTCATAAAAGATTGATTAAACGTGTGAACGTAAAGGATAGCTTATCAATCAAAGTGGTTCACAACAAAGGAGATTTCAAGCAGATTATGATTCCAAAAGATAATGATTCATTCCTTCATATTCTTTTTGAGCCTATTGACGATACTGTGCGAGTGCTAACATTTAACCATCTTCTTTATTCTATGTAAATAGTTCTTCCACGTCAGTTCTCATAATGCATTCAACATTTTGTTCGCTCCATTAATAATCCTATGCCCGCCACCCTCACATATAGTCCGTTTACCCCAACGTCCTCGGTTCCTGTTGGAGATTCTGCCAAACGCTGCGCGTTTCGCGGAATGACGGTCGCCCATGAGGAGGCGAAAGGGGAATATGGGCGGCGGGAAGCGCAGTGGGATTACGTGGCGCGGTGCGTGCCGCCCATATTCCCTTCCCCTTCGCCAACGGCGCACATGTCATTCCGCCACACCCTGGAATGTCTGTGGCAACGCTTTACCGCAACTGTGTGGCGGAACCTCCACAGACTCCACAAAGCACACGTGATCGCTATTCATCATTGTCTAACAAAATACTAATCCTTATTATGGTGTGCTACAAATAAAGAAAAAATGCTATTTTTGCAATTGGAAAATCTTACAAAAAAATTGTGGATTTAGAGTCTAAACTATATAGAAAAAAGCCTTTGACTGCCATTTGCCGATATTTCAAATTTAGGTGTCCCCGACCCGAGTGGAAACGAAAAAGCGACTGTCGGGTTTGATAACGTTGGGGTTCCAGGAATATTTGAAAACAGCCAGCACGAGGTTTGGGATTTACTGCCACGGAATGTCTTAAAAGACGCAGAAGGTGATATTTACAAGCTATATTGAATAATTGTATCTTTGCACCGACAAAACAAACATGTATGATTAATATAAAACATAATATCTTCTTTTTCGCAATTGCAATGATCCTGACGACAGGACTGAACGCGCAAATCCTTACAGTGGCGGAGGGCACGAACACTAACCAAAGGATTCCTGTAGATGGAGACCATAGCACTTTTCAAAAATCACAAATTCTCTATCCTGACTCGTTGTTGTCCGACATGATTGGCAAACACATCACAAGTCTGACCTATTACTTCCATGCAACACCCTCAAACGCATGGGGAGGCATTCAGAAAATCAGCATAGGTATTACCACCTCTTCCAATCTGCAAGGCGGATTTGACAGTGCATCTGTCACAACCGTATGGACTGGCACGCTTTCAAACAACATCTCCGGCGATACACTGTCCATTACTTTAGACAATCCATTCCCATATTTTGGTGGAAACTTATTGATTGAGAGAGAAAATTTGACGATTTGGACAGCTTACAACAGTTCTTTCTACGGACTGCATCAAAACACAAAACTTTCCTGTTATGCCCGCTACGAAACTATATCTCAGGGGGAAACATACTTTTCAGGGGAAACATTTCTGCCAAAAACAACTTTTACATTCGAAGAAGGTTGCTTCGCGCCGCTTAATACCCAATCGAGTTATATATCCCCAGGAACCATATTACTTTCATGGACATCCGATCCAATTTTGCCAGCGGCTGGCTATACAATTGGATACAAAAAAGTAAATGATACTGTTTTCACAGAAATTGCAACCTCCGACACATTCCTATTGCTGTCAGGACTACAAGATGCGACTAGTTACGAATGGCGGGTAAGAGCCCACTGCAACAATGTAGACACGAGCGACTGGAACTATGCCGGCACGTTCACCACAGCACAACCAGCCACTCTTCCATATGTATGCGATTTTGAGGATTCTGACGAACGTAATTCTTGGCAATTCGTAAACTATTATTACCGCAACAAATGGCATGTCGGCAATGCCGTCAGCAATGGAGGAAATTATTCCTTGTACATATCCCTAAACGGCGGCTCTAGTAACACTTATGGCGCTCCTTACGCCTCCTATGTGTGGGCTTATAGGGATGTTTATTTTGACCCAGCCGATTCAGGATATTCTTTGTCTTTCGATATCCGCTCGAAGGCAACGTCGAATTCATTGCAAAATGGCTTTACTGATGTTTATTTGGGACCTCCAGTGGACCCTAGGTATTTTGCACCTGAAGGCTCCACTGCACTGGCAACAGGACTTTGTGGTATCTCGAATTGGACAACCAAAACCTACCCCATAGACCACACCCATGCTGGTTTGCAACGACTCTATTTCTTATGGCGCAATCCACAGAGCCCTTGGACCTTCAACCCGCCCGCCGCCATTGACAACATCTCCATTGATGTTCGTCCTTGCCATGTTCCCGTAAGTCTCTCAGAATATGATATTATAGACACCATGGCTTTTTTGTCATGGACTTTGCCGAACGGAAGTGCCGATTACTACACTATTGCATATAAATCACTGATAGACACTGCATTTTCGTACATCACTTCCCAAAGCGAACAATTCCCGTTAGGAAATCTCGCCCCATCAACCTCATATATATGGAAAGTCCGAGCACATTGCAATGCTACTGAATTCGGTGTTTGGTCGGAGGAAAGCACCTTTCAGACAATGGAGAACGTCGCACGGATACCTTACTTTTGCGGTTTCGAAGATGCGACAGAAAATAGTGGATGGTATTTTGATAGCAACATAGATCCATACAACAAATGGGTGATCGGCCATGCGGTAAACAACGGAGGTGACTCATCGTTATATGTCTCGAAAGATAACGGTGCGACCAATACATATTCGACTGTACAAGAAGGTAGTATATGGGCTTATCGAGATATTTACTTAGATCCCGGTTATACAGACTACATGATTTCATTTGACTGTAGAGCGCAAGGCAAATATCTTTACAATCAATATCGCGCTTATGCAAAAGTATATTTAGGATTGCCCAATCATCTTACTCAGATCGGAGATGTCATTTGTTTGGATTCTACTTGGCATAACGTTTCCGTCCAACTTGACAGCTCATTTGCAGGCATGCAACGTATATGTATTCAATGGAATAACGAATATCATTTGGCATATGATCCGCCTGGTGCCATCGACAATATCTCGATTATCGGTACCCATTGTCACAGCACCCCTACCAACCTTACAGCTTCGGTGTCAGACACTATGGTCAATCTTTCATGGTCAATTCCCGACAGCAGTGCTTATCAATATACTATTGCATATAAATCACAACATGACACTGCTTATACGTACATTACTACCCAAGACGAACAGATTACCATAGACAATCTTACTCCATTGACTACATACAATTGGAAAGTGCGGGCACACTGTTCCGCTTCAGAGTATGGTTTCTGGTCGGAGCAAGCCAGTTTTCAGACGACGGGACATTTTGCACATTTGCTTTATGCATGTGATTTTGAAGATGCCGACGACAATGCCAACTGGACGATTGTGAACGGCAACTACACAAACAAATGGTTTATTGGAGATGCTGTCAATAATGGTGGTGACAGTGCGCTCTATATCTCCAATGACAATGGCGTTTCAAACACCTACACCACTTCAGGTTCCACTTCAAAAGTATGGGCATACCGCGACTTTTTCTTTCCTCCGGGTTCTTCAAATTACCAAATCTTGTTCGATATCCGCTGTTTTGGCGAATTGTATTATAATACTGCATGCGATTTTGTGAAAGTTTTTTTGGGACCTCCTGCTGTGCCTCAAGAGGTTCCTACAGGTGCTACGCAATTGGGCGAAGCATTCTTTAATGATTCCATTTGGCATACAGAAAGTTTTATTTTGGATTCCACTTTTGCTGGCCCACAGCGACTCTATTTCTATTGGAAGAACGACAATGCATTTGGAGAACAACCGCCTGGAGCTGTGGACAACATCTTGATTTACTGCGACAACAACAACGATACGTGCGCCGCACCTCACGACCTGAGGGTGGTTTCAACATCAACAAATAGTATCAGCATCCAATTCACTCCAGATATCGATGAGGAACAGAATTGGCAGACTGTTATTGTGGAAGCGGACCAATCTTTGGATACAACACAAATTATTGCATTGACTGACACTATCTATACTTTCAATGACTTGCAAGATAACACAGTCTATACGATTTATGTCCGCACTGATTGCGGGGATAGCCAAAGTTCCTGGTGCTCCATCGCTCTAAGGACAGACTCAATTCCAGATTGTTTGCCCCCTACAGACGTAACCGCAACGCCAATCTCCCATGACAGTGTACTCGTGAATTGGCAACCGGGCGGTTCGGAAACAGAATGGCGCGTGGTTGTTGTCCTTTCCGATGACTCAATTGACGTTGACACGTCTTTGTTGACGAACACATATCCCGTTACCATTGGAGATCTCATGGCGGGAACATCATATACTGTCTATGTCCAGTCAGATTGCGAGTACACAAGCAGTTTGTGGAGTTCTCCCGTTTCTTTCATCACGCTGCCCAATGAAATTAACCCTCATGATATTGACCTTTTTCTACTCTATCCTAATCCCACGGACGGGAAATGTACTGTCATCAATGAGCAAGACCCCATCGAAACTGTGGAGTTGTACGATATTTTCGGCAAGCGGTTGGAACTCTTGCACGTCAAGGATTATCGAGTCGATATAAACTTGTCGGTTTATGCAGCAGGGCTCTATTTCGTGCGTATCAGTACAGAACAGCACAGGATTACCAAACGAGTAGTGAAACGATAACAAGGAGTGCTAAATATTCTGAATTATTTGAAACTCAGCACCAAGCCCACCCCATACGACGGTGAGGTGTTTATAGGATTGGGCAACACCATAGGGCTCCAATAAAGGGAAAGGTCGTCGGAGACATCAAAATAGTAGAGATGCGCGTCCACCATCGCATCAATGAAATTAAGGGTGTATATGATGGCGGTGGCGGCAATCGCGATTTCCATGTTCCGCTGCGCCTCTTGTTTCATGGATAGAATGTTCTCGTCGGGATACTTGGCCAAAGCCGGATTCAAGGATTCCGTGTGCCCGTCTCGACGGTTGATAAACTCTGTTCGATAAAGTATCATATCGGAGGCATACTTGGTCAGAAAAAAGCATGAGCCTTCCAAAAGACCATATACAATAGGGACTTTCCAGTATTTTCGGTTGTATATCTGACCGCCACCGGGGATGATGGACCATAACATGGCGGCTGTCGGGCTGTGCTTGGAAACCTTTATGGAATCAAGTCTGTCCACCCGCGTCAACTTGGGAGTTTTCACCTCCTGAGAATACAAAAACAGACTCATACAGAGCATAACGACACCGCATAGAATCTGTTTCATATTCATACTAATTCATTAAAATGTGCTACGTTAACGTCAACTTTCGTGCATTATTGCAACAACGTCAACAATCTTTTCAACTCCTCGTCAGAAGTGAACGGGATTTGGATATGTCCCTTGCCCGTGATATCCTTCTTGATGTCCACTTTCGTGTTCAACCGTTTGGCCACGGCGGTCTGGGCATTGCGAACTTCGTCAGACAAGGTGATTTTAACCTTGGACTTCTTGTTGCGGCTGTTTTCCATCATCTTCTTCACCAAAGACTCCGTCTGTCGGACCGAAAGCTGCTCGTTGACAATCTGGTTCACCAGCTTTGCCTGGGCAGTTTCATCCTCCACCACCACCAGCGCACGGGCGTGTCCCATGGAAATCTGGTTGTCGCGGACGGCCACCTGCACGGGAGTGGAGAGTTTGAGCAGACGAAGGTAGTTGGAGATCGTGGTGTTGGTCTTGCCCACCTTAGAACCCAGCTCCTCCTGGGTGAAATGGCACTCATCCATGAGCATCTGGTAGCTGAGGGCGATTTCGATGGCGTTCAGATCGGCACGTTGGATGTTCTCCACCAAGGCCATCTGCAAAGAGAGCGCATCGTCAACCGTACGCACAAAAGCGGGGATTTCCGTCAGACCGGCCATCTGTGCGGCACGGAAACGACGTTCGCCTGAAATCAGCTGATACTTGCCGTTGCCCACAGGACGTACCGTCACCGGCTGAATCAATCCGTAAGTCTTGATGGACTGCGCGAGTTCCTGCAGCGACTCCTCATCGAATTTCGTGCGCGGCTGATACGGATTGGCTTCAATGCTGGACACGTGGATATTCGTATTTCCGCTCACCACCTGGGCATTCTCCGCACGGGTGGGGATATCCATGTTCCCGAGCATCGCGCCCAAACCTCTTCCTAATGGTTTATCATTTTTAGGCATAATTTTGTTTTTTGTTGATTATCATAAACATGTCCCACAACAGCATAATCTCTTTCCGAAAGAGCCTCCAACTGCTAACTAAACGGTGTATCCGTTCTTTAACAGGAACTCCTTGGCAAGGTTCATGTAATTGACATGACCGACGGATTTGATGTCGTATACGGCGATGGGGACACCATAGCTGGGGGCCTCGCTCAGGCGCACCGTGCGGGTGATGACCGTGTCGAAGACGATGTCACGGCAATGGAAGCGCACATCCTCATAGACAGCATTGGCCGACTTGAAGCGATTGGTGTACATGGTCATGAGGATGCCTTCGATGGAGAGCGCGGGGTTCATGTTAGACTGCACGATACGGACGGTATTGAGCAGTTTTCCGAGGCCCTCGAGGGCGAAGTACTCACACTGCACGGGGATGATGACAGAGTCAGCGGCCACCAGTGCATTGAGCGTCACCAGTCCGAGCGACGGTGCACAGTCAATGAATATGAAGTCGTAATCGTTCTTAATGTCCGCTATGGCATCTTTCATGCGGTACTCGCGGCGGTCGTAGGAAATCATCTCGATTTCGGCGCCGACCAGATGGATGGTGGCAGGCATGAGGTAAAGATTCGGGGTCTTGGTTTCCACCACGGCCTCGGAAGCCATCTTGCCGTTCACGATGCAATCGTAAATGCTGACGGTATTGTCATCCGGATATACGCCCACGCCACTGGAGGCATTGCCCTGCGGGTCGGCATCGATCAGCAATACACGGAAATCCAGCAACGCCAACGACGCAGCCAGATTCACAGCGGTGGTGGTCTTCCCCACCCCGCCTTTCTGATTTACAATGGCAACAATCTTACCCATTATAATGAAAGATCTATGTCGTCAAACATGTTTCCGAGATCCATATCCTCCTCAGGTTTCTCGAAGCGGTCGTTCTCGAAAAATGTATCCTCGGGGACAGTACCATTTTCGATGAAGTCGATCACGCCGGACAAGGCATTCTTGAATTTATCAAAATCCTCTTTATAGAGAAAAATCTTATGCTTCTCATAGAAGAAGTTTCCGTTGTCAGCATTGAATTTGCGCTTGCTCTCAGTGATGGTGAGATACATCTCTTCGTTTCTACTTTTCTTGACATCGAAAAAATAGGTTCTTTTCCCTGCTTTTATCGCACGAGAGAGCACTTCGTTTTTGTCTTGATTTTCCATAATGACTGATACTTTTATTTATTCAATTCAAACCGCAAAAGTACGGAAATTTCGTTCACTTTGCTCAATTCCTTAAAAAATTATTTTCTTTTTTGTGCTTGTTGCTGTTGTTTAAGCATTTGCGCCTGCTGTTTTTGCAATTCCTCCATCTTGAGCTGCCATTTCGATTTCTTAACGGGCTTCTTCATATTTTCCTGCAGTGAGGCACGCAGTTTGTCCTCATTGATGGCCTTGCGGAAGATGAACATCTGCAAGAATGTCAACAAATTAAACAACAGATAGTAGTATGTCAACGCGGAGGAGAAGTTGTTGAACATGAACAGGAACATGATCGGCATCATGTACATCATGATGTTCATCATGCGCTGTTGGTCCTTGTTACCCTGCGTGGGTGCCATCAGCTTGTTGTTCAGCCAAGTATAGACAATCGTGGCGATAGTCATCAGGATGGTGAACAAGCTCATGTGGTCGCCGTAAAGCGGAATGGGGTGGCTGAAATCCCAGATGGAGTCGTATGTGGAAAGGTCCTCCGCCCATAAGAAGGACTTCTGTCGAAGTTCGTATGCGGCCGGGAAGAAGCGGTACATGGCGATGAGGATAGGCATCTGCAGCAACATCGGCAGACAGCCGCCGGCGGGTTTCACGCCCGCGCTCCGATAGAGCGACATCGTGGCCTGCTGTTTCTTCATCATATCCTCATCTTTCGGATATTTCGCATTAAGAGCCTCAATCTCAGGCTTCAACGCCCGCATCTTGGCAGAAGACATATAGGTTTTGTAACTCACCGGCAGCACCACAATCTTGATGAATATGGTGAGTATCAGAATGATAAGGCCATAACTCAAACCGTATGCCTCCAGCCAGTTGAAGACCGGGATGATGACAAAGCGGTTGATCCACTGCAAAAGGAAGAAGCCCCAACCCAGCGGAACCTGGCGCTCTAATTTCTGGTCGTAACCCTTCAACAGACGGTACTGGTTCGGACCAACAAAAATGTACATGTCGAAATGAGCATTGTTCAGATCCGCCATCTCGAAATCCAAGTCTGCAGAGCAATTCTTCAGCACTGTGGACTCGCCCTTGTCAGGCACCTGAACGGACAGGGAGCCGGATGTGAACGACTTATCCTTGGTCACCAGGCAGGTCGTGAAGAACTGCTGCTTGAAGGCGACCCATTTCAGCGGTGACGTGAACTCACGCTGGTCAGGTTTGCGCTCGTCCAGATTGCCTACTTCGTCACCGTTGTCCATATAATATATAGAAGTAATGTTCTTCTCATATTCGTAGTTTTTCTCCACATTCTTCGGCTGGGCATCCCACTGGAGGGTGAAGCTATGCCGATTTTGGTAGAGATACTTTTCCATGTTGACCATATTGATCTCAAAATCAAACTGATAGTCATCAGAATGGAAAGTATAGAGATACTCGACATAAGATTTCTTATCCAAGACCTGACATTGGTTAGAGTCGGCAGAAGCGTTGGGATAGATGCGCAAAGAAAGTTTGTTATGTTTCTCATCCACAACTAATTCATCCACATTTGCCACAAAATAGCAGTCGGCGGTGGAGATTTCTGTCTGGTCGCGGAGCATCAACTTTATTGCCATCTCGTTGGAACCGCCTTCGTAGATCACCAACGGTATTTTAGCGGAATCCTTAGGAGTATAGCGGTATATATCCTTCATTTCCACCTGTTTTAGGTAACCGCCCTTCTTGCTGAAGTGGTAGTAAGCCTTGTTGGTTTCCACAACGTAGTCACCATCCTCGCCAACCTGTGCGTTCGAGAAACGCTGTGCAGGTGTGAGCGTCGTGTTGACTGGAGTTTTTTGGGGTGTAATGGTATCCGACTGCGCATCTATGGAGAGAGTTTTCGCGGTTTCCTGCGCCTCTTTCTCCATTTCTTCCGCAATTTGCGCTTCCTGCGCAGCCCGTTGTTTCTTCACTTGTGAGGTCTGATAGAAGCTAAAGCCCAAAAACAGAGCGAAAATCAGCAACAGACCGATAACTGTATTCTTATCCATTTTCTAATTTTAAATTGGCGGCAAAAGTACAAAAAAATCGGGAAAGTTCAGTATGGGATCTGTTTCAATTCACGAAGGGTGTTTATTGCCGTGCCGGTGAGTTTTGACACGTTCGCCAGCGAGTATCCTTTTCTCAGTAATCGTAACTCTTCGGCGTACTGATCTCTCATCTGCTGGTCTGTCTTCCGGTAGCCCAGTTTCCTGCCGACCTTGCCGCCGAAGGGCGCGCCAAGAACCGTCGAGTGGAATTCGTGAAGAAATAAATTACTGCTTACAAACCTGAGATGTAGGGCTGTCGCTGGACAATGTGTTCGTGTCCTTGCGCGAAAGCATCGACAGGGAAATCACTCCTGCCAAGACATTGGCAACGAAAGCAGCGGCTGTCAGCAGCAAGACGACTATCAAACTGTCCAACACCGAAACACCTCCTAACAACATACCGGCAAACAAGGTCGGTATGACTACCATCTGCACCACCGTTGCGCCAAATATCACCAACATTCGCCGCAGCATCTTTCTGTCGATGAAGACAAGTGCTATTACCGCTATTATCACAAATAACGCTACCAGGGCCGCACCCCACAATGAGATTTCAGATACTAACATATTATCTTGTTTTATTAAGAAACTCCCTGATGACCCTCATGACTGCCAACCATTCTTGTTTAGTTGTGGAATTGGGCACGGGGTCTTTATTTTGTTGGCAAAAACACAAAAAAATCCAATCTGATTAGTCTTGTCGAAATCGGCGACAAAAATATCCCTGCCAACACCCAATGCCGACAACAGAAAGGCTGCTGCGAGTCCGGTACGGTCCTTGCCCTGCGTGCAGTGAAAGAAAACAGCTCCTTCGGGAGTATTGACAACCTCCCGAAGGAAGGAGGCAATCGGCATCTTTTGCCGTAATATTATGAATAAAATGGACGGAAGTCGCCTCCATTTACTGAGAGGTGAAGACATATTCGTAGCCGCTTTGAAGAAGAACTTCTCATAACCGACTATTGGAAATAAAAAAAGCACTCGAACCAATATGGTTGGAGTGCCTTTTGTGTCCCCTCAGGGACTCGAACCCTGGACCCATTGATTAAGAGTCAATTGCTCTACCAACTGAGCTAAGGAGACATCTTTTTTCCTTCGCTTTTGCGGTTGCAAAAATACATTTTTTTTCTATTTTTGCAAAAAAAAATGAGATGAAAATTTACACACGTACAGGAGACAATGGAACTACCTCATTATCAGATGGTTCAAGGGTATCAAAGAATGACATTTTACTGCATGCATACGGCACTGTGGACGAGTTGAACAGCTTCTTAGGGGTCGTAATTTCGCAAAATCCGGATGAATTTCTGACAAAAGTGCAAAACGAACTCTTCGTGGTGGGCGGCATGTTGGCCACCCCCGTCGCGAACTGGGAGAAGTACTGGAATGTGGATCAGCTTGCCGAATTCACAATGGAATTAGAGCATGAAATCGACCGCATAAGCGCGGAGTTGGAACCGATGCGCGGGTTCATCCTGCCGCAAGGTAGCAGACTGATTGCGGACACGCATGTTTGCCGCACCGTATGCCGTCGCGCCGAACGTTTTGTGGTCGCTCTGATGGAGACCGACGAAGCCTATCAAAAAGTGCAAGTTTTGCTGAATCGGCTGTCCGATTTTTTCTTTATTTTAGCCCGATTTTTCCACAAAAAAGAAAATATTTCCGAAACTCTCTATCAATCAATGAAATAAAAATTTTAAAAAAAGTTGACTTTTTCAGTTTAATATTATACTTTTGCGCGCTCAAAAAACAAACCATTTTTTAAACGACAAAACTATGTATTGGACATTAGAATTAGCCACCCGATTAGAGGATGCTCCCTGGCCTGCGACCCGCGATGAACTGCTGGATTACGCCATCCGTTCCGGTGCGCCCATGGAAGTCATCGAGAACCTTCAGGAGATCGACGACGAAGGGGAAACCTACGATTCCATCGAGGACATTTGGCCGGATTACCCGTCAAAAGAAGACTTCTTCTTCAACGAAGATGAGTACTAAGCCTCCCCAATCCCCCAATGGTGAAACTAATTTATTGAGATTCAATGATAAAAGCGCGCTAATATGGCGCGTTTTTTGTTAAGAATATTTTATATTTTTGCCACCACCTTCTAACCTTTAACCTCTTAACCTTAAACCATAAACCTTAAACCTTAAACCATAAACCCAAATGCCCACCAACGAAGTCAAGAAATTAGCCGGACAGACGGCCATATACGGCGGCACCACCGTACTCAGCAGATTGCTCAACTACCTGCTCGTGCCGCTCCATACCTATCTTTTCAGCAACGCGGCCGACTACGGCGTCGTGGGCGAGCTCTACGCCTGGACGAGTCTCTTCATCGTGATTCTCACCTACGGCATGGAGACCGCCTTCTTCAAGTTTTCACAGGACGAGAACATCAAAGACCGCGTCTATAGCACCGTGGTGGCGTCGCTGCTCTGTACCTCCACCCTCTTCATCGTGCTCTGTTCGTGGTTTTCGCAACCTATCGCCGACTGGTTGCGATATCCCAACCATCCCGAATACGTGCGCTGGTTCGCCGTCATCATCGGTGTGGATGCACTCACATCCATTTTCTTCGCACATCTGCGTTTTCTGAACCGGCCTCTACGCTTCGCTGCCGTCAAGATCACCAATATCCTCGTCAACGTACTTCTCAACCTCTTCTTCCTGCTCCTCTGCCCGTTTTTGCTGCGTCTTGACCCAGAAATGGGCTTCATTAATGCCATCTATAACCCTGAAATCGGGGTCGGCTACATCTTCATCGCCAACCTGGTGGCCAGCGTCGTCACCCTTCTGATGCTCTTCCCGGGCATCTTCAAGCAGAAGTTCGTCTTTGACTGGAGTCTGTGGAAACAGATGTTCCGCTACGCTTTCCCGCTGCTGATTTTGGGTCTGGCCGGCATCGTCAACGAAACCATGGACCGTGTGCTCATCAAACGGCTCTCTACCGCCACCGAACCGCAGGCCTCCGTGGGCATCTACAGCGCGTGCTACAAGATTTCCATCATGATGACCATCTTCATACAGGCCTTCAAATACGCCGCCGAGCCCTTCTTCTTCCGCAAGGCGAAAGACAAGGACGCGAAGGAGACCTACGCCGAAGTGATGACCGCTTTCGTGCTGGTTTGCTCCGTCATTTTCGTCGGCATTATGCTCTACATCGACATCGTGCAATATTTCGTGGGCGAAACCTACCGCGTGGGACTTCCCATCGTGCCTATCTTGCTGATGGCCAATCTTTTCCTCGGCATATTCTATAATCTTTCGATTTGGTACAAGCTCACTGGACAGACTAAGTTCGGGGCTTACATCGCCCTCTTCGGCGCGGCCATCACGTTGGTTTTCAACTGGTGGCTAATCCCGCGTTTCGACTACATGGGCGCGGCTTGGACCACCTTCGCCTGCTACCTCTCCATGATGGTCGTCTCCTACCTCCTCGGTCAGAAGTACTACCACGTCAACTACGACCTCAAGCGCATCCTCTTCTACCTCTGTTTCGCGGTCGCCGTTTACGGTCTTAGCTACGGCATCATCCACTTCTTCAACATCGAAAGCATGCCTATCCGTTTGATTGTCAACTCGGTAATATTGGTTGTGTATTTGGGTGTATTAGGGGTGATGAACAAGGAGATGCTGCGGGGGATCATCCGTCGGAAATAATAGTGAAATTCTGAATAATAATGAGAATGTTCTGGGTCATTTTTGCCATATATTCCATTTTGTTTGTGGTATTGACCTATTTAAGGTATAAAATGATTTTCATTTTGGAAGAACATGGCGTGCGCATATCCAAATTTGCGCCCATAAATGCCGTTATCGTTAAATTCAGTAGATTGTTACAGGCACAAGATGTGGAGGAATTATCGCCAAATTTCAAGAAATACGCCGTTACGATAGCCTGGATATGTTGGTATTCGGCGATGCTAATTCTCGTTGGCGTTTTTGTTTACGGGGTGTTTTTGTGGTAGCCTAGGTATTTGCCCGCACACCTGACGGCGTGCGAAAAAAACGCGTTGGATTCCGCATTTCTACCGAGCCCTTCAGCCCTAACGGGCTGATTCTCGAACGAAACGCATTCCCGATGCGTTCGAAAAAAACTATGCTGGCATGCATGCCGCAAACAACATCCCCGTTAGGGGATCCATATCTGTAGAGCAAGGCATCATCCGTGAGCGTTTTATCCCCGTCAGGGGATGCATATCTGTAGCCTCGGGAGGTGCGATACATGTGCCAAATCCCCGTTGGGGATTCATTATTCGCGACAATGTGCAACCCCTCCGGGGTTGTGGGGAACCCGGGACCGTCGATTGCAACAGATATGGGACCCCTAACGGGGTCTGGGGAAATCGGAATCGCCCCATTCTACAGATATTTATCCCCTACGGGGATGTGCGACGGACGGCAGAGCCCATCGAACCCCGCCAGGGGTTACATATTATTAATCAAGCAAAACACAACAACACAATATCAAGGAAGATTGTTTTTACAATTATTTGTTAAAATGCATTGATTATCAATGTGTTATAGAAATTTTATATCTTTGCCGCGAATTAAAAAATCCAAAAATAATGGCAAACACTTATTCTCAAATTTACCACCATTACATCTTCGCCGTACAACATCGGGAATGTCTCATCCAACCGGAATGGAAAGATGAATTGTTCAAATACATGACAGGTTGTATCACCAATCATAAATGCAAAATGCTGAGCATCGGGGGCGTGGCAGATCATGTCCACATTCTGACGGGTATGAATCCGACCGTCTCTTGTGCCACGTTGATGGCTGATGTCAAGCGTAGTTCCACATTGTGGATTAACGAAAAATTCTACCGTCCAGGGTGGTTTTCCTGGCAGGAGGGGTATGGGGTATTCAGCTATGCAAGATCAGCCATCCCGAATGTGGCGAAATATATCGAAAATCAGGTTCAACATCACAAAAAACGAACATTTCAGGAGGAATACCTAAAAGTCTTGAAAGATTTCGACGTGGATTATAACGAACGGTATATATTCCACTCCGTGTTATAATCTCATACATCCCTTCTCGGGGATCTGTATAACGAATCATTATCCGATGTCGCCGATTTCCACAGATATGCCCCCCCTGACGGGTTTCAATCCATCACGAATGCGATTGTCGGCAGGCCGTTAGGTCTGCCTGGCTCGGTAAGAAAAAGCGATGGCGGGTGGTTTCGCAGGCCGTTAGACCTGCGGGCAAAAAGAATTAACCTTTTAACCACTATTACCTATTCCCTCTTCCCTCGACCCTATTCCCTAAAAAATCCTATCTTTGCCCCATCATTTTCAGATGGTGTAAGTATGAAGATATTATTCGTAATCAACAACTTCTATATCAAAGGAAACGGTCTTTCTGGA
>Ga0265299_10002448_pt1 | contig 19160 bp, 16 predicted proteins | sample AusTroGonzalo_MG_4_FD_193485 | JGI IMG/M metagenome (GOLD analysis project Ga0265299, IMG submission 193485) | Bovine rumen microbial communities from tropical cattle in Woodstock, Queensland, Australia - Gonzalo_02 | ecosystem: Host-associated > Mammals > Digestive system > Stomach > Rumen ... | reverse complement strand
GGTTTAATGGCCCATGAACTCCACGAGAAGGGCCAGGAGTTTCAGATCAGCTTGTTCACCGGCGCTTCTACAGGTGATTCCTGCGACGGAATCCTGGCACGTGAGCATGCCCTGCGCTACCGTGCTCCCTACACTACGAACAAGGATTTCAGAACAGCCGTAAACAACGGTGAAATCGCATATAATGACATCAACCTGAGCCACATGGCACAGGAGATGCGTTACGGTTTCTACGGCAAACTTGACGTTGCCATCATGGAGGCTTTTGATGTTACCGATGACGGTAAGATCTGGGTTACCGCCGGTGTGGGTATAGCTCCTACAGTGGCTCGTCTGGCCGATAAGATCATCATTGAGCTCAACGCAGCCCACGCACGCTGCGCCAAGGGTCTGCATGATATCTACGAGCCTGCAGATCCCCCTTACCGCCGCGAGATCCCCATCTACAAGCCCAGCGACCACATCGGTAAGGACTACATCCAGGTAGATCCCTCCAAGATTCTGGGTATCGTAGAGGTAAACATCCCCGATGAGGCACGCGGATTCACTGCCCCCGATGAGACCACCCTCAAGATAGGTCACAACGTGGCCCAGTTCCTTATCAGCGACCTTAAGCGCGGCATAATCCCTTCATCTTTCCTGCCCCTGCAGAGCGGTGTAGGTAACGTAGCAAACGCAGTGCTGGGCGCTCTGGGTGAGGATCCTTCAGTTCCCGCCTTTGAGATGTACACCGAGGTTATCCAGGATTCAGTGATTGACCTGATGCGCAAGGGACACTGCAAGTTCGGTTCAAGTTCATCACTTAGCGTAAGTAACGAGACCCTGCAGGGAATCTATGAGGATATGGATTTCTTCAAGGACAAGCTGGTGCTCCGTCCTACCGAGATATCAAACAGCCCTGAGGTGGCACGCCGTCTGGGTCTGATTGCCATGAACACCGCCCTTGAGGCCGATATCTACGGCAACGTGAACTCAACCCACGTAAGCGGCGTGAAGATGATGAACGGCGTAGGCGGATCGGCCGATTTCACCCGCAACGCATTCATATCCATATTCAGCTGCCCGTCTGTAGCCAAGGGAGGAAAGATAAGCGCCATCGTTCCCATGTGTACACACGTGGACCACAACGAGCACAGCGTAAAGGTTCTCATCACCGAGCAGGGTATTGCCGACCTTCGCGGCAAGTCACCCGCCCAGCGCGCCAAGTGCATCATTGAGAACTGCGTACATCCTGACTACAAGCAACTCATGTGGGATTACCTCAAGATTGCCGAGAAGGGACAGACCAGCCACGCACTTGACAAAGCCTTTGCCCTGCACAAGGCACTGGCCGAGAAGGGCGACATGCATCTGGCTGAATTTTAAAAAAACCTTAAAATACTTGACAAGGGGCATAGTGGCGTATTATCTTTGCGCCACTTTGCGCGCGCCGGCGTGCGTGTCTATAAGATGATTTACCAGGATTTTGACCCTTGTCCATTGTGCGGAGCGTCAGGACAGATACCTTACGCCAACTGTACTGACTTTATGGTCAGCAAGGAGTCCTATACACTCTTGCGATGCCCATCCTGCGGAGTGGTATACACCCTGGATCCCCCATCAGAGACAGAACTGAGACGCTATGACAAGCTTAACCTTAAGCTCAAGCTTGGCGATGCCCCCAAGAGCCTGACGGAAAAACTCTATTATCACGTAAGATCACGCATGTTGCACCGTAAGGCACGCATCATTGAGACATATGCATACCGCACAAGCGGATCACTGCTCAACTACGGAGCCAAGACCGGATTCTTCTCACACCGGATGGAGAGACGCGGCTGGAAAGTGACATCGCTTGAGAGATATCATGAGGAGAGGCTGTTCTCGCTTGAGATGTTCCACCACCGCATGATCGATATGAGTGATCTGGACAACCTGCACGCCGGAACATTTGACGTGATAACCATGTGGCACGTATTTGAGCATATGCACCACCCCCATGAACTGCTGGACCGCTTCTATGAGCTGTTGCGTCCGGGCGGAGTACTGGTCATGGCATGCCCCAACATATGTTCCACCGATGCCATGTACTACGGTCCCTATTGGGCTGCGTATGACGTACCCAGACACCTGTGGCATTTTAATCCCGTATCACTGGCGCAACTGCTGCACAGGCACGGTTTCACCCTGATGCATCATGAGAGAATGCCTTATGACAGTTTCTACATATCAATCCTGTCAGAGAAACAAATGAGGCACAAGATGGCGTTCATACGCGGAATGAGGGTAGGACTGCGTTCATGGTGGATTTCACTTACCCATCGCAGCAAGAGCAGTTCACTGGTTTACATATTCAGAAAAAGACAAGAGACAGAATAAGATGGTCAAACAAAAGAAAAAGAAAAAGATAGACCTGCTGTTCATAACGGCATGCATCAGTACCTCACTGGTGCTGCTGCTTATCGGTATTGTAGCATTGCTGCTTCTTACTGCGGGCGATCTTTCACGCCACCTCAAACAGGAGATGACAGTAGAGGTCATTCTCAAGGAGAGCATTACCGACACCCAGCTTTCATCACTGCGCCGCAGTATTGAGGCATCGCCCTACTGTGCAGTCTGCTCGTACATCTCAAAGGATGATGCCCTCAAGGATATGACCAAGGCCATGGGTACCGACCCTTCACAGTTCCTGGAGTACAATCCGTTCTACGCATCACTCAACATCCGTCTGGAGGCCGATTATGCCTGCAGTGACAGCCTCAAACTGATAGAGAAAAACATAATGGCAAAAGAGGGCGTGCGTGAGGTTTCATGGCAGAAAGACCTTCTGGATATAATCAACAGCAACATCCACAAGGTTGCCGGTATCCTGCTCATACTGGCCGTCATACTGTCACTGGTTTCATTCACGCTTATAAACAACACTATCAAACTGACCATCTACTCCCAGCGTTTCATCCTCTACTCCATGAAACTGGTGGGCGCCAAGTGGTCATTCATACGCAGGCCGTTCATAAGGAGAAACCTGTGGATAGGTTTTGTATCGGCCCTGCTCACATGCCTCATGATCTGGTACGGACTCAAACTGGGACTCAAGTATGAACCCTGGCTTATCATGCTGACCGAGCCCAAAATCATAATTCCCGTTTTCACCGTGGTTACACTCATAGGTCTGCTCATCACCGGCATCTGCGCCCTGCACTCCGTAAACCGTTTCCTCAGGATGAAATCAGGTGAACTTCATTACGTATAAACAAACAACACAGATATGGACAAGAAAAAATTCGCTTTCACCAAGACCAACTACATTCTGACAGCCGTCGGAATGGCCATCATTATCATCGGACTTATTCTGATGACCGGTTCAAACTGTACCTCCGAGTACTTTGAACCCGATATTTTCAGCGTACGTCGCATCAAGGTGGCTCCCATAGTGACTTTCATAGGTTTCATAACCATCATCGCGGCTATAGTCTACAGACCCAAAGCCGATAAGGAGGAGAGTGACAAATGAGTTGGTTTGAATCACTCCTGCTGGGACTGCTTCAGGGACTTACCGAGTACCTGCCCATAAGCAGCAGCGGACATCTGGCCATAGCGTCATCCCTGTTCGGAATAGAGGGTGAGCAGAATCTGGCTTTCACGGTGATCGTTCACGTGGCTACCGTACTCAGCACCGTGGTAATACTCTGGAAAGAGATTGTATGGATTCTGCGTGACCTGTTTACCCGCCAGAGCTGGAAGAGCTACAGCGGCCTGAATGAGGGAACCCGATATGCCATCAACATCATCATCTCCATGATCCCGGTGGGCATAGTAGGTATTTTCTTCAAGGACACGATTGAGGATGTTTTCGGTTCAGGAACGACCGTGGTAGGCTGTTGCCTGCTGGTGACTGCCGCACTCCTGACATTCTCATACTATGCCAAACCCCGCCAGAAAGAGCAGATATCGGGCGTTCATGCCTTTGTGATTGGTATCGCACAGGCTATTGCCGTACTGCCCGGTCTGTCCCGTTCCGGTTCTACCATTGCAACCGGCCTGCTGCTGGGTGACAAGAAGGAGAAACTGGCTCAGTTCTCATTCCTGATGGTGATACCTCCCATCCTGGGTGAGGCTCTGCTGGACATGAAAGACCTGATTGAGTCTGCCGGAGCAGGCGCTGACGGAACAGAGACCGGTACAGGCGTACTGGTAATAGGATTCCTGGCCGCATTCCTGGCCGGATGCGCCGCCTGCAAATGGATGATATCAATTGTACGCAAGGGAAAACTCATATGGTTCGGTGTCTATTGCGCCGTAGCCGGATTAATGACACTGCTGTTCCTGTAAGATGAATTTTGAGGAAGGAGTAATACTGGCGTTTGACAAGCCTTACCGCTGGACATCATTCGATGTGGTGGGTAAGATCCGATGGATGATATGCCGCCGCCTGGGAGTCAAGAAACTCAAGGTGGGACATGCCGGCACACTGGACCCACTGGCCACAGGAGTGCTGATTGTCTGCACCGGACGTGCCACCAAGCGCATAGAGGAACTGCAGTCAGGTACCAAGGAGTATTACGCCACTATACGGCTTGGAGCCACAACCCCGTCATTTGACCTGGAGAAACCCATCGACGCCACCTACCCCACGGAACACATAACACGTGAGATGGTAGAACAGGTGCTGGAGCGTTTCAAAGGCAGGATTGAACAGGTTCCGCCCACATTCTCGGCCTGCAAGGTTGACGGCAAACGCGCCTACAAGATGGCCCGAAAAGGTGATGAGGTGGAACTCAAACCCAAGACCCTGGTCATAGATGAGATTGAACTCACCGAGTGCAACCTGCCGGACATCACCATACGCGTGGTATGCAGCAAGGGCACATACATAAGGGCACTGGCCCGTGACATTGGGCAGGCTCTTGAGAGCGGTGGACACCTTATAGCCTTGAGGCGCACCAGAGTAGGTCAATTCAAGGTTGAGGATTGTCTGAATCCGGAAAAGTTCAGTGAGTGGCTGGACAACGCAGACATAGAGATGCCTGAGAAAAAAGAAGATTAAGTAACAACATAACAACACTAAAAGGGAATGAAACTATCACAATTCAAATTCAAGCTCCCCGAAGACAGGATTGCACAGTATCCTGTAGAACACCGCGACGAATCAAGACTGATGGTCGTGCACAAGAAATCAGATGAGATTGAACACGTACAGTTCAAGGACATTCTGAACTATTTCGATGAAAAGGACGTTTTTGTCTTTAACGACACCCGTGTGTTCCCCGCCCGTATGTACGGCAACAAAGAGAAGACAGGTGCCTGCATTGAGGTTTTCCTGCTGCGTGAGCTGCGTGAGGAGAACCTGCTTTGGGATGTACAGGTGGATCCCGCCCGTAAGATCCGTATAGGAAACAAACTCTACTTTGGTGAGGACAACTCAATGGTTGCCGAGGTGATTGACAACACCACCTCACGCGGCCGTGTGCTCCGTTTCCTCTATGACGGACCCCATGACGAGTTCAAGAAGGCTCTCTATGCTCTGGGTGAGGCTCCTATCCCAACCTACCTGAAACGCAAGGCCTGCGCATGGTCTTTTGATCAGGACGGCAAGGCAGTTCCGGTTCCCATGTCACAGAAGGGAAAAGATGATTTCTGCGATGAGGATTGCTTCCAGACAATATTCGCTGCGAATGAGGGTGCGGTAACCGCTCCTACAGCAGGTCTGCATTTCAGCCGTGAGCTCATGAAACGCATGGAGATCAAGGGCATTGACCGTGCATTCATAACCATGCACTGCGGTCTTGGTAACTTCCGTGAGATTGACGTTGAGGACCTGACCAAGCACAAGATGGAATCAGAGGAGATGTACGTGACAGAGGAGTGCACCAACATAGTTAACAACGCCAAACTGGGCGGTCACAAGATCTGCGCCATAGGCAATACCGTTAACCGTGCACTTGAGACAGTAGTGGGTACAGACCACCTGATCAAGCCGTTTGACGGCTGGACCAACAAGTTCATATTCCCGCCTTACACATTCAGTGTAGCTGACAGCATGGTAAGCAACTTCCAGTTGCCCGAATCCATCCAGCTCATGCTCACCTGCGCATACGGCGGATATGAGAAAGTTATGGCCGCATACAACCTTGCAGTCAAGGAGGGTTACCGATTCGGCTGCTACGGTGATGCAATGCTTATAACAGACTGATGCCGATGGCTACGCTGTACCTTTCACTGGGCACCAACATGGGTGACAGGCCTAAGAACCTCTCTCAGGCCATGGAACTCATAGCCCGTGAGGTGGGTACGGTGGTGGCTGCATCGGACGTGATAGAGACAGAGCCGTGGGGCTTTGACAGCGGGAACGCATTCCTGAACATGGTGGCAAAAGTGGAGACTGAACTGGAACCGATTGATGCCCTTCATGTCACACAGGATATTGAGAAACGTCTGGGACGCAGTGAGAAATCAGTGAACGGAGTGTATCATGACAGGATTATTGACATTGACCTGCTCATGTATGATGACCTCATCATGAATACTCCCCAACTCACGCTACCCCATCCGCTCATGCGCCAGCGACCGTTCGTCTTGGAACCGCTCTCACAGATTGCACCGGAACTGACAAGGAGTTGACTATGGCAGACAATTATCTGGAGAAACATTACGATGATTATCTTAAGCGCAAGGCCGCCTGGGAGAAATCACGCAAGCACAGCCCCAAGTCACGGCCCACTCCTCCGGAGCGTCCGGATGACGAGGCTCTGTAAGTAGTGGATTGTTTATGAGAATTTAGAAGTTGAAAACTCAATGCAAGCAATAATATTAGCAGCCGGAATGGGCAAAAGACTGGGCGAACTCACCAAAGGCAACACCAAGTGCATGATTGAGGTGGGCGGTCAGAAGCTTATAGACAGAATGCTACATCAGCTCTCTGCCCTGAACCTGAAAAGAGTGGTTCTGGTTGTTGGTTATCAGGCGGACAATCTGATAAACCATATCGGACACAGGTATGACGGCATACTCAACATCGAGTACGTGAGGAATCCCATCTATGACAAGACCAACAACATCTATTCGCTGGCTCTTGCCAAGGACAAACTCCAGGAGGATGACACCCTGCTTCTGGAGAGTGACATGATATTTGAGGACCGCATGCTCAGCCTGCTCATTGACAATCCTTACCCCAACCTGGCGCTTGTAGCCAAATATGAGACATGGATGGACGGCACGATGGTATGCATTGATTCTGATAACAACATCATCAATTTTGTTCCCAAGAAGGCTTTCCGTTACAGCGACGTTCCCTACTACTACAAGACCTGCAACATCTACAAGTTCAGTAAGGATTTCTCACGTAACCAGTACGTACCGTTCCTGGAAGCCTACAGCAAGGCCATGGGTAACAACGAGTATTATGAGCAGGTGCTCAGGGTCATTACTGAACTTGACAAATCGGCCTTGAGGGCATTGCCCATAACCGATGAGAAATGGTACGAGATAGATGACATCCAGGACCGTGACATAGCCGAAACCATTTTCTCAAAGGGTTCCCAACAGCTGGAACGCTATCACGGTTGTTATGGCGGCTATTGGAGATTCCCGCAGATGAAGGATTTCTGCTATCTGGTAAATCCGTACTTCCCTACACAACGCATGAAAGATGAGCTGAGAGCCAATTTTGACACTCTGCTCACACAATATCCGTCAGGAATGAGAGTCAACTCCCTGCTGGCCGGCAAATACTTTGGAATCCGACAGGAACTGGTATGTACCGGCAACGGTGCTGCTGAACTCATAAAATGCCTGATTGAGAACCACTGCCCCGGCAAGACAGGATTCGTGCTGCCCACATTTGAGGAGTACCCCAATCGTACCAAACCGGAAAACAGGGTAACATTCATACCGGCAAATCCGGATTTCAGCTATTCATCGAAGGATATAAAGGATTTCTTTGGCGACAAGGGTATCAGCAACCTGCTTCTCATAAACCCGGATAATCCGTCGGGCAACTACATTCCCTTTGACCAACTGAAAAATCTCATAGAATGGACTGCCGCAAACTCCATAAGACTCATCGTAGACGAGAGTTTCGTTGATTTCACCGACAACCATCAGGAGGCTTCACTGCTACGCAATGACATCCTTCTGGCCAACCCGCACCTGACAGTTGTCAAGTCTATAAGCAAATCCTACGGAGTGCCCGGACTGAGACTGGGTATAGTGGCATCGGCCGATACTTCAATGATGGAGAAGATGCGCAAGGAGGTTGCCATATGGAACATCAACTCCTTTGCGGAGTTCTATCTGCAGATATTCAACAAGTATGAGAAGGATTATCAGGAAGCATGCTCCAAGTTCATCAGGGAGAGAGAAATCTTTTATGATGAACTGCGTACCATACCGTTCCTCAGGGTCATTCCGTCACAGGCCAACTATTTCCTGTGTGAGGTAACCGGCAAGTATACATCTGCCCAACTCACAGGGATACTGCTTGAGGAGAGCAACATACTCATCAAGGACTGCGGACAGAAGAGCGCCTTTGCCGGTAGCAACTACATAAGGATTGCCATCAGGGACAGAGAGGATAACCTGGCTCTGGTAAACAAACTCCGTGAACTGTGAAAATGAGCCCGATACTATAGTACAGCATATTACGTTAGAACAAAGAAAGCCGCAAGGCCCAATGATATACGAAGCCTATGAAAGCTATAATACTTAACTCAGGTTTGGGACACAGGATGGGAGCCATCACTGACACTCATCCCAAATGTATGACCGAAATATCATCGGACAATACCATTCTGAGCCGTCAGCTCAAGAAACTGGTTGCATTCGGTATACAGGAGGTTGTCATGACAACAGGATACTACAACAGTATCCTTGAAGAGTATTGCAAAGGACTGCATCTGCCCATCAGTTTCACCTTTGTGAACAATCCCGTTTATGACAAGACCAACTACATATACAGCATCTACTGTGCCAAGGATCTGCTCAAGGATGATGACATTATCCTCATGCACGGTGATCTGGTTTTTGAGCCGCTTGTACTTGAGGCCATCATCAACAGCAAACAGAGCTGCATGGCGGTAAGCAGCACACTGCCGCTTCCCGAGAAGGATTTCAAGGCCGTGATCAAGGACGGCCGCATTGAGAAGGTTGGCATTGAGTTCTTTGACAACGCCATGGCTGCACAGCCTCTCTATAAGATACTCAAAGAGGACTGGCTGGTATGGCTGGAAAACATTGAGCGTTTCTGTGAGCGCGATGACCGTAAGTGCTATGCCGAAAACGCCTTTAACGAGGTTTCGGACCGTTGCCGTATCTATCCTGTAGATGTCAAGGACATGCTTTGCGCTGAGATTGACACACCTCAGGACCTGGAAATTGTAAGCGCACGTGTCAAAGAGGTCAATGAACGTACCGTCTATATGTGCTGCTCTACCGACTACATACACAGCGGACACATAGCCATCATAAACAAAGCCTGCCGTTTGGGACGTCTCACCATAGGTGTCCTGTCCGATGAAGCGGTGGCCAGCTACAAACGCTATCCGCTCATGCCTTTTGATGAACGCAAATCGCTGTTTGAGAATATAGCAGGAGTGGAAAAGGTTGTGGAACAGAAAAATCTGAGCTATGCCGATAACATAAGAGCCCTCAAACCCGACTACGTGGTCCACGGAGATGACTGGGTGAACGGTTTCCAGAAACCCATTCGTGAAGAGGTCATCAATGTCCTGTCGGAATACGGAGGCCAACTGATTGAATACCCCTACTCATCAGATCCCAAATACAAGCAGCTGGACGCAACCCTTCGTGCCGAGTTAGCCATGCCCGATATGCGTCGCGGACGTCTGCGCAAACTCATAGAAATGAAGGGACTCGTTACTGCCATGGAGGCCCACAGCGGAATCACCGGCCTGATTGTTGAGAAGACAACAGTTTTACAGGACGGCAAGACCTATCAGTTTGATGCCATGTGGATCAGTTCCCTCTGTGACTCCACAGCTAAGGGTAAGCCCGACATTGAACTTGTGGACATGACCAGCCGTTTCCGCACTATAGATGACATAATGGAGGTTACTACCAAACCCATCATCTTTGACGGAGACACAGGTGGACTGACTGAGCATTTTGTCTACACTGTACGTTCACTTGAACGCATGGGAGTATCAATGGTTATCATTGAAGACAAGACAGGACTCAAGAAAAATTCTCTGTTCGGTACTGAGGTCAAGCAGACACAGGACACCATTGAGAACTTCTGCGAGAAGATCAAAGCCGGAAAGCGTGCACAGAAGACCAGGGACTTCATGATTTGCGCCCGAATTGAGAGCCTTATCCTGGAGCAGGGTATGGACGATGCTCTCAAACGCGCCTTTGCATTTACCAAGGCCGGTGCCGATGCCATCATGATACACTCCCGTAAGAAAGATCCGGCCGAAATCTTTGAATTCGTTGAGAAGTTCAGAAAGGAGAATACCGTAACTCCCATCGTGGTGGTTCCCACATCATTCAACACCGTAACCGAGGATGAGTTCAAGAAACGCGGCGTGAACGTGGTCATCTACGCAAACCAACTTACCCGTACCGGATTCCCTGCCATGCAGAATGCCGCCCGAACCATACTGGAGCATCACCGCGCCAAGGAATGTGATGACATGTGCATGAGCATCAAGGAAATCATAACCCTCATACCCGAAGAATGAATTTGATATGATAAGACCTGAATTCTTTATCAACCAGCTAGGTCAGCGCGGCATAGATTTCTTTGCCGGTGTACCTGACAGTCTGCTCAAGAATATCTGCGCTTACATAGCAGACCATATTGACAGCAGTCACAATATCATAACCGCAAATGAGGGTGCTGCAATAGGACTGGCATCCGGTCATTATCTGGCAACCGGCCAGCCTGCATGCGTCTACATGCAGAACAGCGGCGAGGGAAATACTGTCAACCCCCTGGCTTCACTTACCGACAAGGAGGTTTACAACATTCCCGTACTGCTGGTAATAGGATGGCGCGGACGCCCCGGCGTTCACGATGAGCCGCAGCATGTAAAACAGGGCAAGATAACAACTGCACTGCTGGATGTCATGGGCATTAGTTATGAAGTTCTGTCCAAGGATGAAAAGGAGGCAACACTCCAGATTGAGAAGGCCGCAAAAGCTCTCAGCAACAAGGATGTCTTTGCGCTTGTAATAGAGAAAGACACTTTTGAGGAGTATAAACTACAGAATATCGAGACCAACAGTCTGACCATGTCACGTGAAGAGGCTATTCAGGCTGTGGCATCGGCTTTATGTCCCAAGGATGTAATTGTCAGTACCACGGGTATGATAAGCCGTGAACTCTTTGAAGCACGCACCGCTTGGAATCAGGGACATGAGCGTGATTTCCTGACCGTAGGTTCCATGGGACATGCCAGCCAGATTGCATTGGGTATTGCTTTGGAGAAACAAGACCGAAAAGTCTGGTGTTTTGACGGTGACGGAGCCACCATCATGCATATGGGTTCCATGGCAATAGTTGCCAGCAAGAAACCGTCTAATTACATTCATGTGGTATTCAACAACGGAGCCCATGACTCAGTAGGCGGTCAGCCCACGGTGGGACTAAAAATAGACCTGCCTGCTGTTGCAAAGGCGGTAGGATATAGCGCAGCTTTCAGTGTTTCAACCATAGACCAGCTTCAGGAACAGTTAAAGAAACTCTCCTCTGCCCTGCAGGGACCTGTCCTGCTTGAGATCCAGGTCAAGAAAGGAAACCGCAAGGACTTGGGCAGGCCCACAACTACCCCTATAGAGAACAAGGAGGCATTGATGAATTTCCTCAAGAAATAATGTGATGCAGAAGATTATAGAAGGCATAGACAAACTCCAGACTATTCTCAACTCCATAGGCAGCCGTAAGCTCTTTATGGTTATAGACTCGTCATATCCCTTCCTTAATATCAGGGAATCCATTGACAGCACCTCCCAACAAAAGGTCACATTTTCCGATTTCAAGCCCAATCCTCTGTTTGAGGATGTTTGTAAGGGAATAGACCTTTATGTCAAAGAAAAATGTGACTCCATACTGGCCGTGGGCGGAGGCAGTTCAATCGATGTGGCCAAGTGTATTAAACTGGCCGTTCTGGCTAAGGAGGGACGTGAAGGATTGATTCCACCGCTGGTTTCAAAGACTCTAGTCATTGACGGCAGCCATATTCCTTTCATTGCCGTTCCCACTACCGCAGGAACAGGCAGCGAATCCACACATAATGCTGTCATGTATTATCAGGGAGCCAAGCAGACCGTGACAAATGACGGCATCCTTCCGGACTATGCGCTTCTTGAACCCGGAGTGTTATCCACTCTTCCCCTCTACCAGAAGAAATGCACCATGATGGATGCACTGTGTCAAGGTATAGAGAGCTGGTGGTCGGTCAATGCCACCGATGAATCAAGACTCTATTCCCGAAAGGCTATTGAACTGGTAATCTCCAACTGGGAGTCTTATATTTTCCATAACACCCCTGATTCAGCATCAGGTATAATGCTGGCAGCCAATTATAGTGGACGGGCCATTAATCTGGCACAGACCACGGCAGCCCATGCCATGAGCTACAAGATAACATCACTGTACGGACTTCCGCACGGTCATGCCGTTGCAGTATGTCTTCCGCACATATGGGATTACATGCTTGAAACAAAACCTGATCTGCCTGTCTTCCATGATATATCAAAGGCTATGGGTTTTGAGTCGTGCAACGATGCTGTATCGGCCTTCAGGGATATGATGGAACGTATGGAACTCAAGAATCCTGTTGCAGGTGACCGTCAGTCAGAACTGGATATTCTAAGCAAATCGGTAAATCCGGTCAGACTTAAGAACAATCCTGTTTACATTGATGAGGCAATTGCCTGGAGATTGTATGACAAGATAGTGTTGTAACACATAACTGCCCGGGATATGCGAATAAGATCATTATTATCGGCCTGCTATAAGACGAAGGAAAGAATGAGAGCCAGAATAGGAATTCTCATTTATAACCTCCATACCGGACTGCTGTATCCGATAATAAGAAAACGCAGACCCCTCAGGCTCATGTTCTATGTGAACAACCTCTCAATGTGGAAGAGTGACAAACTGCTTTTGCTTCTTAAACAGGACGAACGGTTCTGCCCATTCGTAGTAACACATCTCTATCCCAAAGACACCGATCAGATGAGAAGGGATCTGGAGCAGGACATCTATTCTCACTTCAAAGCCTTAGGCGTGGATGTTGAAAGCGGATACGATTTCTCAAAAAACAGGCTCTATCCTGTCAAGAGATTCAGTCCTGACATGGTTTTCTTTCCTCAGCCATACCTGAATAACCTGAGTATGATTCCTTTTAAGGTTCTGCTCTCATATATCCCCTATTGTTTTGAGATGGAGGATTACATGCGGTTCTACAACTCCATGTATCAGAACATCTGCTGGAAGATATTCGTACCGACGGAACTGCATAAGCAGCTCAAAATAAAACACAATTACAATCACGGATCAAACGTCGTGGTCTCAGGCAATCCTTTGGCCGATTATTTCTTTGACGGACATACTCCTTCCGAAGATATCTGGCCCGTCTGCAACCCCAAACTGAAAAGGATTATCTGGGCTCCGCACCATTCAATATTTCCGGACGACTGGCTGGATTACTCCAACTTCCTGGAGATAGCTGACAGTATGGTCGAGATAGCCCGCAGGTACAGTGACAAGGTTCAGTTTGTCTTCAAACCGCATCCTATGTTGAGAGAAAAACTGTATAGGGCCGAATCATGGGGTTTTGAAAGAACTGACGCATATTACAACTCGTGGAAGGAGATGCCTAACACAGCGTTTGCCAACGGCAACTATGTGGATCTGTTCATGACTTCCGATGCGCTGATTCATGACTGCAGTTCCTTTACTGCAGAGTACCTGTATGTGAACAAGCCTGTCATGTTTGTTTCAGGGAAAGACAAGATTGATACTTTCAACTCCTTTGCTGACGAATGTTTCAGGATGCACTATCACGGATCCTCAGTTCAGGATATAGAATCATTTATCCGCAATGTCATTGAAGGAGTTGATCCCATGGAACAGCAAAGGTCCGCTTTCATCAAGGAAAACCTGTTGCCCAAGGAAAACAAGACCGTTGCACAAACCATATACGACGAACTTTGCAAATTATTTGAATAAATGGCAGAGAACCTCAAATCACAGACCGTAAGAGGTGTCTGGTGGAGTCTACTCGACAGATACTCAATACAGGGAGTGTCATTCCTGGTCACCCTTGTAATGTCCCGTATCCTTACACCGGGAGAATACGGACTGATAGGAATGCTTGCCATATTCATAGCTTTAGCCCAGGTCTTCATTGACGGAGGTTTTGCAAACGCACTCATAAGAAAGGAGAACAGGACCGAAACGGATTTCTCAACAGTGTTCTGGGTGAATCTGGGAATCGGACTGCTGTCATATTTAATCCTGTTTGTATCAGCACATGCCATAGCATCGATATACAAGGAGGAGATTCTGGTTCCGATTGTCAGGGTATATGCCCTTAATTTGGTTTTCTCTTCATTGGGTGCCATAAACAAGGTCAAGCTAACCATTGACATCAATTTCAAGACGCAACTTAAGATCTCTCTAATATCCGGTGTGACATCGGGTGTGACAGGTATACTCTGTGCAGTGAACGGTATGGGAGTGTGGGCTATCGTGGCACAATCCAACGTATCAGCTGTTCTGACTACTCTCCTGAGTTTTTATTATATCAGGTGGAGACCTTCTCTGGCCTTTTCAGTGGAATCTTTCAAGTCTCTTTTCAGCTATGGTTCGAAATTGCTGGCTGCTCAAACCATAAGCACACTGTATGTCTACCTCTACCACCTGGTAATAGGTATGAAATATACCAAGGATCAGCTTGGTCTCTACACCAAAGCCACCCAGTTCGGACAGATTGTCACCACGACCATGGCTTCTTCTATGACCAGAGTTTCATTCCCCGTACTGAGCAGGGTTCAGAATGACGATACAAAACTGATAGACTCTTACCGTAAGTTTATCGGAATGGTAGCCTTCATAGTCTTCCCTCTGTCGCTCGGACTCTGCGGTATTGCCAGACCTTTGATCTCGGCCCTGATCACCGACAACTGGCTGGGGTGCGTACCGTTTCTCAGGGTAATCACTTTCGCCTATGTCTGTGACGGCATTACCATAGTGAACCTGAACCTTCTCTATGTAAAGGGAAAATCAAATATCGTACTTCGTCTTGAGGTCATCAAGAAGTCTATCGCAATAATACTTTTGTTGATAGCCCTGCCATATGGAGTCATGACAATCTGCTACAGTCAGCTCTTATATGCATTCATTGCATTGATCCTCAACACTGTCAATACCAAGAAACTGCTGAATTACGGATTCTTCAGTCAAATGAGGGATCTCACTCCCTATATGCTCTTCTCACTTATAGTAATGGGACTTGCATTGTGGTTCGATCAGATTATCGGCAATAACTGGCTTGTCCTGGCTGCAAGCCTGACAGCATGTCCCGTGGTCTATATCCTTCTGTGCAGACTGTTCAGACTGGATGCAATGTTTGAAATGGCGGCAATCATAGGCAGTAACACACTCTGCCCCGCATGGTTGAACCGTATAATAACGATGTATTTTACACAGAAGTAATATGGAACAGCCCAAAGTATCAGTCATAGTAGCCATCTATAATGCGGAAAAGACTCTCCAACGTCTGTTGGACAGCCTGAAGGCCCAGACCATGCAGGATTTTGAGGTGCTGCTGATTGATGACGGCAGTACAGACTCATCGGGTTCCATATGTGACGGGATTGCGGCTTCTGACAGCAGGTTCAAGGTCTTTCACAAACCCAATGAAGGCATAGGTGCAACCCGCCAGTTCGGTATAGAACATGCAGAGGGAGTATATACAATCCATGCGGACTCTGATGATTGGGTGGAGCCGGATTATCTGGAGTTGCTCTATGACAAGGCCGTTGCAACAGGAGCAGACATGGTTATGTGTGATTTCCTGTATGAGAACGGAAAGAAAGCGGTTTACAGGAAACAGGAGCCCAAAGGATTTGACAAGGATACTCTGCTTTATGACCTGCTCTGCCGCCTCACCAACGGTCCATGTGACAAACTCCTCAAAAGATCCGTTTACATGGATTACGGAATACGATTTAATCTGGACCTGAATGACGGTGAGGACCAACTGTTCAACCTTCAGCTTGTGATGAAGGGAGTCAGTGTGGCATATGTTCCAAAGGCACTGTATCATTATGACATCATATCTAACCCTGAATCTGCAGCACGTAGCGGATCCCTTAAAAGGATACAGCATGAAGAGAAGTTCATAGAAGAGCTCCGCAAACTGTTACCTGAGAATCTTGGATACGCCATAGACATCAAGAATCTGAACGTGGTGTATATTGCCATAAGGTCCAAAACTTTCACGGCAAGAGAGTTCAGGGAAAGGTATTCTTTCCTTTCACGCGTAAAGTGGAAGGATTACAGAAAGACCTCATTCTCTATCAATCTCATTACTTGGGTCTCTCTTAATGTGTCATACAGACTGGCAAGGTTCTTGTACGGCATCAAGAAAACAAAAGGACGTTTGGGGTTGTAACAAGGATTTATTGTGTTAATTTTGAATTGAAAATATCCATACCCGATAATAGGCTGACATATGAGTAAGAACATAGCGGTAATACTTGCAGGAGGAGTGGGCTCACGTTCAGGGCTGGGCACTCCCAAGCAGTTTTTCAAAGTAGCGGGAAAGACTGTCATTGAGCATACTGTCAATGTCTTTGACAACAACAGTCTCATTGACGAGATTGCAATCGTGACCAATCCTCAATATAATCGTGAGATTGAGCAGATGGTTATACGCAATAAATGGAAAAAGGTCAAGAAGATACTGTCCGGCGGTAAGGAGAGATATGAATCCAGCCTGGCTGCCATAGATGCCTACTCTTCTGATCCCGACTGCTGTCTTATATTTCATGATGCCGTACGTCCGCTCATCAGCAATGAGATCATTGAAGGTATAGTTAAGGCACTCAAGACATACAATGCCGTTGATGTTGCCGTTCCGGCTACCGATACAATCATTCAGGTGGATGCCAAGGGTGAGGTTATTGAGAGGATCCCGGACCGCCGGTTCCTGCGCCGCGGACAGACCCCGCAGGCTTTCCGCCAGAGTGTAATACGCAAGGCGTATGACATTGCACTCAAGGATCCGGATTTTACATCGTCCGATGACTGCGGAACCGTAGTCAAATACCTGCCTCAGGAGAAGGTGTTCGTGGTTCCGGGTGAGGAGGTCAACATGAAACTGACATACAAGGAGGATTCATACCTTCTTGACAAACTGTTCCAGCTGCGCTCCACTACCGTTCATGACGAAGCTGATTTTCACGAACTCAAAGGAAAGGTATTGGTGGTGTTTGGAGGAAACTCCGGCATAGGCGAGCAGATAGTATCCATGGCCGGCAAGTACGGAGCAAAGGTATACTCGTTCTCCCGCAGTACAACCGGAACGGACATTGCCCAGAGGGATGCCGTAAAGAAATGCTTTGCCCAGGTCTATGAAAAGGAGGGTCGTATTGACTACGCCGTCAACTGCGCCGCCATTCTGGTTAAGGAACCGCTTGTGACCATGAACCCCGATGTGATTGACTCCATCATACGCACCAACTATGACGGAATGGTAAATATAGCAGTGGAGAGTTTCAACTACCTGCGTCAGACACACGGACAGATTCTTCTCTACACCTCCAGCTCATATACCCGCGGAAGGGCCATGTACAGCCTTTACTCATCTACAAAGGCAGCTGTGGTGAACTTTATGCAGGCATTGGCACAGGAGTGGGAGGCCGATGGTATCAGGATCAATGTCATGAACCCTGAAAGGACCAAGACTCCCATGCGTGTAAGGAATTTCGGCAACGAGCCCGAAGGTACGCTGCTGGATGCATCGGTCGTAGCTGAGGCTTCACTCAAGACTCTTATATCGGATGTAACGGGACAGGTTTTTGATGTCCGTATAAAAAAGTGACTGCATGAAATATATCAAGTACCTGGCATTCCTGATATGCTACATCATATACCCGTTCTCGTTCCTGTTCCCACGCAGCAGGAAGAAGTATGTGTTTGGCAGTTTCCGCAGTTCATTCAATGATAATGCCCGATATCTGTTCATCCATGCCAACGAGACGGAAAAGGATGTAAAGTGCATATGGCTTTCACTCCGTCCCGGATGTGTAAGACAGGTGCGCAGTCTGGGATTCAGGGCTTACTGCATACTCAGTCCTCTGGGCGTTTGGCATGCGCTGACAGCCAGGTACTGGTTCTTCAACTCGTACACATCGGACATAATGTTCTGCCTGTCGGGCGGAGCGGTGTGCGTGAACCTCTGGCACGGTGTGGGTCTTAAGAGAATTGAGTTCAACGTGCTCTCCGGTCCTATGCTGGACAGGTTCTCCAAGAAGAACAAGATGGATGTGTTTACACACCCCGAGTCATTCAGACGCCCCGACTGGCTGCTTACTTCTACACCTTTCCAGACCGTGATGTTTGCCAAGGCTTTCCGGGTTCCCGAATCAAGATGCCTGGAACTTGGCTACCCCCGCAACTGGATACTTACCACGACAGAGCAGCAGCGCACCGCTTTCATAAACAGATATGAGCCGCAGGAGACTGCCCGCATGATTGAGAAGTTCCGGAAATATGACAAGGTGTACGTATACATGCCCACATGGCGTGATTCACAGCGCAACATCTTTACACAGAGCATGGACCTGAACCTCTTGAATGACATAATGGTGAACCAGAATGCTCTGCTTGTGCTCAAACCGCATGCAAACGTGATACTCACCCAAGATATAGAACAGTTGTCAAACGTGATACTCACGGGCATTCGTCTGGATATATATCCCATGCTGCCTTATGCCGATGTGCTTATCACAGACTACTCGTCCATTCTGTATGACTGGCTGCTCATGAAGGATAAGGATGTAATACTCTATCTGTATGACTATGACTCATATGTAAAGGAGCGTGACTTCTATTATCCTTATATGGAGAATGTGGCAGGACGCATAGTAAACAGTTTTGACCAGCTGTGTGACTGCCTCAGTTCAGGCGACTACACAATGGATCCGGA
>Ga0265299_10002447_pt1 | contig 19161 bp, 12 predicted proteins | sample AusTroGonzalo_MG_4_FD_193485 | JGI IMG/M metagenome (GOLD analysis project Ga0265299, IMG submission 193485) | Bovine rumen microbial communities from tropical cattle in Woodstock, Queensland, Australia - Gonzalo_02 | ecosystem: Host-associated > Mammals > Digestive system > Stomach > Rumen ... | reverse complement strand
GGGTAACTCTCTGATGGTCGGCGGTGCCAAGATGGGCATGGATGTCCGCATCGTGGCTCCCAAGGCTCTCCAACCCGACAAAGCTTTGGTGAAACAATGTCAAGAAATCGCTAAGCAAACCGGCGCAAAGGTGACCGTCACCGACGACGTTAAGAAGGGCGTCAAAGGTTGCGACTTCCTCTACACCGACGTTTGGGTCTCCATGGGCGAACCCGTCGAAGTTTGGGCTGAGCGTATCAAACTGCTCAAACCTTACCAGGTGAACAAGGAGACGATGGCCCTCACCGGCAACCCGAAATGCAAGTTCATGCACTGTCTACCCGCTTACCACAACCTCGAGACGCAGGTGGGCCGCGACGTGAACAAACAGTTCGGTCTGGACGGCATCGAAGTGACCGAGGACGTTTTCGAATCCGAGAACTCCATCGTGTTCGACGAGGCCGAAAACCGTATGCACACCATCAAGGCTGTCATGGTTGCCACGCTGGGCGACTAATTTCAGTTGGCTTTATGATAAAAAGAGCGGTTGCAGTTGTTGTGACCGCTCTTTTTTGGGCTTACAGGCTTACAGGCTTACAAGTTTAGAAGCTTAAAAGCTTACAGGCTTACAAGTTTAGAAGCTTACAAGCTTACAGGCTTAAGCTCCTAAGCTCCTAAGCTCCTAAGCTATTAAGCTATTAAGCTATTAAGCTATTAAGCTCCTAAGCTATTAAGCTCCTAAGCTATTAAGCTCCTAAGCTATTAAGCTATTAAGCTATTAAGCTCCTAAGCTATTAAGCTCCTAAGCTATTAAGCTCCTAAGCCCCTAAGCTCCTAAGCTCCTAAGCCCCAAGCTCCTAAGCAAAAAAACGAAACAATGAACAACATCACCCATATAGCGTTGGACATGGGCGGCGTGGTGGTCCATATCGACCACGACCAGGCCGTCTCGCGGTTTGAAGAGATCGGAGCCGCCGAAGCCCGCGAATACCTCAACCCCTACCACCAGCAGGGCCTTTTCGGACAGTTGGAGGGCGGGCAGATCTCGGCGGAGACCTTCGTCACGGAGCTGAGCCGCCTCATCGGGAAGCCGCTCACCCACGAGCAGTGCCTCTACGCCTGGCTTGGCTACCGGAAGGAGCTCCCGCAACGCAATCTCGACACCATCCAACGACTGCGCGAGAAGGGCTACCGCGTCTGCCTGCTCTCCAACACCAACCCGTTCTTCTTCGAATGGGCTGAGAGCGAGGCATTTGACGGAAAAGGAAACCCTATCAGCAGCTACTTCGACAGCCTCTACGTCAGCTTCCGGTGCAAACTGCTGAAACCCACACGGGAGATTTACGAGCACGTGTTGCGCAGCGAGGGAATCCGTCCCGAACAGCTGCTCTTCATCGACGACAGCGAACGCAACACCGAAGCCGCCGCCGCGTTGGGCATCCAAACGCTACAAGTAGAGACCAATTCCGACTGGACAAGGGAAGATTTATTGCTCCGCTTGTAAACACTTTCTTGTACATTCCATTTGTAATTGTAGAGACGTTGCGCACAACGTTTCTACGGCGGTATTTTCATTTGCCGGTGTATCTGAAATTTATGTACATTTGCCGCTTTAAAAAAATATTGTCTTAACGTGGGTAGAAGCGGCATAAAAAAAGCTCTCAAGATTACGGCGTGGGTCGTCGGGGTGTTCCTTGCCCTGGATCTGCTGCTCGTGTGTCTGCTGTTTGTACCCTCCATCCAAACCTTTGTCGTTCACAAAGTTACAGAATCCATAAGCCAGGCTTGGGGCACGGAAATCGCCATCGGCGACATACACATCACCCCCACCCTGAAGATTGTGGCGCACGAGGTGGCCATCAAGGACCACCACGACGAGAACATGATCTATTCCGGCACCGTGAAGGGCCGTCTGCGCGGCGTAAAGACAAAACCGTTCCGGCTACGCCTCGGCAACGTGAGCTTCGACAAGCTCGACGTCGTGTTGCGCACCTACAAGGGCGAGGAGACCCTCAACATCGTCAAATGGTCGAAAAAGTTCCACTCCGACTCCAAAGAACCGTCGTTCACGCTCACTTCCAACAGCGTAGACATCACCCGAGGCCGCTTTGCCTTCATCAACGACAACAAGCGCACCGTCTATGACACGGCCGGCCGGCCCGACATCGACTACGCCTTCTTTGAACTCGCCGACCTCACCATCAAGGCCAAAGACTTCCAGCTTGTCGGCGCCGACATCGCCATGCGTTTTAAACAGCTGGCATTCAACCAGTACGGCGGATTCCAGCTCCGCAAATGCAGCGGCGACTTCCGCATCTGCGACACCGCGCTGATTTTCCACGACTTGAAACTCAAAACCCCTCAAAGCAACCTTGACCTCGACCTAGACTTCCGCTACGGCGAATGGAAACGTTACGGCGACTTCATCGACTCCGTGCGCATCAGAGCGGCCATACGTCCCTCCACGCTGGCCATGGACGACATCGCGGGATTCGCGCCCGCCATCCGCGGCATGGGCGAAGTCTTCCAACTGGAAGCCGACACCGTTGACGGTACCGTCGCCGACTTCCGGCTGCGGGGCGCCAACGTCAAGTGGCTGGACCACAACCTCGTACAAGGCGACATCGCCATCCGTGACGTCACGCACTTCAAGGATGCGGAGTTCGACGTGACGTTGGACTCCACCGTCTTCCACCTCCCCGATTTGGTACAGTTCACTCTGCCCGGCGGCAAATCCCTTAAATCCAACAAGTTGCTGAACAAAGTCGGGACTGCCACCGTGTCGGGCACGTTCGGCGGAAAACTCGACGACTTCGTGGCTGACCTGACCGCCGCCACCGGACTGGGAACCGTAACGGCCGACATCGTCACCGAAACCCGTGACGGGAAGCTCTATCTCGACGGCAAGGTCACGTCGCCGAACTTCAACCTCGCGAAGCTGACGGGCAACTACAAAACCTTCGGCACCTGCCATCTGAACGCGAAAGTGGACGCGCAGACCCGATCCACAGGCCTTACCGCCGACAATCTGAAGACCATCAAGGCGCACCTTGACGGCCATATCAAGCGGTTCCCGCTCATGGGCTACCCGCTGCGCGACATCCATGTTGAGGGCGACTATCAAGAGGGGCTTTACAACGCCACGTTGCTGGCCGACGACCCCAACATCCAATGCGACGCCATCGCACAGTTAGACAACACCCAGAAAGTACCGTTCCTGCAGGGCAGCATCAACCTGCTGAACCTTGAAGCCGGCAAAATCGGCAGCATTCTGCCCCGTGTGGATTCCGCTTCAGCCAAAGGCATAGGCAAAGTCATCTTGGCTCTGCAGCAGAATCCCGAACTACAGGTCCGCTTCGACCATTTCCAGGTCGCCCTACACGGCACCAACATTGACAACTGCAACGGTTTCATCGGCTGCGACAATATCAAAGTCAACATCAAAGACGACAGCCTCTCCAACGAACGGCTACGCCTGACAGCCATCAACAGCGAAGGACTGCACAAGTACTTGCTCTTGTCCAACATCGCAAACATCACCTACGAGTCGACCTACCCCATCGCCAGCGTCAAAGATTCGCTGCAGAGCATCGTTCACAACTTCCTCCCGTCTCTGATTTCGGCCGTCGACACCCACAGAGAAATCGCCCTGGAAGAGACCGGCTCCCGGTCGGACTTCATCAAGCTCAGTGCGCGCACCTACAACATGCGCACCATCACCAAGCTTTTCTTCCCAGACATGCTCATCGCGCCGGGGTCCACTATCGACATCGACATACGCGCCGACCATGTGGATGACCGCGCCACCATCGACCTGCCCTTCTTCGGCATTCGCAGGAAAGTCAGGCTGCACAATTTCCATTTAGACGGGCAGACCACTGACCCGACGACGCTCTCCATGCTTGCCAAGGGCGATTCCGTGATTGTGTACGCCGGCAAAAGCACCATCCTTTTCGACCACGTGCGCCTCGACGCCGACGTGGCCAAAGACATTGTCCATTACGACCTTGCCTGGCATAACCCCTTCAACGCCGAGAACAACCACTCCGACCTGTCGGGCAACGCCGACATCGGGCACCTGGACGACATCGTCATCCATCTTGACACTTCTCGCATCTACCTGAAAGACTACGCGTGTCACTTCAATGACCAAAACACGATTCACATAAAGCCCCATCATGTTGACATCGACAACCTGATATTCTCCACGCAGGGCAGTTCGGTGACGGTGAACGGAGACTACGACAGCCGGGATTCGAGCCGGCTGCGCATGGCGGCACGGAACGTCGACCTATCGCTCATCAACCCGCTGTTGAACGGTCTGTCGTTCGGCGGATCGATGTCGGCCGACCTGAACCTGATGAACCGCCACAACCGCCGTCTTATCTTCGGCAAGCTCATCACCGACGAGCTGAACATGAACGAGTCGCGCTTAGGAGACCTGTTCCTCGTGGCGGGCATCAACAACGAAAACAACATCCGCTTCTCCGGCGGTCTGTTCAACAGTCAGGAAGTGCACCTCGACTACGACTATCTCAGCGAATTCTCCATCCGAGACTTCCAGAATGAGAACAGCATTATCGCCAATGTGACAGGATCTTACACCAACAAGACTTTCCTCGCGACGGCGGAGTTCGACACTTTGAAGGCCGATTTTCTGGAGCCGTTCCTGTCGGGGTTCAGCGACAAACTCACCGGCACAGCCTCCGGCAAGCTGACCTTCCAAGCCTCACCTGAGGAGAGTTTCCTCGACGGAACGGTGCATGTGCTGGACGCTCAAATGGGCATCGCCGCCCTTGGCACCCTGTATCACGTGGTCGACCAAGACATTCTCTTCAACAAAAAAGGCATCTTTTTCGACAACATGCAGCTCTCAGACAAGGACGGCAACACGGCCACGCTCAGCGGCGAAATCCGTCATAAGATGTTCAAAGACATGCAGATAGCCCTTAACATCCACACCGACCGCATCCTCGCCATCAACACCCCGCGGAGCACCAACGCCGTTTTCTACGGCACCGGCTACGTGAAGGGCGACGTGGCGATCACCGGCAGCGGCGACGCGCTTTACTTCAAAGGGCCTGAAATCCAGACACTCAGCGGCTCGAAAATATACCTGCACGTCAGTTCCACCAACTCCGCGTCGGAAGCCGACTACATCCACTTCGTAGCGCGCAACGACAGCACACTGACGATGGAGATGACGGAACAGAAATCATCCACTATCCTGAACTTCGACTTCACCTTCGATGTCAACAAGGACGCTGATGTGGTGATTCTTTTAGACGCTATCGGCGGCACTATCACCGCCCGGGCCGACGGCCGTTTCCAACTGGTATACCAAAGCAACAGCGAACTCAACCTCTACGGCAACCTGCTGATGCACTCCGGTTCCATCAGGATTTCGCTGTTCGATGTCGTCAACAGTAACTTCCAGCTGGTCAACGGCGGCACCATCAACTTCGACGGACCGTTGGAGAACATGACGGTCAACCTGAGTGCCTACAAGACATCCAAGACATCGCTGACGAACATCATTCCGCCCGAGTACCTGAAAACCGGCAACGCAGACGTGAACTCCTACATCTACCTGCGGGGACCGCTGATGCGCCGCATCGAGCCGACCTTCGGGTTCGAGCTGCCCAACAGCAGCGAAGAAATCCGCAACCTCTTCTACACGGCCATCGACACGCAGAACACGGAGAACATGACCAAGCAGTTCGCCTACTTCATGGTCACCAACAGCTTCATGCCGGAGAACATGTTCGCACAAAACACGACCGGCATCCCGGGCATGAACATGCTCAGCAACATGGTAAACAACATGCTGAGCAACGTCATCGACAGCAAGCACGGTGGCTTCGGCATCACCTACAACAAAGGGACGGAAAGCACCTCGGCGGAGTACGGTCTGAAGGCCAACGCCAACTTGTTCAACGAGCGAGTGTTGATGTCCACCAGTATCGGTTACTACGACGACAAGACGGTGACCAACGCCTACCGTAACATCTACGGCAACCTCTCAGTGGAGTACCTCATCAACCCCTCGGGCACCTGGCGCGTGAAGGCCTACACCCGAATCGGCGACCGCGACGATAACTTCTACTACCTCGACGAGGGCTACAACAACTACGTGGCCGGCGCCGCCCTCATGTACAAGCAGGACTTCGACATCCGGAAGCGGAACAAGACGAAGAAAAACCGTAAATCAACCAAAACAGCAGACCAATGAACAACAACAGCCGAAGAGCCATCGCCTTCCTCATCGGATTGGGAATCATCATCTTCTTTGTATGGTTCTTCTCCGACATTGTCATATACATCTTCATTGCGTTCCTACTCTCCTTGTTGGGTTCCCCGCTGGTGAAGTTGCTCACGCGCATCCACATCGGAAAGTGGAAATTTCCCACCTCGTTGGCGGCGGCCATCACCCTGGCGGTCATCATCGGGGTCATCGGGTTGCTTTTCTACCTGCTGATTCCTGCCTTGGTGAACGAAATCAAGTATCTGACCACCCTCGACATATCTTCAGTAAGCGAAAGCATCCAGAATTGGCTCAACCAGTTTGACAAACCGTTGCGGAAGTTCGGCATCCTGCAACGGAGACAGCACGTGACCGACCTGCTCAACGCCGAATTCACCGAGTTCGTGCAGCGAATCAGCATGTCAAGTGTCGTGAGCGGCACCGCCAGCGTGATTGGTTCGCTCTTCGTCGCGCTCTTCTCCATCCTGTTCATGACCTTTTTCTCCCTCAAGGACCACAAGATTTTCTTCAAGATGGTGCGCAGCTGGCTTCCCAACAACGTCCAAGACAACTACGACCATATCCTTGAGGCCACCGGCAAGCAGTTCACGTCCTATTTCCGAGGAGTGATGTTGGAGATGTTCATCGTGGGTTTCCTGGAGTTCCTGATTTGTTTCATCCTCGGGGTGCCCAACGCGCTGATCATCGGCACCATCGGCGGTCTGCTGAACATCATCCCGTACGTGGGCACGCTCATCGCCATCGTCGTCAGCCTCATCGTGGGCATCACCTCACTGCTGCCCGCCTCGCCGGAGATGTCGCTTGTGTGGGCCACGGTCATCAAAATCCTCGCGGCCTTCCTCGTGGCGAAGATGACCGACGATTTCATCCTGCAGCCCTACATCTACGGACGGCAGACCCACTCGCATCCGTTAGAGATTTTCATCGTCATCTTGGCGGCCGGCTACCTCGGCGGCGTTTTCGCCATGATTTTCGCCGTGCCCGCCTACACCCTGCTGCGCATCATCGTCAGCGAGTTCTTCGGTGCGCAGTTCTCCACCGCCGACGAACGCGAGAAGATGCTCTCAGACGGTTAACGGTCGCTAATTGAACGAATTATGCGAAACGGCTAATTAAACGAATTGTGCGAAACACCGAAAGCAGACTTGGAGAGGCAACCCTCCTCCTTAAACAGCCTCGGAGAGGAAAAACGCGCGAAGCGCAATGTGGGGCCCAAAACAGTAAACAGTAAACAGTAAACGGTAAACAGTAAACAAAAACAATGGCAAACTTCGGATTCACAATAAAGAAAACGCGCTCGTTCAACCTGAGCCAGGCCGACCTGCGCAAGGCAAACCGCCTCCTGGAGGAGGTGCCGTCGTACCGCAAGTGCATCGGCTGCGGCGGCTGCACGGCCACCTGTTCGGCGCGTCAGTTCACCGACTTCGACATCCGCAAGGTGCACAACACCTTCCGGCGCGGCCAGTACGACAAGCTCGCTGACGAGCTCCGCAAGTGCATGCTCTGCGGCAAGTGTACGCTCGTATGCCCGCGCGGCGTCAACCTGCGCTCGCTGATCATCAACATGCGCCAGTTACTAACCCCGTCAAACGAAACTTTCTAAGCCATGGCGAATTTCCATCCTTTCGTAGTACCGTTCGTGTTGGGCACCATCGCCCTGTTCGTGATTTGCGGCTACAAGTTCGTGCGCTGGATCAAGCAGTTCGACCGCAAGCAGCAGGCCCTCATCAAGAAGAACATGTTCTCCACGCGGATTGTGCCCGCCCTTTGGGAGATGTTCTGCGAATGCCTCCTGCACCTCCGCATCACCAAGAAGAATTGGCGGCTGGGCTACATGCACCGCAGCATCGCCTTCGGCTGGTTCCTGCTTATCGTGGTGGGCGCCATCGAGAGCCGTATCGGCATTGAGGGGCCGTTCCATTTCTGGTGCGCCATCTTCTACCGTTTCTTCCATCACAACATGCCCGCCAACGGCACCGAGATGTTCTTCACCCAACTCATGGACCTGCTCCTGCTCTACGTCCTTTCGGGCATTTTCCTTGCCTTCGTGAAGAAAATCCACTCCCGCATTCTCGGCATGAAGCGCACCACGAAGCACACCACGATGGATATCATCGTGAAAATCGCGCTGTGGGCCATCTTCCCGCTGCGTCTCCTCAGCGAGTCCGTCACCGCACGGCTCTATGCCAACGGCGGCTTCCTCACGCAATCTATCGGCGACCTTTTCAGCCGTCCCGTGGCCAACGCCCTGGAACTGCCGCTTTGGTCGCTCTACTCCCTCGCCCTTTGCGTTTTCTTCCTCATGCTGCCCTTCACCCGCTATATGCACATCTTCGCCGAAGTCTTCCTCATTTACTTCCGCAAACTGGGTTTACGCGACAGCGTCAAGATGACCGGCTATACCAAATACGAACTGAGCGCCTGCTCGCGCTGCGGTATTTGCATCGACCGCTGTCCGCTATACAACACATTGGATATCAACGATGTGCAAAGCGTATATCTGCTGCGTAACCTCCGTAACCTGGAGCACCATCAAGACATCCTCGCCGCCGGCAAGAACTGTCTGATGTGCCACCAGTGCGCCGAAGACTGTCCTGTGGATATCGACCTGATGAGCATCCGCCGGATCTCCCGCGACAAGGGCGACACCGACATGGCCGACAACTACCGCTACCTCGACCCCGTGAAGGGGTTCAACGCTATCGGGCGCGTGGCCTACTTCGGGGGCTGCATGACGCAACTCACTCCGACCATTTCCGAATCAATGAAGACGATTTTCGACGCCGCTGGAGTCAAATACTGGCACTTGGATGGCGAAAGGTCCATCTGCTGCGGCCGTCCGCTGATGCAGCAAGGTTTCAACAAACAAGCGGCCGATTTGCGCCGGAAGGTCAGCGACCTCATCAACGCCTGCCACGCCACCGCGCTCGTCACCTCCTGCCCCATCTGCTACCACACGTTCAAGCACGAATACCATCTTAACATCCCCATCTATCACCATACCGAATACCTTGACATGCTAATCAGGTCTGGCAAACTTCCTGTAAAACAGACGGATACCACATTTACCTACCATGACCCGTGCGACCTCGGGCGCGGCTGCGGCATCTACGAGCAGCCCCGCAAGGTGCTGAAAGCGGTGGGACAGCTGAAGAGCATCGCCAAGGAGAAAGAGAACAGTGTCTGCTGCGGCATGAACCTCGGCAACACGGTGCTCTCCCTCGACCAACAGACGCAGCTCCGCGACGCCTCCCTGAAGGTGCTCACCGAACCGAACCCCGACGTAGTGGTCACTGCCTGCCCGATGTGCAAGAAGGCCTTCCGCCACGGCACCGAGACGAACGTGAAGGACATCGCGGAGGTGGTGGCGGATTCAATTAAGAATTAAGAATTAAGAATAATGAATCCGGAAATCCAGGCATACGTTGAAGCGAACATCATCCCGTTGTACGACCGGTTCGACAAGGCGCACCGGCGCGACCATGTGCGGATGGTGATGGAGCAGAGTATGTCGTTGGCGGCGCAGATGGACGTGGATGAGGAGATGGTGTACGTCATTGCCGCCTACCACGACATCGGGCTGTGCGAGGGACGGGAGCGCCACCACACCGTGTCGGCGCAGATGCTGTTAGCGGACAACGAGCTGCGAAAGTGGTTCACGGAAAGCCAGTTGCAGACGATGGCGGAAGCCGTGGAAGACCACCGTGCCTCCTCCGACCACGCGCCGCGCAGTCTCTACGGCCGCATCGTAGCCGAAGCCGACCGCTTTATCGAGCCCGATACGGTGGTCCGCCGCACAATCCAGTACGGAATGGAGCACTACCCCGAACTGGACAAGCAGGGACATTACGAGCGAATGGTGCAGCACCTGCGCGAGAAATACGGTCGCGGCGGCTACCTGCACCTCTGGTTCGACCATTCCCCCAACGCCGCACGGCTAGAAATCCTGCGGCAGATGATTGACGACGAAGAGGCGCTAAAACAAAAATTCGAAGAATATTACGGGATGTAGGGTGAATCATTATTCGCCCCTACCATTGTTTCATCGTTCCATCATTCTTTTCCTCTCCTCCTCCGGGAACCGCTCGATGGCGTACCGCAGCATCGTGCGGGGCATCGTTTTGCGGCGGGGTTCGAGCCACTCGCGGAGGCGTTGTTCGTCGCGTTTGCCCGCCTCGCGCAGCAGCCAACCGACAGCCTTCTGCAGGAGGTCGTGCAGGGGCGCGGGTTTCTTTAAGAACAGTTCCGCCAGTGCGTACGTGTCGTCCAGCTCTCCGTGGCGCAGAAACTGCATCGTAGTCACGATACCGATGCGCTGCTCCCAGATAGTGCTGCCGTTCTGCACCATGTCGTACAGCATCTTGCGGTCTTTGTCGAGCAACCACACACCGAGAATTTCATAGCAGGTGAGGTCCACCAAGTCCCAGTTGTTCACGTATTGGAGGTGCGACAGATAGAAACTGACGTTCAGTTGCTGCAGTCCCCTGTCGCCCTTGGCCGCCTTGAAGAACTGCACCAGCGCGAGCAGTCCGGCAAGCCGCATCTCGTGGTATTCGGAGGTGACGCAAGCCTCTAACTCATAGAAGGAGAGCGTTTTCCAGCACTTTTTGACAATCTCGCGCACCACGGGCACCTTGATGCCGAGGAACTTGTCGCCCTCGCCGTACTCGCCCTTGCCGGTCTTGAAGAAACGGCTCAGGTGTTCTGCCTGCGCGGGGTCCTGATGGTGAAGGATTTCCTCAGAGAGAGAGGCGAAGTGGCCTGATTCAACATTATATTCTTTGCTCATAAATATCGGATTTTATTTCGGCGGCAAAGATACAAAAACAAAAAATCACTTCCCCTGTAACGAAACGCCCGTTTGCTGCGACAGAGCAAATGAAAGGGGAAAATGTCATGAAGAATAAGATTTGACCTTTTCTGAACGTTGTCCATATTCATAGCAAAGAATAATATGAAGAAGCTTTTACCACTATGCCTAATGTTCCTCGCATTATCAACGCAGGCGCAGCAACCATCATACGACGAATTAAAGAGTACGGGGTATGAGGCGTACCAAAACCAAGACTACATGACGGCCTATCAGGCGTTCCATACAATGGACTCAGTATATGGAATAACCGATTTCGTCGACCTGCTTTATTGCTATAGTATGACGAGATCCTACAAGCCAAACAGCGAGGAATCGAAAGCCCTGATGTTCCGCGTAGCCCGTAACAAATGTTGCAACATGAAGTACTTGGAAGAGATGGTCGAGAGGCATAAGGCTGACACGCTCGACTACTGGGGTGAGATTGTCGCCATCGTCTCACCTCGCGGAGTTCAGGACTCCGTCTATCAAGACCGACTGTTAGACCTGAAAAGAAGCTATATGGCTGCAAGTGATTTACTGAACAGCGGCATAGTCACCGATTCGGCATGGAGGGCCTTCAACGAGGTGAATGCCTCCAATGCCGCTGAACTCCAGCAACTGATTGCGGAGCGCGGCTTCCCGACATACACCAAGGTAGGCTACTACTGCAACGACTACGCCTCGTTGTTTGCGTATTACTTGCCGACAGAGTCTCTTCGATGGTATTTGGAGCAAGCCAAAGCCGCTGCTGACACCGGAGACTACAACCCAGACTGGATTCCCACTTTGTACGACCAATACCTGCGGCAGCAAGTCCCTGACTCGGTCTATCTGGAACGCCTGCAGGTGATGTCGGATGCAGACCAAAACGCAAGAAGAATGCTGGACAGTGAGCTGAACAATGATTCGGTATGGCGAGTTATCCATGCGGTGGACTCCGCCAATCTCATTGAGTTAAAGCAACTTATCAACGAGCGTGGGTTCCCGACGTTGTCCAAGGTGGGCTACCAATGCTGCAACCTTGCCTCGCTCATCGCGCAACACCAGCCGCCGGATTTCCTGCACTGGTATCTGGAGCAGGCCAAAGCTGCTGCTGACACTGGGGATTTTGACCTTACTTGGATCGCCTACATGACCGACCGCGACTTGGAACACCAGGGGAAACCGCAACTGTACGGTACCCAATTTCATGGTCAGGACGGGATAACAGCGCTCAGTCCCATCGAGGACATCGAGCATCTGAACGAGCGGCGTGAGCGTGTCCATCTTGGACCGATTGAGAATTATATCGCCAGCTATGATCTGACCGAAATCCTCTTCCACCCGGCACTTGTACACTACAACCAGTATAGTCTGACTTGCCACATCGACGGCGACACCATGCGGGTGTCGGGAACTTGCTATTTTTCTTACGAGAACAAATATCATAATTACCTCTTGCTGTCATCATCCATCAAGATAGACTCCTTCAGCTTGGGCGACTGGCAGCGGAACGGCGACACCATCGTCTTCGCAGGGCAGCCCGTCAAGGTTGAGTTTGCCTACTCTGTTCCGTTGTCCGACTACCGCGCCTCCGACGGGGTCATCGTCCTGCGGCGCGAGGGCAACTGGTACCCGCACCGCAACAACGAGCTGCTGACGGCGGCGGTCCACATAGAGGCGAAAGACCACTATCTCGTCGGTGGCACGGTCATTACGCCATCGTACGAGCTGCACCTTATTCTGCTGCCCAAAGACAAATACTCCTGCAAGGTGATGAAAAGTCCGAGCCGACCGTTCCATTTCTACCGTGCCACCAGCGACACAACCTCCTATCCAGAAGCATTTTACAACGAATTCATAGACTCTTACCAGTTCTACTGCACCTTCTTCAACGATTCGCTCTCTCAAAAGCCGATGAACATCGTGGAGATTGGCGACCCCGATTTTGTGATGTGTCAGTCGTTGCGCGACATGATCATCTTCGGCCATTATTTCTATGACGTTTACGCCATGATGCCCGATTACTCGTGGATACCGCACGAGATGGCTCACCAATGGTGGGGCAACAGCCTCTTTTTCGTGCACCGCGACTATGCTCTGAGCGAAAGCTTGAACGAGTACATCAAACTGCAGTACCTCAAGAGTCGCGAGCGCGGTTACAAAGAGCAGATGAACTATTACAAATACGCAATGAAAATGGCCGAAAAGCGGCTACCCATCGCCGACATCCACGACGTGGAACCGCAGGACAAGTCCATCGCCATCTACTACACCGCGCCATACCGGTTGGAGAAGTCCGGCAATGCGAAAGTAGAGGCCCTGTTGCGACAACTGTACCGCAACCATAAACACACCATGGTGACTCGCAAGATCTTCTTGGAGGATTGCAAGGCACTGAAAATCTGGCTGAAGGGAAAATAAAAAAATCATTCCCGCAAACTGTCTAAGGAGGAGTCTTTCATCCAATAAACCTTCTTGCGGGAATGATGCAGTAATCACCTGATTCTATCGTCCTTTTTCTTTTTATTCTATTTTTGTGAACGGGTGATGGAATCAGACAGAAGCCTCCGCATGGGAGTATCTGTATGCGAGGTTGTCGGTTAGTTCACTTTTGTCATGCTGAATGTGGCGGTGTAGGTGGTGCCGTCATCATGATCGCGCAGCGCCGTCCACGACATCACGCCGTCCTCGATGGAGGCAATCTCCCACCATTCGCGGTTCTCCACCGGATCCTCACCATTGTTCAGCCAGCGTGTGCACAGCAGGTTGCCGTCCACGAAATACTCGGAAAAGGAATTCACGTCGTCCACCCATTGGCCGTCTTCCGTCAGGCGATAATAGATGTAGGTGCCGTCGGCCTTGTATTCCCAGCGGTGGAGCTCGCCGTCGTCAAATTCGGAGCCTTCCTGGCTGGAGATGCGGCCTTCCCAAGTGCCGACAACGTCGTTTTTGTAATCAACACTGACGCGTTTCAGGATAACGTCTTCCTCGGGATAGTGGAATGCGTTCCCATTCGAGTATAACGTTGCCTTGAAGTGGCATGACATCTCTTTGTCTTTAATGGAATTGACGATGTATTTGCAAACAATGGATTTGGAGTCGCTGATTTGTCCAGTGACTGTCACAATGTTATCTTCAATCTCGACGTCGCATTCCAAATAGGCGTTCCATTTAGCTTCCGTCTGTGTGAAATCAGCTCTTGATGCGCTAAGGATTGCTTTAGTGTCGGAGATAAAGGTGATAACCGTTTTTTCGTTGGTCAACGCGGGCCAACCATCTATTTCAGCCTGCATCCATTTGCCAATCAGTTTGTCTGACAGTTTGTCTTTGTCCTTGTCGCATCCGCAGAGGATGGTGGCCGCAACGGCCAGCATTAAAAATACTTTCTTCATAATGTTTTTATTTTTTTGTTGATATCAAATAGACTTGGTTTGTTTTTTGCCATAGATGCATCCACGCGGTTGCTCGCGCAGGGTGTCGGGTTCGCTGATGTGGCACCGTTTCATCATGAGGCATGAATTTATGGCTGCAAAAGTACAAAAAAAATAAGGTTAAACAATAAAAACAAAACAATCGAGGTCAAATTCCAAGCGACCGAAAAAAATTGTATCTTTGCCGAAAAATTCCAAGAACTGTAAATACCAATATATCAGTATGAAAAATACACCGATTCCCGCAGAAATTGTGGACAAGAAAGTCGCTGAGAGCGGCATCAGCAGCGTTGGCAAAGCCTCCATCCGTGAGGTGAAACGTCTGATCAACGACATCGAGCAAGCCTCCGGCAAGGAGTTCGTGCGCATGGAGATGGGCATTCCCGGACTGCCGCCGTGCCAAGTGGGCGTGGAGGCCCAGATCGAGGCCCTCAAGAAGGGCGTCGCCGCCATCTACCCCGACATCGAGGGCATCCCGGCCCTGAAACAAGAGGCCGCACGGTTCGTCAAGAACTTCATCGACCTGGATGTCGACCCCGAAAACTGCATCCCGACCGTGGGTTCCATGATGGGCGGCATGGCCGGTTTCATGACCTTCGTGCGCTGCCGCAAGGAGCGTGACACCACCCTCTTCATCGACCCCGGCTTCCCCGTGCAGAAACAACAGCATCGCGTCATGGGCCTCAAATACGAGACCTTCGACGTCTACAACTTCCGTGGCACAAAACTCCGCGCCAAGCTGGAAAGCTACCTCGAGAAGGGTAACATCCACACCATCATGTACTCCAACCCCAACAACCCGTCGTGGATCTGCTTCACCGAGGAGGAACTGCAAATCATCGGCGACGTGGCCAACAAATACGACGTCTTCGTCTTCGAGGACCTCGCCTACTTCGGCATGGACTTCCGCCAGAACATCTCCGCCCCTGGCATCCCGCCTTATCAGCCGAGCGTCGGCAAGTACACCGACAACTATGCCCTGCTGATCTCCGGTTCCAAAGCCTTCAGCTATGCCGGCGAGCGTATCGCCCTGATGATTATGTCCAAGAAACTCTATAACAGAGAGTTCGACGACCTGGAGCCCTACTTCAAGATGAAGAAACTGGGCCGCGCCATCATCTACGGCACCGTCTACGCCATCAGCTCCGGCGTTGCCCATTCCGCCCAGTATGCCATGGCCGCCATCCTCAAAGCCTGCAACGACGGCACCTACAACTACATTGAGGACGTGAAAGAATACGGCGAAAAGGCCGCCATCATGAAGAAGATGTTCACCGACAACGGCTTCGAAATCGTCTATGACAAGGACGGCGACAAACCGCTTGCCGACGGTTTCTACTTCACCGTGGCTTACCCGGGCATGACCAGCGACGAGCTGCTGCACGAGTTCCTGTATTACGGTGTAAGTGCCATCTCCTTAAGCACTTGCGGAAGCGAGCGCAACGAGGGCTTGCGCGCCTGCGTCTCCCTGACCCCGCGCCGCCAGTTCCCGATTCTGGAGGAGAGACTGAAACTTTTCAGAGAGAACCACTGATTCAGTTAGTAGTTAGTAGTTAGCAGTTAGTAGTTACGGGGGACTCGGAAGGGTTCCCCGTTTTTTAAGAGTCCGATGATAGGAAACATCGGCTCCTGTGGAACACGTCCGAAAAAACCGTATTTTCGCGAACTTTCGGACGAACGGATTTTTCGGGATCGTATGAAACAGTATTTCGTTGACATAAAGCGTTTTGCACTGCTGTGCCTTCTGCTCGTGGCGGCACTGGCGAATGTCGCTTTCGCGCAGGCGGGCGGCGACAGCGCGGTCGTGCGTATTGTATCGCCGTTTGACTTCGGGCTGGCGGAGGCACGCTCCGACAGCGCGCGCTACGAGGTCCTCTACGCCACCCACCGCCACGCGGTCGATTCGGGTGCGATAGTCTCCTACAGCGGCGTCGGGGCGGTGACAGTGGAGGTGACTTCCCGTTCGCGGCCCATCCCGCTGACCCGCCGCAACGACTTCGGCGGTCTGCACCTCACTGTGCGAAATGTCACTAAAGAACACTGCCTCTTCGAGCTAAAAGACACGCTCTGGAGCGTTTTCGACCTGAGGGCCAGCGCGGTCGACTCGGGCGACTTCTCCGGATCGGACTTGCTGGCGAACGGCACCTTCCTCGTCGTGCTGGAGGACCAACACCCCTGGGTGAACCGCCGCGAAGGCTACCAATACGGCACCATGCGGAAGGACATCCTGCTCGTGCGCGACGGCCGCGCCCTGAACAGCCCCATTTCCCCTTACGCCACCGATTCCACAGAGATGACGGCCTCGTTCCTCCCTTCCGACGAGGAATTGAAAACCATCGCCAACCTCACCATCATGCGTGACTCCTCCTCCACGGCAAAGACCTACTGCTTCGGCATCGAAGGAATCAACAATCTCAGAATCAGCAACTTGAACATATACACTCCCGATCCGAAAAACATGTATGCCGATGCCGCTGTCTCCCTGCGCAACTGTACCAACGTGACCTTCGAAGATGTGCTGATTGACGGGACCTACTCGCGCAAGAACCTCTACGGCTACGGCATCCTGATGGACAACGTCTGGAACAGCCATTTCGTGCGGCTCACGGCACGCGCCAACTGGGGAATTTTCGGAACGAACAACCTCAACAACACCGTGTTGCGCAACTGCGACATCAACCGGTTCGACATCCACTGCTACGGCCGCGATGTCGCGCTGTACAACTGTCACTTCGGCAACCTCTACAACCAGTTTTCCTCCGTGTTCGGCACGGTGCTGTTCGACGGATGCCGCTTCACCGACTTCGTGCCGGTGCTGCTGGAGCCCTCCTACAATGCCTACACCTCCTTCGCGCTCGTCTTCAAGGACTGCATTTTCGATGCCATCCCTGGGCGCAACTTCCTGGTTTCCACGGGGAAACTGGACAACAAGACCAACGAACGGCCAGAGCTCTCCCGCAAATGCTGGCCCGACGTCACCATCCGCAACATGACCGTCAATATCTCCAATAAAATCGACAAGGTCATCCTGTTCTACCCGAAGGAGGTCGCCGCAAGCGCAACGGTGGAAATCGCCTCTGTGCAGGTGGACGGCTTGCGGTTCCACTACACCGACACAACCCATCTGGCGAACTTTGTCATCTGCTCCAGAAAAGTCACCGCCAAGAAACCAATTAATTACAATTTTAACAAAATGGAGCTGATTCCATCGGCGAAACGGATGAAGCGGCAGGCCACGCGCAAGTACTATTACCCTGGAAGCCTCGTTTTCAACCTTCGGCGCGGAAAATCCGACCAAATCGAGGTCACGGCCTCGCGGCTCAATTACAATGTAAACGAAAACAGTGCATACAATATTAAATATACGAACTGTGAAATCGGGATGGTGCGCTACAACACGGGCGGCAACGGCGCAAAGCGGTCCTACACCCGCTGCACGCTGTATTTGAACAACGCCGACGATGCCCGCTATTACATTGATAATCATGCTACTTACACCAACTGCAAGTTCATTCCTTGCAACGACCGCATGATGGTGAGTTTCTACGGCAGCGACAACGACGTCGTCATCCGCAACTGCACGACCACGCGCAAGGGCCGCCTCTTCTACCGAGGCCACGCCGACAACTCCGAACTCAATAATTTCAAGCTAAAGGGAAGCGCCAAGCTGTAAGAAGGGAACATACATCGTATTCCTGTTCACAACCTGTTCACAACCTGTTCACAGCTTGTTCAAAGCTGTTGATAATATGTTGATAAAACATCCCACAACCTTTTTTCATTATTTTGTACTTTTGCCAGCCCCAATGAATGGATTATTTTGGAAAAGCAAACAACTAATTATATTTATTCACCAAATCAAAAAAGTATGAAAAAGTTATTACTTTTAATGCTGACCCTTTTGATGCTCGGTTTCACAGCCGCGCCGGTGTCAGCGCAACAAACTGTGGAGATTGGTACGGGAACTAGCACCACGTACTATGGTCCCTTCAACTCCCTATGGGGTTACTCTTTTGTGGAACAGATTTATACTGCCGAGGAAATTGACATGACCGGCACTATAACTTCCATCAGTTTCAACAATTCGAGCAGTGGCCAAACCAACAACATCACGGTCTATATGAAGCTTGTGACCAGAAGCTCCTTCTCGTCCACTTCCGACTACGAGACCGTGACTGCGGCCGACATCGTTTACACCGGCAGCCACAATTTCGCTCAAGGATGGAGCGAGATCACGCTTGACACCCCGTTCGACTATGATGGAGTCAGCAACCTCTTGATTGCCGTACACGAATACACAAGCGGTTACTCTACCCAGTATTTCTTATACACAAGCACAACAGACAGCAAGTTGATTTCATTCCATAGCGACAGTGCCGATCCCGACCCCTATAACTTGGGGTCTTACAGCGGAAACATATATACGCAAACTTATCGTAACAACATCCGGATGGAAATCATGCCTTCCGGCAGCACCTGCTATGCTCCTCTCGCCCCGGCCGTCTCCGGTGTCACCGCTTACGAGGCCACGCTGTCATGGACTCCCCGCGAGAACCAGACCGCATGGGAGGTTTTCTGCGGCAGCGGCGTGACTGACCTCGACCAAGTCTCCTGGACTCCTGTCACCGACACTTTCTACACCTTCACGGGTT
>Ga0265299_10002446_pt1 | contig 19161 bp, 30 predicted proteins | sample AusTroGonzalo_MG_4_FD_193485 | JGI IMG/M metagenome (GOLD analysis project Ga0265299, IMG submission 193485) | Bovine rumen microbial communities from tropical cattle in Woodstock, Queensland, Australia - Gonzalo_02 | ecosystem: Host-associated > Mammals > Digestive system > Stomach > Rumen ... | reverse complement strand
CTGCCCGAAATGTTATAAAGAGTGGCTTGACAGGGCGGAATATTATCCGGAAGACAAACCAATTGAGGATAAAAACTTCATGTATTGGAAACAACAACTTGAACGGGTGGGAAGCTTATGAGTAAAGAAAAAACACCTTGGATTGGCGATATTTGGCTGGATAGAAACGGCAGAAAACTGTTTTTATTCCAAGTGACGGAAAAATATTTGCATTTTTTAAGAATGAAATGCCGTTATCCGGAAAACTTGCATCGTGTTGTGTTGGTAACGTATGTCAGAGCCTATTTTTCTTGTCATGAATTCACCTACATTGGCAAGTCAAAATGCAGCATCACCGATATTTTTGAGACAGAAGACAATCCGCACGGCTTATATTGCAACACATGCGGCAAAAGCGTTTTTGATGATCCGCTGGATTATTACATGCTGAAAGATAAGGTCTGGAAAGAAATTTGCGACAAAGGGATATTAAGTCCGCATCGTATCATTTGCAAAAAATGCGGTGAAAAGTTTTTGGGCCGAAAATTTACTCCGGAAGACATGACAGATGCGCCGGTAAATTACTTTTACAATGACGATGGCACAAGAATATTGAAAATATTAAAAGGACAAGAAAATGAAAGCAGAAATTTGGATTGAGGCAAAACATCAATATGTTCCGTATGAATTGCCGGAGGGCGCAAGCTGCTATGAGGATGACATGGAAAAGGAAGTTGCCTGCTGTATATGCGGCAAAAAGTTTAAATTCGGCGATATGTTCACATCGCGCCATGTTCACACAAAAAACGGTTTTGGTTATGCGGAATGCGAGGGCTGCTATTTCGGGAAACATAAAGTAGAAGAGAGGGAAAAATGACAACATGGGGAATTTTTTGGGTTAGTTTCTTTTCGTGCATTGCGTTTGTTGTATTATGCACATTACTTGAAGAAGTTAACAATCATTTATATCAGCGTTTTCGCGCTAAATTTTATGAAAAAGAAAAGGAGCAAAGCAATGACTGAAACATTGCAAAAAACCGAAAATGTTGCAGAAAACATTGCAAATAAAAAATTGCAACTTCTTGAGCAAGTGTCAGCCTTTGAGCTGCGCGATCAGCTTCAAATCAAAGACATGCGGATCCAGAAATTGAAAGAAAAGGAAGCCGAACTCATTGAGTTGCTGAAAGATGCTCTTGTTTACGTTTATATTGACACTCAAAAATATGAAGATAACAGCAAACCAAGCCATTATCGCGAACAAGCTAAAAAGCTCTTAAACAAAATAAATGAGGTGTTGAAATGACTGATTGTAAAAACTGCAATTATACAGACGAATATTGCGCAAGTGGCGAATGCACCTCGCAATTACCTCGCAACGGCTCGCAAAAAGGGGATTTAACCTCGCAATGGCACAAAGGCGAGCTACCAAACGATGAATATTATGTCGTAAATAAGTATAATGTGATAGAGAAAGTCAGATATTGCAAAGAATTCAAAGGATTTTGCGATAATGAAAAAGATCTTGTGAAAGAAGTCCTTGCCGAAGTGCCTGATTATGTAGAATGGAAACAAGCGCAAGAGCGTTTATCCAAATTAGAAAAAATGCAATATTCATATACGCCAGAAGAATGGAATATAATGTTAAAAACAGTAAATCACACAAGAGAAGAAAACGACAACCTCAAAAAAATCATCGGATACATGATTGATGAGCTTGTCGATAGAAAAAACGGCGCTTCGCTTGTCGATTACTTTAGTCATGATCTTATTGATGAAATAATGGAGGCCTTAAAGTGAACGATTTTCACGATACAGCAGAAATGCCGGATTTTAATAGGACCGTTTGGCTTGTCAAAAAAGACCGCAACGGCAAAAATGACTGGTGGACGGTTGATTTATCCAAAGCGGAAAAGGGCTTGTTTCTTGAACAGTGGTTTAAGGATTTATGCGATAAAGAAAAGTTTTTTGCGTGGAGTTATAGACCGTATGGAGTAAAAAAATGACTTATGAAGTATGGATAAAAGGCGAAAAGGTCAAAGAATACCGGCACAAAAGGCAGGCCATCATCTATTTGGTCATAAAAGGACTTGTTTACGGCAATTATTTCAAAGGATACTGGATTGATCCAGATGCTCAAATTCGGGAGGTGAAACATGAAAACTGAAGAATGGCTCAACGGCGAGCAGATGAAAAAAGAATTTGGTTTAAAATCAAAATCCGGTGATTATCGGACCTTAAATGCGATGGTAAAACGCGGCACTCTTGATATTAAGAATTTATCAAAACGCGTAAAACTTTACCGGATTAAACAAGATTTTAACCCTGCAAACAATAATATAGCAACAGACTTGGATTTTTGTTTTTAACATGCGCATACCTTATTTGACATATAAACGGCTTGCAAACGGTGAAACGGCATATTATTTCAATATTCCGGCTCGCCTGATCCCTGCAGGCTGCCTTGTTAAATCTCAGCCATTAGGCACGGATTACATCAAGGCATGTCAAAAAGCGCTTGAACTATATGAAAAACTCAAAGCCTATAAAAAGATTGAAGAAAACATTGAAACTAAATCTTTCGGTTTTTTATGGTCTCTATACATTCAAAGCCGGTTTTATATAGAGTTATCCGAGCGCACAAAAAAGGATTATTCACGGGTTTATGACTTAATCTGCCAAAAGGAAAACAAATCCGGCCAAAAATTAAAAGACATTCCGCTTGATTTATTTGACAGCGACTCCGCTTATAAGCTTTATCAGCGTTTTATTGAAAGTTATCGCGAACGCTGGGCCAAGTATTGTATTTCCATTTTGCGCCTTGTTTACAATTTCGGCATGCGTAAAGAAATTTTGACACGGCAAAATCCTTTTGAAAATATGCGCATCAAAAATGTGCGGCCTAAAAAACGCTTTATTCCGGCAGAACACATCCAAGCCTTAATTGAAAAAGCCAATGAATTGGATCTCAGAAATGCCGCGCTTGCGATTGCACTTAATTTTTACATTTGCCAACGTCCTGCCGATGTGCTGAAACTCCGCAAAAAAGACCTTTATCAAAAAGACGGATATTACTTTTTTAATATCGTTCAAAATAAAACCGGTGCCAATGTCCATGTGCCGGTGCCGCCTGAATTGCTTGATGAAATTCTTAACAAAACCGATTATATTATCTGCAATAAGCATGGGAAGCCGTACGATGTCAATGTTTTTGGCCATATCTTCAAAAAAATCAATGATGCATGCGGCTTTGATTATACTTTCCGACTTTTACGCCATGCCGGCAGCACTGCATACGCTGAGGCTGGCGTCAATACATCTGCCGTGATTTCATTGACCGGACACACCAACGAGCAGATCTTCAACCGCGTTTATAAAGGCAATTCCGAACAGCTCAGTTTGCATGCTTTGCAGCAGCGCCTTGAGGCCGAAAAGCGTTCAAATAATGTTCCGTTAAAAAGTCAAAAAGTCAGAATGACACCAGAAAAAAAGTCAGAATGAGAACAAAAAATATTTTATTTTCAATATGTTAAGTGTCCATTACTTCGGATTGCTAATCCGTCAGCCCCTTAAAAGGCTGCATAGGTTCGAGTCCTATACGCTCCGCCACTTTCAGCCCTTTTGGGCTGATTTTTTATTCTGACTTTTTAAACAAAAATGACTCGCGCAGATTCAATCACTTAGCATCGGCTTTCAGAATAAAGTCAGAATGAATGTGTGCAGCAAAACACCCGATTCTCTATGCCGTTTTTTTGACGCTACAAACGCGAATTTATTTTTTATGAATAATTTACCGATTTTTGAAAAAATGGCGCTCACCGGTCACCTGAGGCGGAAGCGTAAACATTATTATAATATCCGAGTTGATATTTTCTGACTGCTTTCGAAACTACGCTCGTGTCGCACTTTAATTTTGTGGCAATATCGAAGTTGCTCAATCCTTGCAAATGCAGATCCAGCACCTTTTTTTGTAACTTTGTTATAATCTGAGCGCCTTTTTTGCGTGCCTTGGCAACGATTTCCTTGTCGGAAATAGTGACTTTCAAAATGGCAAGATTTATCGCCGTTTTCCTTGTTTCCGCCGAAACATTCTTGTCTTTCAGGATCCTATTGATAACGCTCAAATACCGGCGCTTTGTCAGAAACAAATTATCAATGTCAAAATTCTCGCGGTTTCCATCCAAAAAAATAAGCACTTCATCCGGTTTTATAGGATCATGGTCCTTTTCCCAGATTATATGATGCTTTGGCTTGGCTCCGGTTTCTGTCCGGACGACAATATATCCCTGAGCGCCTCTTTTGAATTCCGTGCCAACCGGCAAAGCCGACCATGTCGGTTTGTTTTTCTTCTTATATCCGCCTTTGACATATTTTTGCTGCCATTCCCAAACGCGACTACGTTTCAGATTTAATCCGAATGTTTTATTGAGTAAACAGCATAATTCCGTTGTTTTCATCTTCGGATGCTGTTTAACAAACTCATAGACTTCCGGCTGAAAATGAAGCATTGGCCTTTATTCCTTGGTCAAATATCCTGAGACGTTCGTTTTTCCAATCTGCTGGCACATCAGCTCTTTTTTCATTTCCAATGTTTCACCGGCAATATATTGGCTCGCCAGCAAGGCCATCGCCTTTGAACGCTCAATTTCATCGTTTAACTTATCATCTTTGATTTCGTTTTCGTTCGAAATACGCTCAATTTGTTTGAAAAGTAAATCATTGATTTTAGACATTTGTGTTTGTTCTGACATTTTTTAACATCCCATTGAAACATTGTTTTTGAAAATTTTTAATTGATGCAGAAAACCCGTAATTTGCCATATTTATTTGAATATTACTGATTTTTTTGCGTTTGAAAATCCGTTTAATCAAATCGTTGCACTCTGCCATCTTGGCCACGGTTTCGCGCATTTCATCTGTTACCGGACTTTTCCTGACTTCGCCTTGCTCGACTGTCCGCTCATCAACCGGATCGAATTCAATTTCTTCACCGTTTTGCATACGAACATTCGACACCCTGACGATCTTATGCTTTTTTTCGCCTCCGAAAATGCGTTTTCCGGCAATCATGACAATGCCTTTCAAATCATCATTTTCTTGGTTTTCCCAAATCAATAACGCAATTTCTTGCTTTACATCATCATACATTTGATTGTATTTCAGATGCTCAATCATTTTATAGCAAATTACGAGTTTCTCATCAAAAGTCATATTATTCAGCCGCCATTGAATAACCGTTATTCAACCCAGCCACCGCTTTTTCCTCAGTGAAGCATTTACGCGCATAAAATTCCGACTTCTTGCCTCGGTTAAAACTCTCAACCGGACGATGATAGCCCATGACGCGCGTCCATACTTCGCAAGGCTGGCGCTCACTATCTTTTAACTCAATCTCGATCATTTTGGTTAAACTCCCTCATAGCTCTTAATTTCGCAAAATCATCCTGATGTTCGGCGATTTTGCACTCAATTCCAAAATTCTGCACGCAGTGAAAGCGTGGTTTTATACCTAATTCGACCAAATCATCCCGCACATTTTGCACAAACTCCGCCAGATCAACGCCTTTATCGGCATTAAAAATGACGTTGTGACGCTTGCGTGGCATTACTGCACCCCAGTCACCATTGACGCGCATCACATAAACCTCTGTCGATTTAAGCCGCTCAGCACGTCTTGCATCGCGTTCTTGCTCTTTTGCCGGATAATCCGGAAACGGAAACCGCTGTTGTATGTGTGTCATCCCTTTTTACCTAATCTAAACAGAATCAATATAATGTGTTGATATTACGCAATAAATTTGTGTCATTGCTATTTGACGGAATCAGTATCACAAATCAGCGGAAAATGTGAAAAAATCACATAATCCGCCGATTTTTTACCATTATTTCGCTTTTTTTAGCTTTTCTGCGTCTGTATCAGTATAAGCCGTTGATAAATAATCCATCACTTTGACGATCTTTCCCCAGAATGAAGAACTTTTATTCGATGGGAAAAGCTTGATGACTGCAGTGCAGAATGCGACCGCGCATCCATAAACGGCTGCAATGTCTTCCTTGTGCGCTGTAACCCATGTATATAATTCAACTATTTGCATATTTACCTCCGTAAAATTACATTAAACCCCATCCGATAACCAATCCGGCCAACAATTCCGCCCAATTTGTCGGACTTTCAGCCATCTTAATTTTCGGAAATTGAACCCAGAAGCACGCGTTATAAATAAACGGAATGCAGAATGCACATGCGGCAAAACTCCATCCGACAAACGCGGCCACCGGTAAAGACCATAAAAAATAACGTATCAATAAGCCAACAAAGCAGTATTGTCTTGAACGCTCAGCAAATCCGAGCCATTTATTGACCGGCGCAACGATCCAATTCATTGCCGGCTTTCTGCCTTTGGCCATTTCATCGTCAATATATTTGTTGCTTTCGGTGCCGCATTTGAAATAATACCAATGACCGCAGCACCAAAAGATATAAACGAGCACCGCAATAATCAGCGCAATATACCAAACTTTAGATTTTGCATAAAACTCCCATAAAAACACGGCCACAATGCAGAAAATCATCTGAATGCCGCGTTGTTCTAAAAAATCAATCTTGCTGTCATAACCGCCAAAAAACCGCCGCCATATACTGAAAAATATTCCCATTATACCAACCTTTCACAAAATTCTCTTATTTTTCCAACCCTATCAACCCACCCATTCCTATACTTTCGATATTGCGGCTTGCTTGAGAGCCAGATCACAAATTCAAGCCGTCTGTTCATGTAGTTTTCAAGCACTTTGGCAACCGGTATTCTGTTGGCCGCGCCGATTGTCTGATTGCCGATTTTCCCGTCAACCGTAACATATAAACAGCGCTGTAGATCCTTAATCGCCCGCGGCACACCGCTGTTTATGGCATAATCAAAAACAGCAATGCTGAGCGGATCCGGTAAAAAATCGCACTTGCTTTTATCCCAATACATTTTTTTGAATAAATACTCAGCACGTTCTTTCGTCAGGTTTTCAATATCCTCATACGGAAACGCCGCTGCCGAAATTCCGTATTTTGTGCCTTTTAATTGGCCTTTGCCAACATCGCCACCGGTCCAATTGCCTTTATCGTCATAATCGTTTTGAAATTCACCCTCGATTTTGAGCGTCAACTTCTTTGCTGTTTCCCAAGCCACCGCCGTCATTTCCGCCCGCCTTTTTTGGTTTTCAATTCATCAATTATTAAATCCCGCAAATCGTCAATTTTGCTTTCCATGCGCAAAATCGCTTCATTTGTGGCATAGTTTTTGGCATCTTCTGCCACTTTCAATTTGAATGATGACATATCCCGCTCAACGCAGCCGATTTTATAAACAAGCCACCCAAAAGCAGGAATGCAAATCGCTTGTAAAAATTGCAACCAATCCATTGTTTGAACACTCCCATTTTTTTTCTGATTTAAGTATATCCCATGACGGATTCGCGTGTCAAAAAACGGGCAAAAAAAAGAGCGACAAGCCTAGGCTCATCGCTCCCTTTCTTATCTACATTTTATAGAGAAGAAAATTCGGATTTTCCGAATAATCAGAATAATACGTATTCTCATTATTATTTACCTTTCATAATATTGAAAGGGGAAAAACCGCGCATACATTTAAAAACACTTGACAGAGATTTAAATATATGCTATCCTCAACTCAGAAATGAGTTAAAGATGTGGTTTAACCCCTTTCTTGTTGAGATAATTGTCCGGTGTCCTAGACCGGACTATTTTTTTATACACTATCAAATAGCAAAGTCAATAAAAAAGAGAGAGATGAAATAAAGCCATCCATCTCTCTCATCAGTGCGGTGTAATAAAGACGCGGCCTGTCCTTATTACATTTCTATTTATAAAATAATCAGCAAGCCGTTGTCAAATTACTGATTACTTTTCCAATTGCTCTACTGCAATCAAATAAGGTGACCAGTTAATTTTCGGTTTTTGCAGTGCATTTGTGATGTATTGATGCAATCTCATTTGATTATAGATGCTTGGCAAATCTCTGTTGATAAGAGAGCCGGCTATTTGAACGTTGCGTTTATTATCAAACGGTGCGGAAACTGCATCAACTGTTGTATCCCATGGATTACGCACAAAACGTCTAAAGCCTTGTAACTTATCACGCAAACCGGTCTTTTCCGCTGTTTGTGATCCGCTAAACAATTTATTGGCATTTTGATTGAGTTTATACGCCTGTTCGGCCTCATCAATAATCATATTACCACGCTTTTCACCAACTGCGGCAACAACCTTTTGCTTAACATTATCAGTCAAAAACTTCTTATTGGCTACATTTTCATTATAAGCTGCACCTAAGCGATTGGTTAATTCATCGCGCATGCCAATTGAGACCGCTTTCTTTTCGTTTTGCGTCAGTTTTGACATTTTTTGCATAAATTCATCAATGCTTACTCTATTGTTAAACACATCTCGGCCCATTTCCGCAGCTTCTTCAAATTTATGTGTATTTTCATAAATTTTTCGTGCTTCGGCGTATTTTGGCACAATGTCATCCAAAATTGGATCCAATTCTTTCAAAGCCTGCCGTGCTTCATAACCGGAAAGCTCAGTTTTATTCATTCCGGCTTGTGATAATGCCTTTCTAGCTTCATTTATCACCCTAAAATCTGTATCAGGCAGTTTTTTTAATGACGAATTAGAACGCTTTACCCTAGCAATTGTATCAGCTATCACATCATTTTCCTTGACAAGTGTGCCTAAACGTGATATATTATAATTACCTTCCAACGAGGGACTTATCCCCATATCGTTAAGGAGGTTGCCGTTGATAGATAAGTTATCAATTGGCTGTCCTAACTGGTTCGCCAAATAGTTTTTATTTACCGGCATTTTATTATAAACACTTCCATCTTGTAAAATCACAACATCCGCGCCGTACTTATCCGGTTTTGGCATATTTTTTTGCATGGACACGATATAATCACTGGCATTATGCAGCGGCGTTTGAGGTTTAGAAAATGTCATATCTGGATTGTTCATTGTATCCGATAATGTATGAACAAAAGGAGCTTTCTGTGATATTGTGTTTTGTTCTGTCAAATATAAGTGTTTATTACCTTTATTTGCCACTGTTGAATTTTCCACACCTTGAAAAATAGGCGTTTTAATTTGTTGCGCTTGCTCCGTGACAATTTGTTCATATTGGTCAGGCGTTAAACCTGTCTTTGCTTCAAAATCTCTGTATCTTTCCGGCCTTATTTTATTAAGGTTTTGCTTGATTTCATAGGTCTCCAGATTACCTATATTTTCCAATTCATTATACATTGGTTGAGATTGCTGTTGAGCTCTTCTGGCCACATCGGCAATTGTTGAGCTTTTTCCTTGTGTTCCAAGTTGTTCATCAATAACGCCGCGTGTACGCGCCTTTTGTGCCTCAAGCGCATTATTCATGTATTTCGTTAAAATCTGCCGCGCTTCCGGTGTTTGCTGCCGTGCGCTCTGTGCTGCTTGTAAAATACTATCATCGCCAACTTCCAAAGCGCTGCGTCCTGTTCTCTCAGCCTCAGTCATTGCTTCGTTAAGGCTGTTTTTATCAACGATTTTTTGCAAGCGATTGATTGCATTTTGTGCCGACTTATCAATATTAAACTTCGGTGTTGTAAGCTTAGTAAAAGCACCGCCACCCCATACACCGCCGCCCATATCAGTCAAAAGTTGCCCCCACCATGTTTTCGGATTTATCGCACCTGTGGCAATAGCACTTCCTAAAGCGCTTGCTCCGTTTAATGGTGCACCACCCTCAGACATAGACTTGATGATGTTACCCCATAAGCCATTTCCGCCTATACCGGCAGCAGCTGCATTTTTTAGAGTTTCATAAAAAAGAGCGGTATTTGTTGCATATTCACCTGTTTTTTCACTTATTCTTTCACCTGCTGTTTGTGGCTCGCCAAGTGGTTTTGTATCAACACCTGCGGAGCGCATTGCATGACCAAATGGATTAAGTCCGGCGTTTGCTGTTCCTTGGACAATAAATCCGATACCTCTTCCTAATGGATCCGTTACCATCCAATTCGCGACTTTGTCACCGGCGGTTGTCGGTTTTACCTGTTCGCGCCACTCTTTTGCGGCTTTGGCTGCTTGCTCTTTTTGCTCCGGTGTCATCTTCAAAACCGGATTTTGTGCCTGATATCCAATTCGCTGAGCAAAATCATCAAAATCAAGTGTTGGATAATATTTTTTGTGCAGTCCACGCGCCAGCTGTTCATCGCTGATATTATCATATTGCGGATATTTTTGCCGAATTTCTGCTATATTCATCACATCCTCCTAAAAAATACCGAGCGGATCATTATTTACCGGTGTGTTACCGCCTTGCGGCATTACAGACATTACTGTCGGCATTGCATCAAGTTTGTTTTCAATGTTTTGCATTGCTTGAAGTGCACCGAGCAAGCGTTGCTTGCCTTTGCCAAGCTGCAGACCTTTGGCGGCCTGTCTGATTTCTGCGATCGTATTGATGCCGGTCTGACCTTTAGAACGTGCTTTTGCAATCAAATCATTCTCAATTGAGCCGATTGTGCGCTCCAAATATCCGTATTGCTCGTTTTCTTCCGGTGTCAGGCCATACTCGCCGCTTGAAACGGTGCCAACCATGGATGACAAACCGGTATATGGCATAAATAAATTGTCATCCAACGAATTAACCAAGCTGATCGCATTATCAAGCGTTTGCTGTTGTTTTTGATTTTCAAAAGCGTTTTGCCGGTCTGTTGCTTCTTGCTTGGCCGCCTCTTTACCGCGCTGGCCCTGATACGATTTCTCGTAAATGTTTTCCGGATTTTGCGACAAATAATTCAACCGAGCCAATGCAATTGCCTTGTCTTCATCCGGCAAATTGTCCCACACTTCCGGATTGTTTTTAATACCAAGCAAATTGATAAACTCATTTTTGCTGCCAAACGGATTGCCGCCCTGATTGGCCTTATATTGCGCGGTGGCTATGGCATTTTTATGTCTTAACATAGCCATTGAGCGCTCAAACTGCTCTTTGCGAGCCATATCTTCAAGCTCCCACTGCCGTTTTTGCTGTTCTTTGGCCAGATTGTCATAATATGCACCGGCTTCCAGTGCACCCATGGCATCAATTCTGGCGGCATCTTCCGGATGCGCTTCTTTTAACGCTGCCGAATATGCGCCGAGTTTTGCCTGCTCAGCATCATAGGCCTTTTTGTCATTGAGCGCATTGATACCCTGCGCCAGCATCAATCCCCAGTTATTCCCATTTTGCGGAATTGCTGCCCTTTGCAATGCACCAAAGCCAATACGGGCGCTCGTTCCTGCATAATCTTTGTTTAACATCTTACTTACTCCCGTTAGTCTTATATTTGCTCAACACATCAGCCCAACTTGAATAATTGATGCCGTTGTTTGAATAAGGATTGCTGTTATATCCGCTATAACCGCCGGCTGCTGCGCCTGCTGCGGCGGCATAAGGATTTCCGGTCATAGCTCCGGCAATTCCGCCCTGAATGGCACCGGTCAAAGCACCGGTCCAACCGCCTTTTGCGTTGGCCAAAGCATTTTGATAATCAACGGCAGCCTTTCCGGCATCAACCGAAAAGATGTTTTGTTGGTTTTCGTAGCTTGACGGCGAGCCGCTCATAGCATTAAATATTTGTTGCATCAATCCCTGCTGAGCATTATTTGATGCCAATTGAGCATTTTCAATTGCCGACAAAGAGCTGTTTCCAAAATTACCGGCAGCAATTGCATCATTCAAAGATTGAGAATAGGCATTTTGGCCATTCAAAACGCTCTGATATGCTGCCTGATTTATGGCCTGATTTTTAGCATTTTCATAATCAGTCATTGCACGTTGATATGCTTCCGATCCAACCGGCAAACCTTTATTGATTAAGCTTGTTTCCAAATCGCTCTTTTCTTGCTCAAATTGCGGCTGCAAATAATTCATAACTGAATTGAATGTCGCTTCTTCCGCTCTCTGACGCGCTTCATCGCTCGCCTCAACGCTCAGCGTCCAATCTTCCGGATTGACTTCCGGCAAATACCAGTTTGAATTGTTCATCAAGTTTTTGCTCTGGTTTAATGCATAACTTGTCAAATTCCCCAATGTATTATCAACATTTGAAGTGTCAACACTCTTCAAATAGGCCGAATAGTTCTTATATGGGGTTGTATCCTGTTTTGGTTTCTTACTCTTACTCATAGATATTTACACTCCTGCTTCAACATTCCTAAAACATAGCAATCTGTGCCATTTTCTCTATATTGCCGAAGTAAGCCCTCTTTTTTGAACCCAAGCCGCTCGCATAGGCTGAGGCTCGCGTGGTTATCTTTGCTTATAAAGACATTGCACCGTCTGCAATTCATTAACTCAAAGACAATTTTAAACACATATTTAACGACTGATTTCGTGCACCACCGTTTATTTGTGCTATAAATCGTCAACCATACATCTAAATTATTACGCAAGTCATTCAATATAATACCTGCTATCAATATATTGCCAAGCCACACGCCAATTGTCAAATTTGCGCCATAATCCGCCACATCGTCACCCAGTCCATCACAAACCCACTTTAACACCCCGCCGGTGTCATCCGGTCTATAAGATACCACTTCCGATGTCATATCGCATTTGCGTGTCGTACCACTCAATTCTGTTTCCTCTTGTTTTGGTCTTAAATACAATGCTGATGCTTGAACCAACAGCCGAGTTTGCCACCCATTGACTATTGATCAAAACAGCATCATAGTTGTTACTCCATTTATAATTCGCATCAACTTCGGCGCTCAAATTACTCCATTTGGCCACACCCCACAAACTACCGCCAACCGAACCGATACTTGTCACATAATTAACATTTCGGCTTACAAAATCGGTGTTGGTATAAATAACCAATTGATATTTTGTTGAACACTTCGAGCGCGGATTGATTAAACTTACTCTTTTCAGCGCCGGCGTTCCCAAATTGGTATAAGCCTGTTCAATGGCGCCCTCAATCTCTGAGCCGTTGTCCGAATAACCGTCATCCATTTTGAAAATGGTGTCATCCGAGCCAAAATAAAGATCATCTTCAAACACACACCAAGAAAAGGCACGCAAACCGGTAAAGCGGCACCATGCGCCCGTGTTGATGTTGATGACATGCTGCTCAAATTGCTGCGCCACCGGCACATTGAACAAAGCAAAGCCTTTTTTGCTGAAAATAATGCTTTGCCAGCCGAATTTCTTTTTAAACTGCGTTGTTCTGTCAGATACCAGCTCGCGAATGGTATCACTGAAAATATTGCTTGTTTCGCCGGTATTGCTCACGCTGAGCATTTTGGCCAATGGCATATATCCATCCTCAGTGATCACAACGATATCGCCCTGATATTTCATGGTGCAACGGTATCCGATCGGCTTAGCGATGTGATAACTTCCTTTTAAGGTCCAATCAGAGGCATCGCTCGGATTGCTTCCGGAATAAATCAAAACTTCACCCTCAGAGGTGATAAATATTGTCAAATCATCAATACCCTGACCGCCGTCAAGCGTCCAGTTTGCCACCGCCACCAATTCGCCGCCCAATTTTGATATTTGCGACAAATCAAGCGAATTTAAGGTGCCGGAAATGTTGCCGGCTCCACCGTACCAAACTTTTAAGGTATTTTTTTCAACAAACCAAAGGCGCTCTTTGCTGACAGCTCCGGCAATGATGCGTGTTGCGGTCAATCCGGTACCGCTGAAACCCCAATCGGCAATATATTCATCGCCGTTGTCATCAATATAATAGGCTTTTGGCGTGTCCGCTCCATTCATAAAATACAAATAATTTTTATATTGTATTGTCTGGCATTCATTATTTGTCAGTGTAATTCCGGCGTATGCCGTGCCTGCAGATGTTGAAGCATTATAAATCTTGGTTTCATATACTGCAAGCATCCGGTTGTAATTTGGCTTTTTATAGGCTACCAACGTTCTGACGCCGCCGGCGCTTCCGCTCATTGCTTTATGCACAACATAACCATTGCGCAGCATAACCGATGAACCCAGCGGAAAATAATTATCCATTTTAATGGCATATTGTGCGCCCATGGCACTTATGGCATCACGGGCATTCAAACCTCCGACCGGCGCAGGAATGATCACATCATGACTTCTATTGCCTCTATTGACAGCTCTTATAGACGATAACATTTGCAACCTCCGCGCAATCATCAAGCACCGGTCCGGCCAAATTGATGTCTCTTGTGGCCAAACTTTCGCCGAACCGCTTTTTCAACTCTTTTTCATATTCATTGTATTCTTCGGTATAATCCAAGCCGGTACGCTTGAGCCAGCGCCACAAAATACCGAGTTTCACCAGATATTCATCAAAAATCGGCACATCATCATTGGCAGTTAAAGCGCTTTTTTCCGTAAAAGTATTATAATCCCAAACAATACCATTTGAGCGATACTGAAAAATAAATTTATAGCAATGCGGTGGATTTAAGAACCGGATTACATTATTTTGGATTTTAAATTTGATGTCCAAGCTCGGACAATTAAACATTTTTTCGCGTGTCCACTGCTCAGGCGTTATTGCTCCGATAACTCTTTCGCTATTGTCTTTGATGTAAATTGTATTTGGCAGCAAACAATAAAAATCCGGCACAAAATCATTTATAGGATAGTTTGAATTTCCGCAGGATGTCCAAAACTCGGCTTCTTTGGTTAATTCCTGCCAATTACCATAACGCAACAGACTTTCAAGCTCCGATTTTGCCACACTGAGCCAAATCTGACTATTTAAATCCTCACTTGCAAATAAATCTGTCGGTCTTTGCACGGCGGCCAAATCCGCCACCTCACGACATATTTCAAGAATTGTTTTCATTCCTACCTCCTAAGCTTGGTCAATATAAATGACTTTTACATATCCGGCATTTCCGGCAACTTCCACATTTGCGGAATCTTTATGCGCACCGGCATAACCGCCTTTTCCATGTGAACCATATACGGCAGAACCACCTGATGCGGTGGCGTCATACGTTCCGGATGCTGTACTACCTTTGTTTCCAGCGGTGTTTAATGTTGTTGATGTCCTTGTGTATGTCAGTGTCGGTGCACTTCCTGCTGATCCTCCGGTTTTTCCGCCGTCACTCTCAACGCTTCCACCGCCGCCGCCATAAGCATACGATGAACCAAATCTCGAATTTCCACCGGTTCCGCCGGTTTGATTACTATAACTCATGCCGCCATTTTTCGCATGGCTTGCACCACCTGAGCCAACCGCAACCGCATAATTGCCTGCCGACAAATTAAAAACGCAATTAAAGCCGGAGCCCGAACCGCCACCGGCAGAAATAGCGCCACCTTGCATTGATCTATAACTCGCTGCACCGCCGCCACCGCCGCCAATACAAATCACCTGATATAAACCCTCCGGCAAGCTCAAAGTTGTTGATGCGCCACCGGTTGAGCTTTCATAAACAACCGTGTTAGGCTCATACGGGTGCAAATTCCACACCAGAGTTGAGCCCTGATAAACACGCTTTATTCTATTTGAACCGGCATATATCCTTTTAATCAAATTTGAGCCGTGATAACACTTTTCAACCATAATTAACCCTTTACAAAATAAAATGTGTTTGCATTTGGTGATGCCGGCAAAGAATTAACCACAACAAATTTGTTGTTTACATAAGCCGTTGACGCTGATTTCGTTGAATTATCCGAATTTGCTACTGTCGGCACGACCGGACTTGATGAAAATGTCTTTGTATCGGCAATTGTTTGGTTGCCGCTCAGTTTAACGCAGGCGCTTGAAAGCGTTTCAAGCTGGCCTTTATTAACGGCGTCACCGTTTGCCGATCCATCTGTCACATTTTGGATTTTATGGCTTGCCATATTCAAAGCGCCGGTCATAGCAGATGAACCGCTACGCAATACAGCATTGCTCAAACCACCGGCCACATCATTAAAATTGGCGTCCATTTTAGCACTATCAATAGAGATGTTGTTAATTCTGTCCTGTTCAAAACTGTTTATGATTGTAAAAGTCCCAGATCCATCGTATGGCATTGTTTACCCTCCCAAAGTATTATTTTCTGCTTGCATTTTAGCACTGCAACATTCCGGCTGTCAAAAAACGGCATAAAACAATGGCGGCAGAAAAAATCTGCCACCACTGCCAAGGAAAAAAATATGAAAAAACAAAATATAATGATATGTTACTCCCCATCAGCCTCTTTTGTCGTCTTTGTTGCCTTTTTTGCCGCTCTCAAATCCTTAATCTGCTCTTTCAGATCTGTAATTTCGTCTTTTAAGCTTTCAATTTCTTCAAGATACTCTTTTTCTTTTTTCTCAAATTCATCAATGATTTTGTTGTTTTTGTTCATGGCCAAAAATTTCTTGGCTGCTTCACATTCGTTGTTTAAGTTGAGCATATTTATCTGGTCTTCTGGCATTTCCACCAATTTTTCAATAGTGTAAACGCCGCAAAACTTGCACGCTTCAATCTGCTCTGCGCTCAAAAAAGCAAATTGATTGATCGGCGTGCCTCCGGTTTGTATTTCTTTTTTACCCATCATATAACGGTTATATTCAATGGCAAAGCGCTGTTTATATTCGTTCCCTGCCGGCTGGTCAAATACATCCGAATTGTCTTTTGTTCTTATTCTGACATAGGTCCGTGTCTTAAACACCGGCAGCCCTTTGTCGTTTACTTCGTCAGATTTTATCACTTTGTCATAAAACTCGGCAACAACTCCGCTTTCCGAACATCTATTGTTGTTAAAAGTTTGTTGAAACATACCATATTCATTCATTTTATATTATCCTTTCCTTTAAAAAAAGGGCAGTGCAGGTCATACACTGCCCCGAATATACTAGCTGCTTGAGCCAGTGTCAGCATTGACAAGAACACCTTGCAAGCTGGCATTACTTGTGGTCAAGTTTCCGGCCCAGCCAACCAAACGATACAAAGCATCTTGATTGACTGCCATTCTATCACCATTGATTACTTTCATATCGCGATCCTTATGGGTGCGCAGATAAATATAATCAGTGTTCAAGAAATACATGTGGCCCTCAGGGCAAGCACCGCCTTGGCCGCCGTCAAAAATAACGTCAGCGCCTTTATATTTCAACGATACGAAGCCGGCATTTGCTACATCCGGATTGGTGAAACGTTGAAGATCAGACAGGCTTTCATTATACAATGAATACATATCATTGTCAGCCACAATCAAATCCGGCTTATCAACACCGCGGCAGCATTTCAAATAAAGAGCATCCATTTCTTTGCGGATTGTATCTTTAGTCAATGCCGTGTCCATAACTTTGGACTGGTTGCGCCAGAATGCATTGCCGGAGGTTGCACGATTGATGTTGCCAACTGTGCCGGTTGTCGGATCATCAGCAACAAGCAATTTCAAACCACCGATTTCTTTACCGGATGAACCGGTACCGTCAGAATACAAAGCGGCAGAAAGTTTATTTTTCATGGTCTTAATGCCGTTCTTATAGCGTTTTTCAAACAAATCAAGAATTTGCTCTTTTCCGCTGTTCATCAACTGCTCTTCACCGGAAATAGCAATCGGCACTGCACATAATTTCATCGGATATTCTGCAGCGGTGAACAATTCTTTTGGTGAATAGTTAATGGCATCAAATCCATTGTACCAAACCAAATCACCCTCACCATATTCCAGTTCTTCCAGAATTTTGGTACCACCGGAAAACGGCTTCATTTTGCCTTTTTTATCAAGGCGGTTTAACAAAGCGATGTTCTTTGTTACGTTGTCTTTAAGCTCCCTCGAAAAATTCGCAAGCGTAGTCGTCAGAAGCGTATCATAATTAGAATTTGGACTTGTCATGTTAAATACTCCTTTTATTCAATACCCAATTCATCATACGTTTTTGCCAACGCCTCACGCAGTGTTAATTCTTTTTCAGGTGCAACGGCTTTTGACTGCGGTGTAAATCCGGCATCTTTTGCCTTTGCTGCTGCTTGAGCTCTTGCATCCAAATCAGCCTTGTTTTGAGCCTCAATCAGTTTTTTGCGGACATTTTCATCCGACCATACACATTGATTGTATGCTTCATCAAGTGATCTGCACGCGCCGCTATCCATCAAAACACCCATTCTTTCACGGACTTCGTTATAATACGGATATTTTGGATTGCCTGCAGCATCTTTTGCCGACAGAAAACTTGCAATTTCACGTTGCATCAGGGATTCCTGAAACATCTGATTTAATCTTTGCAATTGTCGCTCCTGAGCATTAACACGATACGTTAATTCATCGGCATTATTGTTTTGCGGCGCAACATTGTTTTCCCAGCCATAAATTTGCCCGATTTCCTTTTGAATTTCGGCAGGATTATAAAAAAGACCGTCATCAAGAAGCGCCAAAAAGTTTGCATATTGCTTTGGCGATGTAATTCCCATCTTTTTCAGTCTCTCTGCGCGACTGTTAAAGGCGTCATCAATAAATTTATAGCCGTTCAACTTATTGCCCAAATCAGAAAAACCTTTTTCTACCTGCTTTTCTCGGTTGATGATCTGCTTCCGAGCGTCAAGCGGCAGCTCTTTAAATTTTTCTTTCCATTCTTTCGCGTATGCTGCCGGAGCGTCCAGAAACTCATCAACTTCTGCAGGTGTTGACGGCGTCTGTTCTTCTGCACCATTCACTTCTTGCGTCTCGCTTTGTTTTTCAACCGAAGCAAGCTGCTGTTCCAATTCGTCTCTTAATTCCGACATTTTTTACTCCAAACTATTTTTTTGTAGGCTTGAACGAAGTTGAGAAAAGCCTCATCTTTTTCAGCCTTTTCCAAATTGTAGCGAATATTCTGCATACATTGAGCGGAATAATCACTCGCTACGGTTATATTAGCAGATTTCATATATTTTTCAAATTCTGCCAAACTGTCCACTTCACGCCCGTCAGGCAATTTATAACTACTCATTAAGGCGCTCCCACTAATCCGGTTGAAATATTTTCATTGGTGCTGCCTTTTATGGCCAATTCTGCCTCTTTGAGCGCGAATTGCCGATCCATTTCTTTATTTGTCAGCAACAATTTCTCTTTATCCACTTGGTTTTTGAGCATTACCTCATTGCGCTTGATTGCGTTCTGTTCTTGCTTGATGGCCAAATCGTTGGCGTTCTTTTGTGCCTGCAGCTGGTTTTTAGCCATTT
>Ga0265299_10002445_pt1 | contig 19165 bp, 12 predicted proteins | sample AusTroGonzalo_MG_4_FD_193485 | JGI IMG/M metagenome (GOLD analysis project Ga0265299, IMG submission 193485) | Bovine rumen microbial communities from tropical cattle in Woodstock, Queensland, Australia - Gonzalo_02 | ecosystem: Host-associated > Mammals > Digestive system > Stomach > Rumen ... | reverse complement strand
ACATTATTACTACCGGCAGATCTTATATTGTTGACCGAGCCGTATAATTTCCTAAAAACTCTTCCGCCGTCGCCCGGGTCATTAAAAATAGGTTTATAATTAGGGTTATCAATATTATTTATGCCGTAAGGCAAAAGGGCGTCATTTGCAGATGAGTTTATTTCTTGCCAGGTATTTCCGCTTAAGGCAAGTTTTGCTATTTTTATAGTGCCTCTGTCCGGACCGGAAGGATTTCTTTTTAAAGTTATACGCATTTGTTTAATATTGCCCCAACGGGTTTGGTCAGTTAAGGAAACTTCTCTTTGAAATTGTTTCCAACCGGTAAAGTTTATCATATCACCTTCAAGGCCTGTTTGCGCAGGATCAGTTATCAAAGGCAGGCCATGATAACCGAAATCTCCGCCGGAACTTACATCATGACTATCTAAAATTCCATTGTCGTTTAAATCTTGTGTATCAATTACTCCGTTAGGTTGAGGCTGGGGGTTATATTGATTATTTTTAAATGGGTCATATCTTTGCCATGTCCCGTCAGGGTTAACATAAATCCAGCCGACATCTTCGCTTGGCGTTAATTGTCCAGTGCAGCGCAAATCTTCTGTTTTAGGAACTGAAGACATCCCCGCTACATAATATTTGCTGCAAGTAGGGAAGATATCATCCGGAGTTAACCCGGCGGGTATAACTTCATAATTATCTGATTTTTCACTCATGGTTCCAAAGGAAATATTTATATAAGGTCCGTTTTCAACACCAAGCATAGAAAGTTCAAGTAAAGTTTTATTTGTAAAATCAGCCCCGTAACTACTTATCGGAAACACCAAAGAAAGTTCGTTTTGGCTGTCACTTATGCCGTAATCATGTGCCAAAGAGAAATCATAATCAATAGTTAAAACATTTTGTGTGTCTTTAGCGGTTGCTGCGGCATTGGGGTTAATTTCAAGAGATTTTACTTCTTGGGAATCCCAATGTATAGCGTCAAGGAAGTTCTGTTGTGTGCTCGGGTTAGAAGCAATTTTCCAATCGCTGAAAATAACAGAAGCATCAACACTTTCTTTACTTTGGTCCATATTTTCAACCATAGCATATCCGAAAAGGTTTTCTTCTTTTTTACTTTGTGCCGCCTCTACTCCCAAAGAAACATCAAGGCCTTCGGTAATTTCTAAATCTTTTATTTTAAAATCTGCTTCGGTAGTGGTTAAACTTTTTGCCAAATCTCCGACATTTGGCACTTGTGAAGGTTTATTCCCGCTGTCATTTAATATACTTGCACCGATAGAAATATTATCCGTAAAATCATAATTAAATCTTGCGCCCAGCAAAGTGGTATCCTGTGCGGAAGTATCATTTGCAATAGAATAAGTGGCATCAATTACACTTGAACTGCCGATTATATTTTCATTATAAAAAGTTAAATAGCCCGAGGCATAATCAACATAATAATCTTTATTTCTTGCCATAGTTGCGCCGTTAACTTTAATAGTTTCCGATTGCACAACAATATTGCTATCCAAGAAATAAGTTTTTGTAGTGGAGTTAAACTGCACAAAAAAGTATCTGTTTGCTGCAGAAACCGGTGTCGGATTATAGGCGGAAGCCTCATTAAAGCGTCCCATAATTTCAAAAATACCTTTATCATAATCAACGGAATATTTACAAAATAAACGAAGGTCATCTGGGGCACAGGTTTCTTTTCCGTCTGATTCTAGCAATTTTAAAATGAAATTGCCCTGTCCGTTATCATGGACAATTTGTTTTGCGCCGATATTATAGTAGCGTTTAATTTCAAGTTGCCAACCTGCTTCACTGGGGTCAACTAAATATCTATCATTTGGGGTTTTTACGATAATAGGATCCCCGTTAGCAGAACCTGCAACCCATACGCCGTCAATATTTTGATAATTGATAGCAACAACATCAGTATCTTTTAATTGATTAGAAAAGATGAGAATATTTCTGTTATAGTCAATTGTATAATCAACGCCTCTGGTTAAAAGTTTAAAAGCGGCAGTTCCGCCGTCAACAGGATAAGTCGTAGTCGGTACATTTAAATCTTTTGCTGTTATGGCTTCCAAGTAGCCGCCGTTTGTGTGATTGTCCAGATAAACTTTTTCGGAATTAGGAACAATTGCGCTTCTCCAGGTAGTATCACAATAACTTGAACTGCTGTTACAGCCGAAAGTTAAATCATAGTAAACTCTTCTGATATAACCTGTATCTTTAATTTGTATAGTTTCAAAAACGCTATTGCCTTTAAATTGTTTACTTTTCTTTTCGCCTTTATTTTGGCTGCCTACTAAGTGTAAATTTGCTCCGCCGTGTTGCAAATGCATTTTTGCGCCGAAAACTCTTTGATTATAAGATAAAAACTCTGTTCCCGGTAAACTTGCCTGAATATCACCAAAGTCAACACTTTGCACAAGTTCTTTGCCTTTACCGCGATAACTTAAAGAAATATTTTGCTCATCTTCTCTTTGGTCATCATAGTCAACATCAACAAATATTCTGTCATTGATTTTTCCTTGTACTTTTAACTGCATTTCCTGCACAAGTGCCATACCGCTTTGTTTATTGTTATCAAGAGTTCCCCTGTTTTTATATTTTCGTGCAGAATAGTTTAGACCAAAAGTTTTACGTCCTGTCATTGAAATTGTAGTGCCAAAAATCGGTAGCATTAAAGAGGGGTTTAAAATTTCCATATATTCTAAACCTTTTTGTTCAAGTTCAATACCGCCTTTCATATCTTTAATTGCTTTTTCAAGGTAGGCTCTGGAATATTGGTAATAAGTATCTTCCGGTTCGGGGGAAATATTTTCTCTTTGTTCTTCGGGCAAAAAGAGCGGTTTTTTCGGTTCTAAGAAATCATAAGAATCAGCATCAAAAAGTCTAAATTCTTCTTGTTTTTCTTGTTTTGCCAAAGCGGAAGTTCCAAAAGAATGCAAAGTATCTTTTCCTGTTTCTTGTGCAAAAACAGGTACATAGAGATAATTTATAAGCACACAAAAAGCGGTGCAAAGGCGTCCTAATTTCTTAAACACTTAAAAAGCCCCTATCCTAATATTATAATATTAAGTGAACCATTGGGACAACAAAGTTTTAAGATAAGTTTTTTATTAAGATTTATTTCGTAAGATTTTGGGCTGTTTTTATTGCTTCAAGCATACTTCTGTAATCGGCTTTATTTTTGCCTGCGATATCAAAAGCGGTTCCGTGGGCCGGACTGGTGCGGATAAATTTTAAACCGGCGGTTATATGCACGACAGGTTCTTTTGAAGCAAGTTTCATACCCAATAAAGCAATATCATGCTGTAAACACAAAATTGCTTTAAAAGTGCCGTTTATATGTTTTTGCCAAAGAGCATCTGCCGGGATAGGGCCTTGCAAATTAAACCCTTTCTTTTGAAAATCTTTAACAAGGGGCGCAAGTATTTTTTCTTCTTCTTTTCCAAACTTTCCTCCGTCAGAAGCGTGCGGGTTTAAGGCACTAAGCCCGATAGGTGCTTTTTTGCCGGTAATTTTAAATAAAAGTTCAAGGGCTTCTTTTATTCTTTTTTTGGTTAAAATTTTCGGTAAATCTTTTATGGCAAAATGTTCGCTTGCAAGTGCGCACATAAGTTTTGAGGTTTTAAACATCATCAAAGCGCCGTCTTTTTTTGCATAATGTTTTAAAAGTTCGGTATGTCCGGTCCATTTTACGCCGATTTTGGCCCACCCTTCTTTTGAAATCGGTGCAGTTACAAGTGCGCAGGCTTTTTTGTTTTTTAATAAATCTAAGGCCTTCATTATGGCTTTAAAAGAAATATCCGCACCCCATTTTGTCGGTTCATTTTTATTGATTTTTTTAAAGGTTGATTTTACTTCACAAGTTTTAATGTTAGGCAAATTATCAAAGTTTTTTAAAGAGTCTTTATCACCGATAATAATAAAATCGGCCTTATTTTTGGGATATTTTTTTAAGGCTTTTAAAGTAACTTCCGGTCCTATACCAAGGGGGTCGCCCAAGGTTATTATCAGGGTTTTTCTTTTCATTACTATATTACACAATAAAAAAGGCGGCCTTGTAAAGCCGCCTTTTTAAGTTTTAAATTATTTTGCTGTTTCGGTTTTTGCTTCAGTTTTAGGTTGTTGATAATCAAATTTTATCATAACCTTAACATCTGCTTTGTTTTTCAAGGAGATTAAATAATCTTCCATTGCTTTTTGCATATTAGCGGCATAAATATATTGTCCGAGTTCATTTTGAATCTGTTCTAAAGCAACATCTTGTTTTGCTTTCTTTTCATTTACTCTTATGATATAGAAACCGCCTTCAGTTTGCAAAGGTTCGCTAATATCGCCTACGGCGACATTAAAGATTTTTTCATCAAAATCTTTTGGCATAACCCCTCTGATTAAAATAACTTCACCGCCTGTTGCAAGGGGGGATTTATCATCAGAGTAAAGTTTAATTGCATCAAGCATTGTAATTTTTTTATTTTTAATATCTTTGCGTATTTTTTTTGCTTCGTTTTCTTTATCTTTCAAAGCCGTTTTAGATAAAGTTTTATCAGCCTTAATAAATACGGGTGAAATTTTAATTTGTTCTGCTGTTAATTGGTTTAATTTAGCAGCCAAAGGCAAGGCTAAAGAAACTCTTTCTTTACCTAATTTTTCAACATTTTCTTTGTCGCCTTTCATAATAATTTGGATATCGTCAAATAATTGTTTAATATCACTTTCCGTAGGCATTTTGGCATTGGCTTTTACAACGCTGTCAGCCAATTTTCTAACGGCAATTTGGTCTTTTGTTTTTGCCTCAAATTGTTTATAAGTCATGCCTTCGTTTTTAAGAGCATTGTTAAAGGCTTCTTCTGCTTCTTTTGCGCTTCTTTGTTTGCCTGTTTGGTCAATAGTAAAGCGTTGTTTAATTACATTGATTGCTTCGGCAAGTTCACTTTCTTTTACTTTAATACCTTCTTTTTGTGCGGCTTGCAGCATCAATTCTTCTGAAATCATTTGGTTTAAGACTTCTTCTTTAATAGCATTTACGCTGTTAGGATCTTGCATAAGTTGCGGTGCTCTTTGTTCATACAAGGCTAACATTTCTTTAGTCATTTTATCGTATTGAGAACTTAAAATTGGCTTATTGTTAACCATAGCCACGCTTGAGTCAATAACTTTTGCATTTGCGCTTAAAGCAATTATTGTTAAAGCGCCAAGTAATATAGTTTTATTTATTTTCATTTCTTACCTCCACACCATATTTATCTTTTAGAGAATTTAAATAATCATCTAACTTTTGCTTTTCAAGGATAGTTTGTATCCTTTCCTTTGCTTTGTCATAAGATAATTTATCTTCTCCCACTTTCATTATTATATGAAATCCTAAGGGTGTTTGTATAAATCCTTGCACTTGCCCGACGGAAGAATTTGCGGCAGGCACTTCAATTTCCGGCAGATATTCGCCGGGGATAAAAGGTTCCAAAGCCCCTTTGTTTTGTTTTGCCAAAGGATCTTTTGAAAATTTTGCCACCGCTTCTTTAAAACTATTTTGTGTTTTAGTATTTTTTACTGCGGTCATAACTTGTGCTGCTTCTTGGGCATTATTTAAAAGAATCTGTAATATTTTAATTTCATAAGGATATTTTTTGTGATAGGCTTTTATTTCTTCTTCACTCACATAAATAATGCCTTGAGAGTAAAGTTCTTCCATAAGTTTTTTTCTAAGTAAAATTTCTTTTGATCTTTGCAAGTTTTCTTCTTGTAATTTAATAATATCGGCAATTTCCTGTTCATATTCGGGGTCATTTTGTAAATTTTTAAAGAAAGCATCTTGCAGTAAAAGCCTTTCGCTGATGAGATAATTTAAAAAGTTTTGTTTACCTTGAGGGGTTTGAATATATTTTTGAAAAGAGGGATCTAACAACTCTGCCTTTTTGTCAAATTCTTCCTGGGTAATATTATAACCGGCAACTTTGGCTAAGACATTATCTTGCAAAGGTAAATTTTGTTCTTGGGGCATTTCTTGTTTAAGACAAGCGCCAAGGCTAAGCAAAAGACAAAAGAATAATAATTTCCTCATACTTAAAGTTTAGCAGTTTAAATACCTCATAAGCAAGTCTAAAATTTGTTTTGTATTGTTTAAAATATCAAAATTAGGTCTATCAATTCGTAGGCCGTCGCCTGCAGGTGAGGGGATAAACTCTATTTCTCCCTTAAAAAGTTCCAAAAGTTTATTTATGGTTTCTGTTTCCATTTTATAATTTCTTATAAAGAAGAAAGATATATAATCTTTTGTTCCTTCAATATGGCGGATATGCATTTTACCTGCAATTGCACTTATTTGCATAACTTCAAGCAAGTTTTTAAGTTCTTTTGGCGCAGGTCCGCAAAGATCTTCCAATTGTTTAAGCAAGGTTTGTTTTGTATCATAATCTGCTTCTAAAAATTCTTTATAATAACGCAATCTTTCGTCATCATTTGGCAGATAATCAGGCGGGATATAAGCCTGCGTTCTTAAATTAGTAGTAGCATAAAATTTCCGTTCAACGGGAATACCTTTTAATTTTTTTACTTCGCTGGCTACCAAATCGCAATACATACTTAGACCGACTTCGCCGGCCTGTCCGCTTTGTTTAACGCCCAAAAGTTCGCCGGCACCCCTTATTTCCAAATCTCTTAAAGCAAGTTTAAAACCGCTGCCAAGTTGCGTAAATTCCATAATTGCTTCAAGGCGTTTTCTTGCTTCGCTGTTAGGTTCTTTTTTCTTTTTTAAAACTTTACCGAAGAAACTATCTAAAGCATAATCTTGTTCTTCTTGCTTATTAAGCAGATTTTTTGGATGTAAGAGATAGCAATAACCTTTATTGTCGCTTCGGCCGATTCTGCCCCTTAACTGATAAAGTTGTGCAAGGCCGAAGTCCTGTGCATTTTCAATAATTAAGGTATTGGCATTTGTTATATCAAGGCCGGATTCTATTATAGTTGAAGCAAGCAAAACATCATATTTTTTATTATAAAAATCCCAAAGAGTTTCTTCAAGTTCTTTTTCTGGCATTTGTCCGTGGGCATAAGCAATTTTGACAAGAGGCAAAAGTTCTTTTAAATGTGCCAGTTTTGCAGGCATACTTTCAACTCTGTTATAGACATAAAAAACCTGTCCGCCTCTTGCAATTTCCTGATTTATTGCACGGACAATAATTTCATCATCCTGTGGACTTAAAATTGTCTGAACGGACATTCTGCCCTGCGGCGGAGTTTCTATTAAAGACATTTGTCTTAAACTTGAAAGTGATTGATTTAAGGTTCTTGGTATCGGTGTGGCCGAAAGCAATAAAGTATGCACGCCGAGCGCTTTTGTTTTTATTTTTTCTTTTTGTTTAACGCCGAAGCGGTGTTCTTCATCAATAATACAAAGGCCAAGATTTTTAAAAACAATATCTTTTGAAAGTAAGCGGTGCGTGCCTATAACAATATCTATAAGGCCTTTTTTGATTTTTTGGACAATTTCTTTTTGTTCTTTTTTTGTTTGGAAACGGCTCATCATGGCAATTTCCAAAGGAAACCCGGCCAGGCGCGAACAAAAAGTTTGATAGTGTTGTGCTGCCAGCACTGTTGTCGGCACTAAAACAAGAACTTGGCTTTGGCTTAAAACTGCTTTTAGGGCGGCGCGCATGGCAACTTCTGTTTTACCAAAACCGACATCTCCTATCAGCACCCTATCCATGGGAATCGGACTTGTTAAGTCAGAGCAGATTTCGCTAATGGCTTTTGTTTGGTCAGGTGTTTCTTCATAGGGAAAGGAGTCTTGGAACTCTCTTTCCATACGTTCATCTCCGTTTAAAATAGTTGCTTTATTTGCCTGTCTTAAAGCCTCTAAAGTTAAAATTTCTTTGGCAATTTTCTGTGCATTTTCTTTAACGCGTTTTTTTACTTCTTTCCAAGTATTGGAACTTAGGGAAGATATTTTTGGCGCTTTACCTTTTATGCCGATATATTTTTGCACTTTTCTAAAATCGCTTATCGGGACATATAATTTTTCTCCGCGTTTATATTCTATCAGCAGGCAATCTATCGGGATATTGTCATTAGTTAAAGTTTTTATACCGCCGTATCTGCCGATGCCGTGTTCTTGGTGAACTATATAATCTCCGGTTTGTAAATCTTTAAATTTTATGCGGTTTTTACTTGTGTCAAAATATTTAACAGAAGTGTTCTTTCTGTAAACTCTGTTAAAAACTTCGCTTGAAGTAATGAAAGCCTTTTTTTCTTTAGTTTGAATAAAGCCTTTTGTTAAAGGTGCAATAATTAGTGGCAAAGAAGCAAGGCTGTTATACCCGCTAAAAACCTCTTCAAGTCTTTGTTTCTCGCCGGAGTTTAAAGTGTAAAAAATAATTTTAAAGTCTTTTTTTATTAAATCTGAAACATATTTATCAAGCAAATTTAAATCGGTATTAAAACTGGTATTAAGCCTAAAAAAACAATCTTCTTTGCCTAAAGGGGAAATCTCTATTGCTTGCGGATAGTTTTTTAAATAATCTTCCGGCGGAATCCAAAAATAATAATTAAAATTTTTTGTCCAATTTTTTAAAGAAGAAAGATTTTCTTTTTGGTAAATCGGCAAAATTGTAATTTTATCTAAAGTTTTTCTTGTGTTTTGCGTATCAATATTAAAAAAAGCAATACTGGTAATTTGATTTGCACTAAAGTATAAACGGACAGGATATTCGCTGTTTGTCGGGAAAATATCCACCACGCTTCCGCGCAGGGCATATTGGCCTGCTTGTTCGGTAAAATCGTTTCTTTCATAACCGCTTTCATTTAAAAAGTTTATAATGGCACTTCTGTTTATTGTTTGGGAATTTTCTAAAGTCAGTAAAGAGTTTTTGAAGTCTTTTTTACCCGGCAAGGCTTCTTCAATATTTTTATAAATAGTGCAGATAATTTGATTTTCGTTTAATAAAAGTTCGTTTAAGGCATTAAAAAGAGTGTTTTTATCTTCATTTATACTGAGTACTTTTTGGCCGGAAAAAGTTTCAAAAGCATAGGAAAATTCTTCCATTTCCTTTTCGTCATTTACGGCAAACAGCAAAGGCTTTTTATTTAATGAAGACAAATAATAAGCGGCTGCTTGGCAGGAAGGTATTTGTAAAGAATTTTCTTGCATAATTTGAAAAATTTATTAGAAAGAAAGCGGTTCAGTTCCTTTCTTAAAGGCTTCTAAAATTTTATTTCTGTCGGAAGCAATTGCCAATTTACCTGTTTCCGGGTTAACATAACTAAAGGAAATACCTTCCGGCACGGCAAATTCTGTTGCAGGTTCGTCTTTTAAGATTTCTGCAAGTATTGCACTGGCCCAGGGGGCAACTGCACCGCCGCCGGTCCATTTGCCGGTTTCCTGTGCTGTATCATCATCATAACCCATCCAAGCACCGCTGGCAATTTGTGGTGTCATAGCGATAAACCAAGTATCTCTGTGACTTTGGGAAGTTCCCGTTTTAGCGGCAACCGGCCTTTTTAAAATACGGGCAGAACCGCCTGTTCCTCTTTGGACAACGCCCTGCATCATATTTATTAACAAAAAGGAATTTTGCGGAGAAAATGCTTCTTTCTCATAAGGGATATGTTCTTCTAACGGGCGGCCGTATTGGTCTTCTACTCTTTCAATAGCATAAGAAGGGGTTTTAATACCTCCGTTAGCAAAAGTACTCATTGCATTTGTAAGTTCTTCTAAAGTTACTACTGAAACGCCAAGTGCTATGGCCGGTGCTTTAGGCAAGTTGGAAGTAATACCTGCTCTTCTTGCAACATCAATAGTTTTATCTATACCCACAGCATCAATAAGGTTAATTGCGGCCAAGTTTTTAGAAAGTTCCAATGCTCTTCTTAAAGTAACAAATCCGGAAGATTTCCCGCTGAAGTTTTTAGGTGCCCAAACATCAAAATCTTTACTTAACATAAAAGGTTGGGAAGCAAGTTTTAAGGAATACTGGTCTTTTGCTTCATCAAAAACGCGCCAATTCCTGCCGTCATAATAAAACACCATTTCCAAATCTTTTATTAAGGAAGAAGGGGTATAACCTTTTTCCAAAGCGGCCATCCAAACAAAAGGTTTAAAGGAAGATCCCGGCTGGCGTTTTGCCTGGGTTGCGCGGTTAAAGCGAGATTCTTGATAATCTCTTCCGCCGATCATAACTCTTATAGCCCCGCTTTTTACATCGCGGACATAAAAAGCCCCTTGTAATTTAGGATATTCCTGCTGTTCTTTGTTCTCTTGTTCGGCAGTATTGTCTTCGTCTTCCAAACTTTCTTCGGAAGGGGTATTATCTTCCACAACTTCAATACCGAGGTTTTGGGCAATTTTTAAATCATATTCATGGAGTTTTTCTTCCATAATTTTTTCTGCTGCTGCCTGTTTGTCTATATCAATAGTGGAATATATATTCAAACCGCCTTTCCAGAAAGTTTCAACTCCGTATTTAGGCTCTAAAATTCTTCTTACATATTCAATAAAATAAAGCCCCGGCTTATCTGCTGCTACGGCGCGTTTTGGCAAAGGTTCCTGTTTTGCTTTGGCGGCCTCTTCGGGTGTAATAAATCCGGTTTCAACCATAGAGTTTAAGACTAGCGCCCTTCTTGTTTTTGCCATTTCCGGGCTTGCAAAAGGGTTATAGCGGCTTGGCAGGGGGATAATACCTACAAGCAAGGCACTTTCGCCCAAAGTAAGTTCGCTCAAGTCTTTATCAAAATATTTTTTTGCGGCTGCTTTTACGCCGTAGGCTCCTTCGCCCAAATAGATTTCGTTTAAATAAAGTTTTAAAATTTCCTGTTTACTGAAAAGGGCTTCAATTTGAACCGCGAGGAAGATTTCCCTTATTTTACGTATCATCTTTTTTTCTTTGGTTAAAAAGACGCCTCTTGATAATTGCTGCGTTAAGGTGGAACCGCCTTGTGCGGCTTTACCTAAAATAACGTCGTTAATCAAGGCGCGCAAAATTGCTTTTGTAGAAAACCCCGCATGGTTGAAGAAATTCCTGTCTTCCATAGAAATAACGGCATTTTGTATATCTACCGGGATATCTTCCAAAGGAACCATTTGCCTTTTTTCTACGGAAAATTCATAAATCAATTTGCCGTTTTTATCAAAAAGTTTACTTGTTAAAGAGGGGGTATATTCTTCCAACTCATATACGGGGGGCATTTCCGATAAAATAAAATATAAAGCACACGCACTTGATAAAATCAGCACCAGTGCGCATATTATAAAAGAAAAAATAAAAACTTTTGATTTTAAAATCTTCATCTACTTTATTATAGCAATTATGAAAGACAAAATAAAAATGTTAAAATAATATATAATGAGTATAAAGAGAAGTTTATGTCAGATATAAAAACCAAAAAAAATAAAGACCTTTTTATGGATATAGAACCCCAAGCCAAATATATTTATGTTTATCGTTTGTTCAAAAATGGCAAGGCAGAGGTTATTTATGATAATTCTAAAGGTCAAATAGACAAAAAAATTTTTTTGGATAAACAAGGAATACATAGCCTTTCCCAACAAAGAGCATTTGATGATAAGAAAGTTGTTTATGATTGGTTTTTAACAGGAGAAAAGACTTCTTTTTTTGAAACGACTTTAATACCTTTAAAAAATAATTTAGGCGAAGTAGAAAGCCTTTTTTGTTTGGTAAAACATCTTGAAAGGGTTTACCGCGGGCAGGAAAAAATTTTAGTTGCCGATAATACGGGGGAAAGTTTTACAAATCTTTTAATGAAAGCCAGAGAAGAAGAAAAACGCCAAATAGCCTCTGCCTTTCATGACGAAGTCGGCTCTAATGCGGTTTTATTAAATTCTATTATTAGTATTTTAAAAGCGGATATTGAAGATAATAATAAAGTTTCCGCTTTAAATAAATTGCAGGAATTGGAAGATGTTGTTCAAAATATTACCAAAAGGATGCGTAAACTGATAGTATCCGTTCGTCCGCCTCAATTAAATGAAATCGGCCTTAATGCCGCAATAAAAGATTTAATAGAAAGTTTAAAAGTGTCTTCCCATATTATTTTTCATTTTTCCAGTAATATGGCGGAGAAAACTTCTTTATCGGAAAAAATTAAAATAGTTTTATATCGTTGTGTTCAAGAATCAATAAATAATGTATTCAAACATGCAAAAGCAAAAAATATATGGGTGAGTGTGGAAGAAGAAAACGCTGCAATTTCGCTTACAATAAAAGATGATGGAGTTGGTTATAGTCCTGATAAATCTAACTCCGTTAAAAAGATGGGTTTACTTGGCATGAAAGAAAGTGTCACCTGTATAGGCGGAACCTTTGATATAAAAGGAAAAACCGGGAAAGGAACTTTAGTGAATGTGCGTTGCCCCAAAATATCTTATGTAAGGAAGGTAGTATGATAAATATTGTAATGGCAGATGACCACGTAATGGTCAGAAGCGGTATCAAAGCCGCGTTAGAAAGACAAAATAAAGACATCCGCGTTGTTGCGGAAGTGTCTAATGGTAAAGAATTACTTGCTTTACCAAAGGATATAAATGCAGATGTTTATCTCGTTGATATATCTATGCCTTTGTTAAACGGAATAGAAGCAACAAAAAAATTAAAATCTTTAAACAAAAATGCTAAAGTTATTATCTTAAGTATGTATGATGACAGAATTTCTGTTGAAAGAGCCATCAGAGCAGGTGCAAACGGCTTTATTATTAAAGTGGCTACGATAAATGAGGTTTTAAATGCTATTGATGATGTTTTAAAAGGTAAATTTTTCTTATGTTCCAGTATTTCTAATTATGTTTTTGAAGGCTTTTTAGGTAAAGCAAGCGGTAAGAAAAATGTGCACATCTTAACTGCCAAAGAAAAAGAAATTTTGCAACTTGTGGCGGAAGGTTACTCCAGCCGCAAAATAGCCGATGAGTTTGGTTTATCTTTAAATACCGTTCATGTTCACAGAAACAATATAATGCATAAACTTAAACTCCATAAACAGGCCGACCTTATTCGTTATGCCATAAAAGAAGGCATTGCCCATATATAATGAGAATTATCGCAGGCACAGCGCGCGGACGCAAGATATTTTCTGTATCAAAGAAATTACCGGTAAAGCCGATTTCAGATAGGATAAAACAATCGGTATTTGATATTTTGCGTCCGCGTTTACCTGGTGCTTTTATGTTAGATTTGTTTTGCGGAACCGGTAATGTTTCTTTAGAGGCAATTTCCCGCGGAGTGCAAAAAGTTGTTATGGTTGATTGGGAACTTGCCTGTATAAAAAATGTTAAACGCAATTTAGTGCATTTGGGTTTTGAAGATAAAGCAGTTGTTTTAAGGGGTGATTTATTAAAACCTCTTAAATGGCTTAGCGCTTATATGCCGCTAGAAGGATTTGATATTATTTTTATGGGCCCGCCGTATAGGGATATAAAAAATACGCCTTTAAGTTTTACTGAACCGGTTTTAGAACAAGTTTCTGCTTGTAAACTTCTTTCTAAACAAGGTCTTATTGTTGCGCAGCATCATAAAAAAGAAACTTTTAAAGTGCCAGAAGATTTTGAAATCTTCCGAGAAGAAAAATATGGCGATACTCTTGTCCATTTTCTAAGGCACAAAAATGTTTGAATATAAACCGCGCGAACTTAATTATTCCAAAATAAAAACTTATAAAGAGTGTCCTTATCTTTTTAAACAAAAATATGTTAAGGGTATAAAGGAAGGTCTTATTCCGGCCAGTTCTCTTGGCGTCAGTATTCATAGAACTTTAGAGGCCTATTATGCCTCAAAATCTTTTAACGGCATTTTAAAATACTATAACAGATATTTTATAAGCGGCGGTTATCAAAGTGCAGCCGAGCAAATGGAATATTATTTAAAAGGCAAAGCAATGCTTGAGGCTTATGCCATTAAAGATGAAGAAAGAAAAACGGAAGTTTTTTCTACCGAACAGGAATTTATTTTTGATTATCAGGAATGGACTATCCGCGGTAAAATAGACCGCATAGATAAAACCGGCCAAGATACTTGGGAAGTTATTGATTATAAAACCGATTTAGAGCCTCCTGCAGATTTTAAAGCGCAGGATTCTTTACAACTTGGCATATATAGTGTCGGTGCAAAAAGATATTGGAATATGAAAGAAGGCAAAGCCTCTATTTATTTCGTATCAAATAATACAAAAGCCAGTGCCGATTTTAAAGATTTTAATGAAGAAGAAATTTTAGAAACTTTTATTAAAACAGGTGAACTTATTTTAAAAGAGGAGTTTTCTCCCAATCAAAAGCATTGTCCCGATTGTTTGATGAGAAACCGCTGCCCTTTTAGTTCAACCCGAGAGGAGGAAAAATGAAATTTGTTATAGGTGCTATTATCGGTATTTTTGTGGGTATTCTTCTTGCTTTAGGTATATTTATTTCTTTATCTAAAGAAGAACCTGCCAAGCAGGAAAAAACTCCCGTTAAAACACAGGAAGAAAGCGCCCCTGTTCTTAAAACTTCATTAGATATGTCCGAAGTTTTAGACAGAAATATTGAATTAAATCCTAAAGATTCAAATGCTTATTTGCAAAAGGCAGATTATCTTGCCAAAAAAGGTAAATTACAGGAAGCATTAGAGTATTATAATAAAGCAATTTTACTTGATAAAGATAATATCCAAGCCTATATGAACCGCGGCGCAGTTCATTATATGCTTAATAATTTTGAAGCGGCAAAAAAGGACTTTTCTATGGCAATAAACTTAGATTCTACCAAGGGGGAAACTTTCTTTAACCGCGCTTTATCTAATTTAAATTTAGGTTCTTATCCTGAGGCTAAAAGCGATTTTAAACAAGCCGCAACTCTTTTTAATAAAGCAGCCGATAAAAAATCTTTTGAACAGGCCCGCCAAGGTTATAAAGCGACTTCTGCTTTAATTGCCCAAGAAAAAGAGAATAGCGCAAACAAAATAAATATGCCTAAAGGCCAGGCAAAACCAAGCAAACAAAATCAAAGCACTCAAAATAAAACAAGTGCGTCTTCAAACGAAGAATTAACAAAACAATATACTAGCCAACTTATGACAAGTTTATCTAATCCCGAAGGTATGCTTGAAAAGTTTAAAGAAGCACAAAAAAGAGCCGGCGGCGAACCGGGTGTTATGCCTGATTTTGAATCTTATGCCGCTTCTATGCGTGAGCAGGCCGGTCAAAAATTTAAACAGGAAACAGCCAAAAAGACTTTCCTTGATTATAAAGACGAAGCCTATAAAAAACAAGCCGCAGGCGATATGCGCGGTGCTTTGGAAGCAATAAATAAAGCAATAGAACTTAACGCAGAAGACCCCGAGTTATATAAACAAAGAGCGCAAATAAATATGTCCGCCAAAGAGCCTAATGCGGCAATTGCCGATTATACAAAGGCTTTAAGTCTAAATCCAAAAGATGCCGCAAGTTTATATCACAGAGCCCTTCTGCGCGATATGATTAGCGATAAAAAAGGCGCAAGAGAAGATATGACTCAGGCCGAAAATTTATATAAAGAGCAAGGCGATAAGGGCGGGCAAAAACAAGCAAGAGAAACCTTAAACTTATGGGAAGGTAAAGAAGTGTCTTCTCCCCGTCAGGATAAAGATTTTACCGAAGGTGCAAATGCTTTTAACAAAGGCCAGTATAAAGAGGCTCTTAATAGTTGGGATAATTTAATTAAGAAATATCCGAACGAAGCCTCCGGCTATTACAACAGGGCTATAACCAATGCCCGTTTAAATGACAGCCAAGCCGCTGAAAGAGATTACAGAAAAGCCATAGAATTAAATCCCAATATGGCAGAAGCCTATGACGGCTTAAGCAGTATTTTGGTAAGTAAGGGCAAAAACGAAGAGGCTTTGCAATATATAAATAAATCTCTTAAGATAAATCCTGAAAATCCGGATGCTTATCGCATGCGTGCCATTGCTAATGTCAGAGATAATCCAAATCAAGCCTTATCGGATTTTAGCAAAGCAATTTCTTATAATGACAAAGATGCTGTTTCTTATTATTATAGAGGTATTTTAAAAGGTAATGATAATTTACAAGCAGGTAAAGATGATTTAAAACAAGCCTTAAGGCTTGCTCAAGATCAGGGTAATCAGCAGATTGTTGAAGCTGCCCAAAATGCTTTAGATAGAATAGAGGAGTATCAAAGACAAGGTAATTAAAATAAGTTTATGAGTGTAGCGGAAGATATTTTTACTAAGTATAGCGCAGGCCGCATTCCAAGTCACGAAGATTTTAATGCCGGCAGATTCTTTTTACTTTTGCAAGACCCTTTTGGCCTTTGGTGCAATTATCATGCCCCTAAAGAAGAAGCAGTAAAAGAAGATAATTTATATGAAGATTTACGCAGTAAAACTGATAGAACTATAAGAGACGGCTGGATAAAAGAACATTGTGCTACTACAATAGTTATAAATGGTTCAAGTGAAGAAGAACGTTTTAAACAAACTTTGCAGGCTATGCAGGATGGTATAGAAGGTATTATCGGGGCAAATCTTTGGGATTTAACAGGCAGTATCGGCTGTTATGGTGGGGTAAATCTTCTTAAAAAAGTGCCTGAAGGCCAAAGTGTTTTCGGTCCGTATCATTATCAAATAGTTCAACTTAAACGTGCCGGCAGTATGAAAGAACATTATGCCATGCAAACAGCCTTACTTAATTTTATTTTAAATAAAATACAAGATTATCAAAATCCAAAAGCCCTTTTTATTTTCAGAAGTAAAGAACAAACTCTTGATTGCAAACGTCTTGAGCCTAAAGTTCAAAAATATCTGCAAGATTGGCAAGCAATAAAAGAAGGTTCTTTAGTGCCGGAAGCCGCAAAACCGCCAAAGGCCGCACTTTCGCCTTGGCGTGTTTGGGCAAATAAATATGTTTTTGATAAAAAAGATATAATTTTGCTTCCTCATTTAAACGCTGCTCAAAGGGCAATTTTACGGCAGAATAATATCAATACTTATGAAGATGTCGTTGCAGCCGGACTAAATAAAATAAAAGAACTTTTATATGATCCCGAGCATAAAACGGATATTGATATGGATGTTTACTATCATGCTTTGGCTTATCATTATAATAAACCTATTTTAAGACAAAAAGGCCTTTTTCCCTTGCCGCCAAAAGAACGCAATTTATATTTTGATTTTGAAACTACCGAAACTTTTACAAAGGAAACCCGCTCTTTTGTATATCTAATAGGAATATGGGATAAGGAAGCAGGCAAATTTGTTTCTTTTGTTGCAAAAAGCGAAGAAGAGGAAGAAAAAATTTTTAAACAATTCGCCGATTATATGGGTGATCCTAAAAAAACGGCACTTTATCATTGGACAGAATATGAAGTTAAAAAAATGAAAGATCTTTGTTCCAAATATCCTGCTATAAGTGAAGATTTACAAAAACTTATCAGCGTTTGTGTGGATTTGAAAGTAGTTATGGAAAAAGCCTTTTATTTTCCTTCGCCAAGTCTTTCTTTAAAGGCGGCCGCGCCTGCTTTTGGTTTCAAATGGCGTCAGACAGATTGCGGAGCAATGGATAGTATGGTATATTTTACCAAATGGCTAAAAGGAGGGGAGGACTTTCTTCTTGCCAAGGTTTTAATGTATAATGAAGATGATTGCCTTGCAATGTTATTTATAGAAGATTTTTTAAAACAAACGGAAATTTTAGAGGTGAAGTATGACAACTAAAGTGTCAAGAGCAATACAATATAGTGTGTTTTTAGTTAATGAACCCGGTTCTTTGGAAAAATTTTCCAAGATGATAGCCGATGCCGGGCTTGATATTGTCGGTATTTCTTCTGATGTCCGCTATGAATCTGCCGTGGTAAAATTTGTAATTGCAGGCGAACAGGATGTAAACCTGCCTTCTCTTATTGCAAAAAACGGCTATACGGCAATCAGAACCGATGCCATTTGCATACAAGCAAAAAATCAAGTCGGTTTCTTATTTCAACTTTCCAAACTTCTTGGCGAAAATAAAATAAATATAAATAATATTTATTCCGCCGCTGTTGAAGATACCCAAGCAAGAATATATTTGGTAGTGGATGATTTGGAAAAAGCCTATTCTTTAATAGAAAACGCTAATTTATAATTTTAAACAAAAATGAATTATGAAGAAATTCTTCCGGAGTTAAGAGCCCTTGTCGGCAAAGATGAAAAAGTTCTTTGGTATGGCAAGCCGGATAAAAAATGTTTCATTTTATCAAGTTTTCTTAATATTCTTTTGGTTTTTTCTTTGATATGGGTATCTGTTGCAAGTTTTTTTATTTACTCCATAGTTACTGATCATGAAACTTCAAATTTTCCTTTTATTCTTGGAAATGTTATTCCCTTCTTTTTTATTTGGTTATTTCCTGTATGGTTATATCTTTACAATGCTTTAACAAGTTTTGGCAGATATAAAAATACCTTTTATATAGTTACGGATAAAGCAGTTTATCGTTCAAAAGGTTGGGCGTCAATAAAGTGCGAAAAAGAATCTTTTGCTGCATTTAGTGAAGTAAATCTTAAGATAGGTCTTTTGGATAAAGCCATAGGCGTTGGAAGTGTCGGGATAAGTCTTAATTATTATAAAAAAGAATATATTAACTTTCAACAGGTAATAAGTGATTTTTCTATTTGTGATATTTATGGCGCACAAGGCGTTTACTATATGATAAAAGAGGCTTGGGCTGCTGCTAATAAGAATGATGCTTTTCAATCAGATAATAAATATTCTTATGCCAGAGAAAAACAACTTACCAAAGAAAAAGAAAATTACCAAAAAGAATATTTTGATTCTCTTTATAAGAAAGAAGAGCCCATTTTAGATAAGGAAAATTTGCAGGCAGAATATTTTAAAAATCTTGATGATAATAATTATGTTGAAGATATTGTAAATAGAAGCGGATATCAAAAAGATATTTCTTCTCACAAGTATATAACTAAAAATGTTAAAACAAAAAATATAATTTTAAAATTGATTAAAACATTTACAATAATTTTTATTCTTTTATTTTTAATTATTTTATTTATTTCCGTTATATCACAAATAGGAATTGTTCCTAAATCTTTTAGTCTGGTACACGAGTTAATTCCGGCAGACTCTAAGCGAAATATAAACAATATAAAGACATCCGATAATAAATCAACTTTGAACGAACTTGCCTTGCAAGATATTA
>Ga0265299_10002443_pt1 | contig 19183 bp, 21 predicted proteins | sample AusTroGonzalo_MG_4_FD_193485 | JGI IMG/M metagenome (GOLD analysis project Ga0265299, IMG submission 193485) | Bovine rumen microbial communities from tropical cattle in Woodstock, Queensland, Australia - Gonzalo_02 | ecosystem: Host-associated > Mammals > Digestive system > Stomach > Rumen ... | reverse complement strand
AGGCTCTATCTTGTAGTCCTTGGCGTCGCTTTCGTTGTTGCCTGCGTCTACGCCTTCAGCCTGCCCCGCACCTATAGCTGTAAGGTCATGCTTGCCCCCGAGCTCAGCACCAGCAACAGTCGTAGCTCCTTGGGCGCCTTGGCCTCCACCCTGGGCTTGAACCTAAGCGCAGGCCGTACTAATAGCGAGGCCCTCTTCCCCACACTCTATCCCGACCTCATGAATTCTGTCGATTTCAAGACCAGCCTTTTTCCGGTCAAGGTGCGTCGCGATAAGGACACCAGGGAGATGACCTATTACGACTACCTGCTGAAGGAGCAGAAGCGCCCCTGGTGGAGCTCTGCTATTGGCGCTGTCGTTGGAGGCATCTCCAGCCTTTTCTCGTCAGCTGAGCCCGATGCTCCCAAGACCAATAAGTCCAAGGACGTCGACCCCTTCCGCCTCACGAGGAAGCAGACCGCCATTGCTAAGGCCATCAACAGTCGTGTCAGGTGCGATGTCGACAAGAAGACGCTCGTCATCACCATCGTCGTTCGCGATCAGGACCCCCTCGTATGTGCCACTGTTGCCGACTCCGTGAAGACCCGCCTGCAGCGCTTCATCACCGCCTATCGCACCAGCAAGGTACGTGCAGACCTCGAGTACAACCAGAAGATTTTTGTTGAGGCCAAGCGCGAGTACGACAAGGCCCGCCAGCTCTACGCCTCCTTCAGCGATGCCAACCAGGATGTGATTCTCCAGAGCGTACGCACCAAACTCAACGACCTCGAGAACGAGATGCAGCTGAAGTTTAACGCCTATAACGCCATCTCAGTCCAGTTGCAGGACGCCAAGGCCAAGGTGCAGCAGGAGACCCCCGCCTTCACCACCCTTCAGAGCGCCACGGTCCCTGTCGCCCCCTCCGCCCCCAGTCGTTCCAAGATAGTCCTTGTCTTCCTCTTCCTCGCCTTCATGGGCACCACCCTCTGGGCCTTCTATAAGGATGGCCAGCTCAAGCCCCTCCTCGGCCTCTCGTAATATAGGTGATGTCAGGAACCTGTCTCTCTGTTCTGCTTGACGAAGGTTTAGTTCGACGGCCAAAGGGATAGTCTAGCATTCTCAAGTTTTATGACTTTTATGGTCAACTTTTGGATTATAATTAATCAAAGTGTGCTTATGTTGGCATAAAAATAGTTATATTTTTCCCTAAATATTTGGAATATTCATATATTATATTTAATTTTGTACCCCAAATTCAAGGAAAAGTTGTATGAGAGAAAGGATTTATGAAGAAATGATGTCTTATTTGGCCAATGCCACAAAAGAGCAATTGGCAGAAGATTATCATGATATTTCAACAAATCATGTAGGTCCTTTGGCTTCCGATTATGTAGAAACGGTGCTTTCCCATATTCAGGATGAGATGTTTATTTCTGAGAAGAACCTCATGCAGACATGTCAGGTGAATCTTACTGAAGAATTCAGTTTTTCAGGATATTGCTTGGCAGCCTAAAACTAATAGTTATTATGGATAATGCATCTTTTTCATTCCTCGGCTACTATTTTGACCGAGTAGTGGTTGATTTCCAAAATAGAGTAGAAGACAAGCAATGGGCTGTAGAAATACAGCCTAGTGGACTCTATAATGTTAAGACAGGTGAGTATCATTTGCAGTTTTGTTTTGTAGGTAAGCTTGGCGACCAAGAGAACGCACCAAGAGTAGAAACCCAGTGTAAGGCTTTATTTAAGTTTGGTAGTCCTCTTAAGTTTGAGGATATACCATCTTACTTTTTTGCCAATAGTATTGCTATAATATTCCCATATATTAGGGCATTCATAAGCACTGTAACGCTTCAGGCCAATCTTCAGCCAGTAATACTACCAACTTATAACTTGTCTGCTTTGAAAGACGCATTAGTAGAGCATACCACCATTCAACAATAATGTCTGCTATTCGACTTGAACCACTTTACCAAACTATACAAAACAAAGGTACCTATGATTCTATTGAACGTATGGGGCCTATTTATAGTCGTTATAACACATGGTTGGGATCTGGCTATTATTTTTGGGAAGGTGCTATAGAGTTGGCTCACTGGTGGGGGAGAGTACATTGTAAAAGTGATTATATTATTTGTGAGGCAGTGGCTGAATTTGAGCAATCAGAGATGTTCGATTTATTTGGAAACACAGCTGCTCTCAAACTCTTCCGTGATATTGCGTATGCATTAAAAGAAAAGTTTGCCTTTCAAGAAATGACTGTATCAGCAGTGTTAAATGAAATGCGTAAGCGCACAAGTTTCTCATATAGGGTTATACGTGCACGATCCGAACACATTATCTCAGGAGAGACAAGAATGAAATTTGTCGAAAATGACCCTCATGTTTTTGTTTCTCTACCATCTGTTCAAGTATGTTTTTCTGATTATAAGCTAATAAATAGTTATCACGTAATATATCCCCAGCAGATAATTCAGAGTGAAGTAGTCTAAACTTAAAGAATACACGAACCTCAGTCCCCTACTGGTAATCAAATAGTTTATGGGATAACCAATCGAGAAGATTCTTGAATTCTTTGAAAAAAGGCTTTGTTATGAAGTGAACTCGGAAAGTCGAAGTTACAGAAGAAAGAATAATTTCATATATCCGACATCGGACATTTAAAGAGTCCCCTGTCACCCTCCCTGTCACCTTCTGACATTACAAAGTCTTAAATATAAGTTGATTATGGATAAAATGCTCAAAGCGTCATTAGACTGGATTAATGCAATAGCATTCCCCAATGCAGGATTTGACCATCCAAATGACGAAAATAAAGTAAAATGTGCTGCTCGTGCATTGGATAAAATGGGAATTCATATAGATAATCAGGAAGTTGTTGATTATTGTCGCAATCTTGGTATGCCACAGGAGTCCATTGATAAAATTGTGGACTGGTATGGTAGACCGAAGAGGTTGCGATTAAAAGATGCTATGAAATTCTCAACAAAAGACCTAAAAGAAATTTGGTCGAGGAAAGAGAATCAAGAATAGTGTTACCTTTCAACTCTACCAACGGTCGCAATAACTCTCACCTGTCAACTCTCAACTATCACCTTTCAACTGACAACATGAACTCCCCCCTCCAATCCAAGTCCCGTGACTTCGCTATCCGTATCATAGGATGCTATAAATATCTAACGGAGCAACGGCATGAGCAGATAATGAGTAAGCAGCTGCTAAGGTGTGGTACCAGTATCGGAGCCAATACCCGAGAGTCCAAGAATGCGCAGAGCCGCATGGATTTCCTAAGCAAGCTTAACATAGCCCTCAAGGAAGCTGACGAAACAGAATATTGGCTCGACCTACTTCATGAAACCCAATACTTGGATGACAAGCAGTATAACTCCTTAAATACCGATTGCGTAGAGCTTATCAAAATGCTCACGGCCATCATCAAGAAACTTAAGGATATTCCGAAAGTAAAATAACTGTCACCTGTCAACTATCACTTGTCAACTGTCCCCTGTCATGTCCTCAATTACTAATGAGCAATAGTGTTTAATCTGTCCAAACTTTGGGGTTCACTTCAGGTGACAGGGATGACCCCTGTCATGTACTGTATTCTATGAGTATTAAGAATAATTTCTTTTATAGCTTAGTATTAACAGCTTCCAATTATATATTCCCACTATTGGTATACCCATATATCTCTCGAATATTGGGTGTAGATGGTATTGGACTATGTAATTTTGTAGATAGTATTATTAATTATTTTGTTCTTTTCTCAACAATTGGAATAAGTATTATTGGTATTAGAGAAATTGCCTCGGCAAAAAAGAATAAGGATTCACTTAGTATTGTGTTTACAAGTTTGATGGTACACACAATCATACCAACGATAATAGCTTGTTTATTATTCCTATTTGCGATATTTTCAATAAACAGGTTAGGTGAGTATAAGGAATTACTTTTAGTTGGAATAGGAAAACTATTAGGAACAGCTTTTCTATTAGATTGGTTCTATAAAGGATTGGAAGATTTTAAATATATAACGCGAATTACAATTACAATCAAAATCTTTTATGTGATATCCGTTTTTATATTTGTAAGAAAGCCAGAGGATTACTTAATGTATTTCATTCTTACAACATTAATGGTGTTGGTGAATTCATTATATAATATTTATTACTGTAGACATTTTGTAAAAATACGCTTTAATAAAAACCATTGTATTCAGTTAATTAAGCCGAATTTAATCAACGGCTTATATTTGTTTTTAAATTCAATGTACCTAACACTAAATGTCGCTATCCTAGGGTTTGTATCAAATGTCACCCAAGTGGGATACTATACAACGGCATCTAAATTGTATGGTATTCTTATTGCAATGTATACTGCGTTTACAGGTGTCTTGTTACCAAGAATGAGCTCTCTGTGTACAGAACAAAAAATGGACGAATTCATGGATCTTATAAAAAAGTCATTGAATATTCTTATTGTGTTTTTTATTCCTGTTGTTCTGTTTTGTATTCTTCTATCCCCGCAAATAGTTGACGTTATATCTGGTCCAGGATATGAAGGTGCTTATATTCCAACTGCTATATCAATGCTTCTGGTATTTATTGTTAGTTATGAGCAAATTTTAGTTGTACAAATACTCACGCCCTTAAAAGAAGATACAATAAAATTGAGAAATTCAGTGGTTGGCGCAACAGTCGGTATTATTGGCAATATTCTTCTGGTAAAAGCATTTTTGGCAGTTGGTGCTACTATTGTTTGGGGGTTGGCTGAACTATCGGTTCTAATATCTTCTCAATATTTCGTGACAAAAATAGTAGGGATGAAGTTTCCTTTTCTGCAAATTGCGAAAGAAGTTCTTGTTTATGTTCCATTGTGTTTGTTGATAGTTGCATTGTCTCTCTATATAAGCAATTCGGCAATGTATATAGTTATAGCCTCTATCTTGTCTTTTGTTTATTTTATTGTTCTGAAGATATGTATACAAAAGGACCAATTGGTGCTAGGTTTTTGGAAATCATTATTTTGAAATGTAAGACAATGTAATTAAAGCAGTTTATATCGGTCCAAACGTCTCATAATAGTATTCAACGTTTATTCCAAAGTAAAAGTGGATGTATCTGTTATCATAGTAAATTACAATACACTTGAGTTAACTCAAGCGTGTATTGATAGTGTGTTTGAGAATACCAAGGGAATAGAGTTCGAAGTGATTCTTGTAGATAATGCCTCTACTGACGGGAGCAAGGAGTACTTTGAGAAAGACAAGCGCATCACTTATATTTATAATGAGGAGAATCTCGGTTTTGGGCGAGCAAATAATCTCGGATATTCACAGGCTAAAGGTGATTATCTATTTTTGCTTAATTCGGATACGTATTTGTTAAACAATGCTATTTATCTTCTATGGAACGATATCAAACAGGAGAATGAGAAGAATGGTAATGTGGCATGTGCGGGAACGATGCTCTTGGACAAAGATGAAGAGATAGCACATTCGTATGCTAGATTTCCATCTATGGGTAAGAGCATTTTAGGTGTGTCTTTGTATGTGGTTCTTTGGAGATTGCATGTCTTGAAATCATTACCATCGACGAACAACTATCATTATGATGAGTATAGAGCACACAAGATTTTCGACGTAGATTATATCACGGGGGCGGACCTGATGGTAAAAAAAGACGTTGCTGATAAGTTTGGTCTATTTGATCCAGATTTCTTTATGTATTGTGAAGAAACTGAGATGGAATACCGTTATATGAGACGGGGATTGAGAAGACTTATTGTGCAGGGACCAAGGATAGTACATCTTGAAGGTAAAAGTTACACTAGTCACTCTCTAAAGAAAACGACAATGATTATGCGTAGTCATTTTCTGTATTTCAAGAAGACCAGTGGGAGGATGGCTTTTCTTATCTATAAAATAATTTATAAAATTGTATATATAACAACCTATTTATTATGTTTTCCTTTTGTGCATGGAAAGAATAACGAAAAATGGGAGCATATGGTCAGTGTTCTAGAGATGAAATAGGAATGAAAAAAACAGAGAACAAGATAATAATATATAATTTGGTGGTGAGCGGCATTATGCTCATGATGATAAACCTTCTTGAACTTAGGGAGGTTTATGAGCTAATGTTGTTATATTCATTTAGTTCCGCATTTGTATTTGCCCTCCTAATAATCCATGAGATAAAGTACTATAGAGGCCTGAATCTGAACCTGTTGGTTCTTATGGGTTGCATTATGCGCTTTGTGCTGCCTGCTATTACAAAAGCGTGGGGGGCAATAAATGGAGAAGTTTATTCATTTCTAGGACCGGAGAATGATGTGAATGATTATATGTTCCCTACCGTTGTTTGGATGAACATTTATTATTCCATTTTTTATTGGTGTATTATTAGGTTTGAATCAAAGATCACCATAGAGGATGTTATTAAGCCATTCTTTATGAAATACAAAACAGCTCGGATAACGATTCCTTTGTTTATTATTGGAATTGCGTATAACATAGTAATATCCTTTGTGCCTGCAAGTTTCATTCCAGGAGTGATTCAGACGCTTTTAGGACAACTAGCAACATTGGCTATTATCATACAATTGTTAGAAACCATATTCAAACCGACCCGTTTCAACAGACTTCTGTTTTTGACCTTTATTATTGTTTCCATATGGCAGTCAATGTTTTATGGTTTTTATAAAGGTACTATTATGATGAACTTTGTTTATTGTCTATTATATTATTTCTTAAAACGAAAATATAATGGTAAAAGGGTAATAACATCTAGATTCATTATTGGGGTTCTTTCCTTGTTTGTAATCATTGACCTATTAATCTATCCATTCATGTCAACCAAGAGAATTGAGTCTGGTTGGGATGTGACGATGGGAGGTATTGCAACACAGGAATATTCCAATATTCAAATCCTTAAAGATGTAATCTCGGGCAACTCAAAATCTGAAGTTGGTGAAAATTCAACCTCAGGCAGGTTGGATGCTGTAGAGCCTAATGCTTTTTTCTATAAAGAGTGTTGTGAAAAAGGTTTGCGAACAACAAAGATTGCTCAAAATAACATAGAATTATTGATTCCTCGTTTCATAAAACCAGATAAGCATGATTCTCAGGCGGGACTAATGGTTTATGCTTATGCTATGACAGGTAGTTTTGATAATACTGAAATGGCAGTTTCAAACAATTATATTGGTCAGTTCGCAAGTGCCTATCTAATAGGTGGAGGTGTTATGGCAATTTTATTGGCATTCTTTAATGGGTGGTTTACTATATTTTACTATAATTTTCTCATTAAACGAATAAATAATATTCTTGTTGTATTACTCTTTATTCCTTTTTTGCTCTCAGCAATGATGGCTTTTGAGGAAATTCATGATGGTGGTGCTTTGCGTACTGGATATAGTATTGTGATGATGATAGGCATTGCTATTATGACGAGATTTTTTCCAGGTTTTCTTACAATTAAGTCGAAGAACAAATGATAACATATTTTCATCGTAATAAAAAAGCTGGTTATAGTATAAATAAAGTTACACAAACTATAATAAGCAAGATTAGTGATAAAAAAGAATTCTATGTACCATATTATGGTGCATCCTTATTTACTCTTTTAAAAAATATTTTATACATATATCATCATCGAAGTAATAACGGTATTAATCATATTACTGGTGATATTCACTATGGAATATTTGGGTTATTGGGTGGAAAAAGTGTAATTACAATACATGACATCGGGATTGTTGATGATAAAGAATCTGGTTTCTGTTTAAGAGTTGTTTATAAATGGATTTGGGTAAAAATCCCTCTTTATTTTGCAACAAAAGTTGTATGTATTTCAGATTTTACAAAGAAGAATGTTGAAAGATTCACATCAAGAAGAGATATTGTTGTAATACACAATGCGGTTGATGATATCTTTGAAACAAAGATAAAAGATCCCAACTTGCGACCATATAATATTTTGGCAGTAGGTACAGGTCGCAATAAAAATCTGGAGCGAACCATAAAAGCATTAGAAGGTATCGATTGCTGTATAACAATAATTGGGTTATTATCAGAAGATCAAAAAATACTATTAAACACAACACATGCAAAATATGTTGTGAAATCCAATCTGACTGATTTAGAGGTCAAAAAAGAATATGAAAACACAGATATTGTTACATTTGTTTCACTATTTGAAGGATTTGGTATGCCAATAATCGAAGCAAATAAGGTTGGAAGGCCTGTTATTACATCAGATATTCCGGTATTAAGAGAAGTCGGTGGGGATTCGTGTCTTTATGTAGATCCGTATGATATCCAAAAGATAAGATCAGGTTTTGTAGAATTATTTGAGGATGAAAAATTACGCAAAGAATGCGTTGTTAATGGATTGAAAAATGTGAAGAGATTTGATGTAAATATAATCAGTCAAGAATGGATAAACTTATATAAATCTTTATAGTTGGATGAAAGTCCTAAAGGTTTAGGGTTTAGTGTTGTTGTATTATTTAGATTTAAATCAATGCGCATTATAATAATTGTAAATGAGCCATCGCCATATATGGATATTTGGTTTAATGGTTTGTCAAAGAAGAATGAGTTGACAGTAATCTATAATGATGAAATCAATAAAGGGCATCCTTGGAAAGATTTTCAGGGTTTTAAAGGATTGCTATCATCAGAAATTACTCTGAGTGATCTAAAAAAGCTCGTTAAAAATACTGATATGGTCATTTCTGGAGGTTGGGTACGGAAATTCTGTCTTATGGGTATGATTTATGGTTTCTTATATTGTAAGAAAACCATTATGGTTACTGACCATCCTTTTCATCCTAAGTCGCTACCAAATTTATTTAAGAGGTATTTTTTATATAGAAAATTAGACTATATTTTCTGTGCTACGGAATCAACGATAAAATTTCTAACCAGGGAATTTGGCACTATAGTACAAGGTAAGTTGAGGCTGTTTCCATATGGAATAAATACAGAAGTTGAGATGGTTGGTTGTAATAGTGTTGCGAGTAATGACATAAACGTATTAATAGCTACTAATTTTTATCATAGAAAAGGACATAGTGTATTGTTTGATGCGCTAAAGATGTTGGATAAAGAGGCTGAAAGCATTAAGAGTAAATATCATTTTACTTTTATCGGTAAAGGAGATGAATTGGAAAAATGTCAGCAAATAGCAAGAACATTGTCTATTGATACAAAATTCCTAGGGTGGGTTGAGAATGATGAGTATCTTCGACTGATGGATGAAACAGACGTCTATATTCATCCATCTATCGAGGAACCATTTGGAATACCTCCAGTAGATGCTATGTGTAAAGGAAAGGTTGTGATTGTCTGCGATGGGGTTATGAGTCTTCTCGGCTTGATCAGACAAGGAGAAAATGGCTATCATTATTCATCACCCGTTGATAATGTTGAGGCTCCTAAAGAATTGTTAGATATTCTTTTAGGTCTTGATAAATCAAAGTTTAATAAGATAGGAAGCCAAGCCCACAAGGATGCGGTTGAAAAGTTCTCTTTTAAACAATACGTGGATATGGTCAATTCTCTGTAGTTATACAGTTGATATCGAAATTTCTCACAGTGCCCGCAAACATTTATTATCGTAAAGATGATATTGGTAGATTCCTTATATATAAATAATAGTGGCGGTGTTCGTTTATTGGAATATCTTGTAAGTACACTTAATAGGAGGAATATTGATTTCTTCTTGCTTGCCGATAGCCGGTGTATGGGTAGATTCGACTATTGCAAGAGAATTCAGTATATGAAGGCTTCTTTAATGGGACGCAAAAAGTTTTATCAAAAGAATGCAAGTAGTTTCTCCTCTGTTTTATGTTTTGGAAATATCCCAGCTCCCATTAGAATGAATGTACCTGTCTATACATATTTCCATAATATAAATCTGTTAACCCTTTCTGAAGCTCATGGATATACTGATATGACAATTATGTGGCTGAAACGTGCGGTATTCAGGTATTATAAGAAGAATACAGACTATTGGATTGTACAAACGGAGAATACTGCTTGTGAGTTATGTAAGAATCTACAAGAAAAAGAGAATAGGATGAAAATATTCCCATTTTATGAATTGCCAGCAGAATTATGTTTGCAGAAAGAAAAATCTCATGGAGATGATTATGTCTATATCTCGAATTATACAGGAGCCAAGGGGCATGAAGAACTACTAGATGCTTGGGAGATTCTGCATAATCGAGGAATTATCAGGATGCTTCATTTAACAGTTCCTTCATCTGCCACAACTTTTTGTGAAAAGGTACAAAAGGCTCAGAATCGTGGGGTGAAGGTGACGAATCATGGTTTTGTTCCTTTTGAAGAAGTTCTTAAATTATACAAACAATCAAAAGCTATAATCTATCCCTCGCATAATGAGAGTTTAGGCTTGGGTATTGTAGAAGCTATAACTGCTGGATGTGATGTGATTGGTTCAGATTTACCATTTATTTATACAATATGTAAACCATCAGCAGTTTTTGATCCTTTTTCTCCAGAATCAATTGTGAATGCAGTCTGCGAATACGAGAAAGGTGGCATGCCTCAATCAGAATTGTTGATTTATAATCAAATTGATGAGTTGATCGATTTGTTGATAAGAGCTTGAGACTGTGGTTTGTTATATGTACCACAACCTTATTGGCATGGATATCGACGGTCACAATAGGTAAATACTCGCAACGGAGGAAAAGATGCTATTCTGTTCAAGAACAAGTTCGTGCAAACGATAATATAGACAAAGTGAATGTATAAGAAGTTCTTCAAACGATTCCTGGATTTCTGGATTGCGCTGATAGCACTTATATGCATCAGCCCCATTCTGCTGATTGTCACCATCTGGTTGCACTTTGCCAATAAGGGTGCAGGGGCTTTCTTCTTTCAGGAACGTCCTGGTAAGGATGCAAAAATATTCAAGGTGATAAAGTTCAAGACGATGACGGATGAACGGGATGCGGAAGGGAACTTATTGCCGGATGAACAGCGCTTGACGAAGGTGGGTAAATTCGTGAGGAGTACAAGTATTGATGAGCTGCCACAGTTGATAAATGTGCTGAAGGGTGATATGGCGCTGATAGGGCCGAGACCTCTATTGGTACAATACCTGCCGCTCTATTCACCTGAGCAAGCAAGACGTCATGAGGTTAGACCAGGAATCAGTGGATGGGCACAGTGTCATGGACGTAATGCCATTTCATGGTCAGAGAAATTCAAACTGGATGTATGGTATGTAGATCATGTGTCGCTGTGGACGGATTTGAAAGTGATTGGTATTACGATAAAGAATGTGCTGATGCGGAAAGATATTAATTCCGCTACAGCAGCTACAATGGAAGCGTTTAATGGAAATAATTGATAATTGTATGAAGGATATTGCAATTTTTGGCGCAGGTGGCTTCGGTAGAGAGGTGGCTTGCCTGATACACTTGATAAATAAAGATAAACCGACATGGAATTTTATCGGTTTCTTTGACGATGATATTACTTTAAAAGGTACTCATAACGAATACGGCGAAGTGCTGGGAGGACATGAAGAATTGAATGACTGGCCCAAACCGTTGGATGTCGTTATTGCAATAGGCAATCCTTTGGTTGTGAGAAAGGTCGCGGAGGGATTCAAGAACCCCAATTTGGACTATCCCAATGTCATAGCACCTAGCGTCACGTTCCTTGATAGAGATAATGTGAGACTGGGTAAAGGAAATATCCTTTGCACCAATTGTATGGTAAGCTGCAATGTGACAATAGGTGATTTTAATTTGTTCAATGGCTATATCCCAATAGGTCACGATACAGTTATTGGTAATTATAATGTGGTTATGCCTTCGGTAAACATCTCTGGTGGTGTGAGAATGGGTGACTGTAACTTCTTTGGTGTTCAGAGTGTTGTACTTCAATATCTTAAAATAGGAAACAACACCAGGGTGGGAGCTAATAGTGTGATTATGAGAAATACAAAAGATGGATTCCTTTATATGGGAAATCCGGCAAAGAAAATGGAAATTTAAATTATAATAGATATGGATATTAAAGAGTTTATTGAGAATTTTGTAGATCAGTTTGATGATGCTCCTTCTGTAGAGGTGACTCCGGAAACGCGTCATCATGAAATGGATGAGTGGACATCAATGATAGCCCTATCTGTAATGGCAATGATTGATGAGGAGTATGACGTGCAGATTAAGGCTGATGAAATGCGGAATTCTCAGACAGTACAGGAATTATACGATATAGTCCTTTCTTATCTGAATAAATGATGCTGAGATGAGACAACTTGCAGGTAAGCATATTCTGGTGACGGGGGCATCCTCTGGCATGGGGCGGGTGTTCTGTCAAATGATTGCCAAAGAGGGGGCTACTATTAGTCTTATAGCCCGTAATGAAGAACGGCTTAAAGAGACTTTGTCAAAGATGGATGGCGAAGGACACGATTATTATGTCTGTGATTTGACAGATGAAGAACAGCTTAAAGCCACGATAGCTCAGCTAAAGGCTGTTGATGGTGTCGTGTTCTGTGCAGGTATCAATGACTATGTTCCTCTTAAATTTGTGAAGCAGGAGAAACTGGAACGTATCTTCCAAACGAACTTCTACTCTCAGGTTATCCTGACGCAGATGCTCGTCAAAAAGAAACTAATCAACAAAAATTCCTCCTTGGTTTACATCTCTTCATTAAGCTCTGTATTGGGCGTGGCTGGTACTCTACTATATGCTTCATCGAAGGCAGCTTTAAACAGTGCAGTCCGTGTTATCGCATCAGAACTGGCACCACAAGGTATTAGGGCCAATGCCATCTGTCCGGGAATTGTGAGGACGGAAATGCTAAGTGGGACAAATATAGATGAAGATACTTTTATAAAACAAGAGGCTGATTATCCTTTGGGCCTGGGGACACCTGAGGATGTCGGGCATGCCGTGTTGTTCCATTTGAGCGATGGAAGTAGATGGCTTACAGGTAATTGTATGGTTATTGATGGTGGTTATTCTTTAAAATAAGATTATGGCTATAATAAAATATAAGAATGTGGGCATAAGTGCAATGAGTGCCTGTGTGCCCAGCAAGGTATATAGCAATCGGGATCTTGGCTATCTTATACCAGAGAATGAGATAGAAAAGACAATCTCTAATATCGGTATAGAAGAGCGGCGCATTGCAGATGACGATGTGTGTGCAAGTGATCTGGCTTATAAGGCGGCACTGAAACTGCTTGAGGATAATAATATTGATCCAGAGAGTATTGATGTCCTGTTGTTCATGAGTCAGACGAGCGATTATCGAATACCGGCCACTTCTTGTATTCTGCAACATCGCCTTGGATTGTCGAAGGATACTTGTTGTATTGACCTGACATTAGGGTGCTCTGGTTTTGTCTTTGCACTCTCAACAGCTTTTGCCTATGCTTCGATGGATGGCGTAAATCGTGTTCTGCTGCTTGATGGAGAGACGTTCTCTAAGATTGTAAATAAGAGAGACAAGGTGGACTGGCCTTTGTATGGGGATGGGGCGACTGCTACGTTGATTGAAAAAGGTGACTTTGAAGAGAGCGTGTTTGTCTTGAGAAGCGATGGCGCTGGTGAGAATGCCGTGAAGATACCGGGTGGTGGTATGCGTAATAGGGTGACGGCAGAATCTGTTGTTGAGACATTGCGCGAAGAAGGTAACATACGTAATGATCTGGAGGTCTATATGGATGGTATGGATGTGTTTAACTTTGCAATGAGTGTTGTGCCTAAGGGGGTGAAGGAGATTGCCAAGATAACAAACACGACTTTGGAGGATATTGATTGGCTGGTCTTTCATCAGGCAAATAAATTCATGACAGATTTCTTCGCCAAGCGACTGAAATTTGATATGAACAAGGTTCCATATTGTATTCATAAATATGGCAATACCAGTTCTACGTCTGTGCCTCTGACTATTGTCAGTGAACTGTATGATAAGCTAAAAGATGGTGATCGTGTCGTAATGTGCGGCTTTGGAGCAGGCTTGTCATGGGGTACTGCCAGAGTCGTGTTTAAGGATTGTAAGATATCACCGGTAATTGATTATTGAAATGCTGGACAGTCTCAAGTTTCATCATATAGGCGTTGCAACAAAGGACATTGATGCTACGGCATCTGTGTACGAACAAGGTGGTTACAAACGCTCTTCGACCATCTATGATCCTATCCAGAACGTCAATATCTGCTGGCTGACTAAAGATGGCACGCCAACAGTTGAGCTTCTGGCTCCACAAGACGAGAACTCTCCAGTGAACAAGACATTGGAAAAGGTGGGCGTTTCTCCTTATCATTGTTGTTATATGGTCGACAATATTGAGGATGCTGTAGCAGAACTAAGAAAACTACGCTATGTGATGGTAAGCAAACCTGCAGAAGCGGTGGCCTTCAATGGCAGCCGTGTCTGTTTCCTTTTCAATAAAAACGTGGGGCTCATTGAAATAGTTGAGGCTCCAGCAAAGATTATAGAATGAAATACTTCGTTTTCCGCAACAACACTATTGAACGTTTCTTTCCTAAAGAATATACGTTCAGTGGCTATGATGATATCTCTTGTATCCCCAAGGACGTGGATGGCTATGTTTGGTTCTACCAACTGCCAGTGAAATATGACCAAGAGATATTGTGCTCCGAAATTAGAGGATATGCTCAGAAACTTTTGTTTGTATTGACACAAGTGGATGCAGCCAAGCCATTTATTATACTTACAATGGACGAGGGCGGTTATGCTGCTCCATTTACATCGGGTATAGAACTGATGTCTGCTGTGTCTGATTACAATGCAGTATTGGTGCAGGCTGAGGGCGAGCATAACAATGTAAAGTTGTTGGATATTCGTGAGTTTACACGGCAGTATCCTGTGAATGAGGTGTTCGACTGGAGGTTCTGGTTTATTTCCCAGATGGGAATGAACCCCAAACTGTCGAAACCTTTCTCGGACTGGTTTGCACGTAAGTTGGACGAGATAGCTTTGAAGCGAAAAAAGTGCTTGGTGCTTGACCTTGACAACACGCTATGGGGTGGGGTGCTTGGCGAAGATGGCATTGAAGGCATCAAGCTGGGGGGCGATTACCCTGGCAAGGCATTCCACTATTGGCAAGAGGCTCTGCTGGAACTGAGCAAGAGTGGTGTTATCCTTACCGTATGCAGTAAGAACAACGAGGCTGATGTCTTGGAGGCATGGGAGAAGAATCCCTTCATGGTGCTAAAGAAAGAAAACTTTGCTACTTGGCGCATTAACTGGACAGATAAGGCCACCAACATCAAAGAACTGGCAGATGAACTGAACATAGGCCTGGACAGTTTGGTGTTTGTGGATGATAATCCAACAGAGCGTGAACTGATTAAGCAGGTGCTTCCGATGGTGGAAGTGCCTGAGTTCCCAGCACAGCCTTACGAACTGCCAGTATTTTTCAAAGAGATAGTTGAGAAGTACTTCCGTGTTTATTCTGTAACCAGTGAGGATAAGAAGAAGACGGAGCAATATAAGGCTAATGCACAGCGGGCACAGGCTCAACGCAGCTTTGTGGATTTTGATGCTTTCTTGAAGAGCTTGGACATTCAGATTACCATTGAGGCTGCCAATGAATTTAATGTGCCTCGTATTGCCCAGATGACGCAGAAAACCAATCAGTTTAACTTGACGACCAAACGCTATACGGATGCAGATATTCGCTCATTCATACAAGAAGGATGGAAAATCTGGTGTATCAGCGTGGCAGATAAGTTCGGGGATAATGGTATTACTGGCTGTATTATGGTGAATGGAGATACCATTGATACTTTCCTGTTAAGTTGCCGTATCTTGGGCAAGGGTATTGAGATTGCTTTTATAAAGAAAATACTCTCGCTGCTGAAAGAGAATGGTGTGAAGTCTGTCAATGCTGAATTTATCCCAACTGCAAAGAATGCCCAAGTGAAAGATTTCTATGACCGATGTGGTTTCTCTTGTGTGGCGGAAGATGCTGACGGGAAACGGTCGTATGCCCTTGAACTAAAAAACGCAGATCTGAATATTAAAGAGTATTATCATATTAATTTGAAATAACATGGAAGAGAAAGTTTTGGAGATTCTGAAGAATCTTTTTGAGTTAGATACCGTTGATAAGACCTGTTCTCAGGCTACATGTGAGAAATGGGATTCTATGGGTCAGTTGAATCTTGTGGTAGAACTGGAAACAGAGTTTGATGTGACACTGGAGCCGGAAGAGATTGGTGAGATGAAGTCATTCAATGATATTATCCGTATTCTGAAAACCAAGGTCGCTTAACACAGAATGAATATAATCTTTCTGACGCTTGTCCGCATATTAGACATCGAGGAACGGGGAATATACCAGGACTTGATGCGGAAGTTTAGGGATGAGGGACATCAGGTATATATAGTAACTGCTGCGGAGAGAAGACTGGGGCAGGATACTTCATTAGCGGAAAGTCATGGTGTGAAGATTCTGAATGTAAAAACCCTTAATGTTCAGAAGACGAACATCGTGGAGAAAGGAATAGGAACGTTGCTTATTGAAAGTCAGTTCAAGTCTGCTATTAAGAAATACTTGGGCGAAATATCGTTTGACCTAATTACTTACAGTACGCCACCTATCACGTTCACCAATGTCGTTAAATACCTGAAAAGAAAGAACCCTAAGGCCATTTCATATCTCCAGTTGAAAGATATCTTCCCGCAGAATGCAGTGGATATTGGTATGTTTGGAGAGAGAAGCATCTTTAACTGGTATTTTAGGAAGAAGGAAAAGTCACTTTATAAAACCTCTGATTTCATTGGCTGTATGAGTCCGGCGAATGTGGAGTTTGTGGTGAAACACAATCCGGAGATTTCTCCGGAGCGTGTAGAAGTAGCACCTAATTCTGTGGAGCTAAGAGAACGTGACGAGGTGATGAACGATCCGAGTCAGAAGAAAGCGGCTAACTACTACATCAAAAAGAAGTATGATTTACCATTAGATAAGCCCATCTTTATTTATGGTGGTAATCTTGGGAAGCCCCAGGGTATTGATTATTTGGTGAAGTGTTTGGATGCCAATAAGAAAAGGACGGATTGCTTTTTCGTGGTAGTAGGATCTGGAACGCATTACAACCTCATATCAGAATGGTATAAAGAAAACAAAGATTGCAATGTAAAGTTGATGCAGTCTTTGCCAAAATCTGATTATGACCTGCTGGTGAAGAGTTGCGATGTGGGGTTAGTTTTCCTCGATCATCGGTTTACTATTCCGAACTATCCATCGAGACTTTTGAGCTATCTGGAGAATAAGATGCCAGTTTTGTGTGCTACCGATGTGAATACGGACATCGGAAAGATTGCGGAGGAAAACGGATATGGATATTGGTGTGAGAGTGTGAGGCCGGAGGACTTTACGGCATTGGTGGATAAGATGCTGGCATCGGATAGAAAGGCTATGGGACAGAAGGGATATGAGTTCCTCAAAGAGAATTATCTGGTGGAGCATACGTATCGTGCTATTATGAGACATTTTGGTGAATAGGCTTATGCTATTTGAACTGATACAAATTGCAATAGGAAACCGGGAGCGCTTGTCGAGAGCCCTGTCCAATGAGGAATGGGAAGGACTCTATGACGAAGCAGTAAGACAGGCGGTAGTGGGCGTAGCCTTTGAGGGGGTGCAGAAACTCCCGAAAGAGCAATGGCCATCGCAAGCATTGGTGTTTCGATGGTTAGGCATTAGTGAGCAGATAAAACAGCGGAACCAATTGCTAAATAAGAGATCAAGGGAAATAACGGCATTATTTGCGGAAGCCGGATTTAAGAGTTGCATCCTAAAAGGACAGGGAAATGCGTTGATGTATCCGAACCCTGATAGCCGTGTGCCCGGGGATATCGACATCTGGGTAGATGGAACTCGGGAGGAAATTAACAGGCTCGTGAGGGAAAGATGCCCCGATGTCTTCGAACAGGGACATCACATTGAGTTTCCGGTATTCAAGGACGTGGAGGTGGAAGTGCATTATACGCCAGGCACATTATTAAGTCTGAAGTGTAATAGACGTTTTCAAAGGTGGTGCAACGACCAAAGGGAGGATGTGATAAGTCTGCAAGCTGATGATGAAAACAGCTTTTTTGTTCCATCAATAGAGTTTAATGTGGCGTACCAGATGGCTCATATCATGATACACTTCTTTATTGAAGGTATCGGGTTAAGGCATTTTGTTGACTATTATTATACTTTAATGAAATATCACACAGATGTTGCCGATGCAGAAAGAATCAAGACACTGCTTAAGGACTTCGGACTATTGCGGTTTGCAAGAGGTGTGATGTGGGTAGAGAAGGAGTGCTTGAGACTGGATAATGACTGTCTGATAGTGGAGCCTGACGAGGGAATCGGAAGTGTTATCATGAAGGAAATGCTGGAAGGAGGAAACTTCGGACATTATGATACCCGATTCAAGAACCGTAGGAAAGGATTTCTTGTTCGGGGAATGATTGACACTTACCGCCTGCTAAAACTGGCAACTGTGTTTCCATCAGAATCGATGTGGAAGATTTTCAGGAAGGTGGAGAACCAGAAGTGGAAGATAAAAGCAAAAACGATATAAACGATAAATCTAATTATTATGAGTGTATTTAAAGACAAAACACTGCTTATCACTGGCGGCACGGGTTCTTTCGGAAATGCTGTACTGAACCGTTTTTTGAGAACAGACATCGGGGAGATTCGTATCTTCTCGCGTGACGAGAAGAAGCAGGACGATATGCGTCATGACTTCCAGGCAAGGATGCCGGAGGTGGCACATAAGATAAAGTTCTATATCGGCGATGTGCGTAACCTGCAGTCGTGTCGTAATGCAATGCCCGGGGTTGACTACATATTCCATGCGGCAGCACTGAAACAGGTGCCCAGCTGTGAGTTCTTCCCCATGGAGGCAGTGAACACCAACGTGATTGGTACTGACAACGTGCTGACAGCAGCCATAGAGGCTGGGGTAGAAGCGGTCATCTGTCTCTCGACAGACAAGGCGGCCTATCCTATCAATGCGATGGGTATCACGAAAGCCATCGAGGAGAAGATAGCGGTGGCCAAGAGCAGGTACAGCGGTAAGACAAAGATATGCTGCACGCGCTATGGTAACGTGATGTGTAGTCGTGGTAGCGTGATCCCCCTGTGGATAGAGCAGATACGCAAAGGAAACCCC
>Ga0265299_10002442_pt1 | contig 19195 bp, 12 predicted proteins | sample AusTroGonzalo_MG_4_FD_193485 | JGI IMG/M metagenome (GOLD analysis project Ga0265299, IMG submission 193485) | Bovine rumen microbial communities from tropical cattle in Woodstock, Queensland, Australia - Gonzalo_02 | ecosystem: Host-associated > Mammals > Digestive system > Stomach > Rumen ... | reverse complement strand
CATGCGATACGGCAAATGTGTAGTTGCCAGTGGAATAGAATGTGTGGTCGCCGACGGTGACAAAATTGTTTACCACGGTATCGATGGTGAAAAATATTGGTCCGCTGAAATTTGCAATGAAAGTGCTGTCTCCTGTTACGGTTATTGTACGGGGATTATCGGCATTTTCATCGTCCCACGAGATAAAGCAATAACCATCGTATGGCATTGCCATCAGCGTTACGGTGTCGCCTACCTCGTAAGTTCCGCCGCCCGAAACAGAACCGTAGGCGTCATTACTGGAAAGTACTACTATATTCGCTTCCATACCATTCCTCACCCTTATTGCAACCCGAGGAGCAGCATAGTACCACGAATTTTCATAATTCGTCAATCTCATATAACAATTACGCCCCTTGCTCGTAAGCACATCGCTTGTACCTAAGGCGAATGTTTCCCCTTCATTCCACATTCCCCTGATTGCAATCATAAACGTCGTATCTAAATTGACATAATCATTTATAGGAAAGTTTACCCAAGAGCCAAGCATACCGCTTGTGATTTCTAGTATATTGGAACTGCCAACTTCAACAGGAAGTCCATCGCCACCAAATTCATATATGATGGCCTGCGCCATAGTACCGACAGTTGTATGCTCATCTATATATGCATCAACTTCAATGCTTTCTTGTTGGTAGTTGTATGTAAAAGAAGCGCCATACTCATCTCCTGATGTACTGTTTGCATACCTAGCAGAATAGTCATAATAGCCTGTCGGCTCATCATATGACATGGAAAATGTATTATCCGTAATGTCAAAGTACTGTGTCGTGTAGTTGTCTGATTCATCGGCGTCATCTCTACCCACGGCAAAAACATAGAAATCAACAGTGTATCTGCCTATGACAATATCCTCGTACGATTCAATGTCCTCAAAATAGAAGGAGGTTGAATTAAAGAAGTCAACGGTATCGCCCTCATTGGTTGACAATGCACGAACACCAGATGCCACCTTGGTGTATATTTCCGCACCATTCGGATCGGAAATCTTTATCCTTGCCATAGGCGTAACCGTGTCGTAACCATAACTCAAGACTTCAACATTGAATGCAGCATAGCCTGATTCTGTCGCCCACTGCTGCCGTGGACTTTGAGCATACGGATCGTAGTAGTGGTATGCGTATTCCCTTCGTTGGTCCAGATCTGTAACTGTAGGTTGAAAATCGTCGGGAATATTTCTGTAGTCGATGTAACCAAACATGCTAATTCTTGCATCCTTTAATGTGAGGTCGTTTGCGGGAGTTTCCTTTATTGCAATGTCATCGATTTCCCAGCCGTAGCCCTGCAACGCGGTTCCGTCACCATTCATCTGGAAGCGAATTTTCACATTTCTTTGTCCTGCCGCCTCATATATTTTAATTCCTTTGTTTATAGCAATTTTTCCGTATTCGTTGCTGTCAATATTTTCATTTGCAATATGGTCAGTCCAAGTAGCTCCACCGTCTGTCGAAATCCTTATCAAGGCTTCCACTCTATTCAACCGTCTATATATCTGATTTAAAATCAATTGCGGATATTCAGCATTGCTAAGGTCAATGCCGCTGAATTCAATATACGGGCTTTCCGCAACCTGTCCAGGACCTCCAAACTGCTCGTGCTGGCTAACCAAATCAACCATAGCCCAATGTTCAGGCGTATTGCATAAAGTATCACCTTGATACACAAAAGGCTTTAAATAAGCTCCATCACTGGTTACAAGCATTTCCGGATAAGTCTCAGGAGTTACAATCTGCCACTGCACATTTCCGTCCTGCTGGTCGTTTCCGAAAGTCCAGATTTCATCGCCCTCGAAGTCGCACGACCAGTGTACGGTTGAGTCGGTAATTTCTGGCCTTTCCCTCAGCCTTATTGCAACATGTGGAGCACCATAGTACCACGAATCGCCATAATTCGTCAATCTCATATAACAATTATACCCCTTGCTTGTAAGCACGTCGCTTGTGCCTACGGCAAAGTTTTCACCATTATTCCACATTCCCTTGATTGCCACCAAATATTTAGTATCAAAAACCGCATTAAAAACATTGCTTAAAGGAAAGTTTACCCACGAGCCTAGCATATCGCTTGCGATAATCATCGTTTCGGAACTGGCAACCTCTACAGGGACCCCATTGTCATTATATTCATATATTATGGCCTGCGCCATAGTACCGACAGTTGTATGCTCATCTATATATGCATCAACGACTATGTTTCCTTCGGGTTGGTAGCTGTATGTAAAAGAAACGCCATACTCATCTCCTGAAGTGTTGTTCGCATAAGTAGCAGTATAGTCATAATAGCCTGTCGGCTCGTCGTATGACATAGAAAATGTATTGTCGGTAATGTCAAAGTACTGGACAATATGATTGTCAGAGTTGTCCGGATCCTCAACGCCATCTGCAAACACATAGAAGTCAACAGTATATCTGCCACCTATAATGTCTTCTTCTGAATCGGTGTCAAAGTAGAATACTTCTGAACTTGTCACGTCTGTCCAGTCAATATAACTGAAATCAACCGTATCGCCCTCGTTGGTTGACAATGCACGAACACCAGATACCACCTTGTTGTATATTTCCACTCCATTCGGATTGGTAATCTTTACCCTTGCCATAGGCATAACGGTATCGTAACCATAGTTGGAGACTTCAACATTGAATGCAGCATATCCATTTTCTGTCGCCCATTGTTTTCGTGGACTTTGCGCATACGGATCATAGAACTGGTATGCCGTTTCCCTTCGTTCGTCAGGGTCTGTAATTGTAGGGAAAAAATCGTCAGGAACATTTCTGTAGTCAACATAGCCGAACATACTAATCCTTGCCTCCTTCAGTGTGAGGTCGCAGGGCGGAGCTTCTACAATTTGAATGTCATCTATTTCCCAGCCGTAGCCCATTTGTGTAGTGTGAGCATCAGAATTAAAAAGGAAACGAATTATAACATTTTCCCCTCCTGCGGCCTCAAATATGCTAATTCCTTTGTTTATAGTGTTTTGTCCATATTCGTTGCTGGTAACTTCTTCGTTTACAGAGTGGTCTGTCCAAGTTTGTCCTCCATCGGACGAAACTCTAATTGTTGTTTCTACACCGTTAAGTTGTTTGAACATTTGCCTGAAGGTGATTTTGGGGTGTTGTGCTTCGCTTAGGTCAATACCGCTGAACTCAATATATGGACTTTCTGCGACCTGCCCAGGACCGCCCAAATCGGTCAACTGGCTGATTATTTCCACCATAGCCCAGTGGTCAGGAGTATTAGTTAACGTATCTCCATTAAAGACAAAGGGATTAAGGTAAGCATTATCACCAGAGATAAGTTCGGATGGATAAGTATCCGGTGTTACAATCTGCCACTGCACATTACCCTGTGTATCGTTTCCGAAAGTCCAGATTTCGTCGCCCTCAAAATCGCACGACCAATAGGCCGCCATTTCTATAGTCAAATCGTCAACAAGCAAATAGTACTGATAATCAGTATTGTAATTTATCATAAAGTATTTTGCATCTGCCGGAATGGTTCCTGTATATGTTTCCCAACTATTAGAATTTGTGGTAATCATCGAACCAAGCGTTATAAAACTTGAAGTGTCGGATGTTGTTGTTGAATACTTTACATAGAAATTCTCCCCTGTGCTTTGGTTATTGCTATCGTTGTACTTTTTGTACTTGAACGACAAATAAAGTTCGGTGGTATGGTGCAGTTCGGGCGAGATGAAATACTGGTTGTAGTCGCTTGCATTGTTGTAGCTGCTGAATATCAGTCCGTTCATACCGTCGGAATATTCACCTATAGTTATTTCATTTCCAGCATCGGCACTTTCCAAGGTCCAGCACCCACGTCCACTCTCAAAATCCTCTACAAATGGGAAAGTTGAAATTCCTAAGGAGCAATCTATTACATACACCGAATCGGTATGCTCCACTTGTCCATTCACATTGGCAACCGTAAGCGATATCCTATGCATTCCCGCGGTGTTCCAAACCACATCTACAATAGCGTCCGTTGATGTTTCCGGAGTTCCGTCTTCAAATGTCCAGGCGTATGTAACATCGGTCAAACTTACTACACAAGAAGAAAATGTAACCGTTTCACCCATCCGCACAACATCTGGCTTAGCTATGCCAATATCAGGTAGAGATTCTTCAGTTGGGCATGTTCTTGTAGCAAAATTGTATATCTCATTTGCCGTTAATTGGTCACTAGTATAAATCTCGAAAACATATCCCGCCGGACAGAACAGATAGACAGATGGCACATACCCCTCATACAAGGAAACGTTTGCTGCAAGATTCTCGGTTGCGTCAATAATCGGAACTGGATTTGTCCCGCCATTTGTAAAGTCGCCCTGCGACATACCTGCATAATCTTGTGATGTGGTAGTACCTGTTATCTGAGCTTCCGTATTTGTAAGTTCACCTTCGACCATCAGAACAACAAACTCTCCGGTACCGCCATCTCCGTATGTATTGTACAACTCTTCAAGAGTACCTCCCTGATAATACTGCCAGCACGGACTGCACCACGCACAGAAGAATTCGATTACGACATACTTTCCTTGGTTCAAATAACTTTGAATGTCGTGAGTCCCCCCGTTCATATCGGTTGCAGAAAAGTTGGTAAACGTTCCCCATTCAGCGCAAGAAGAAGCTTCACGGGTATTTCTTACCATACGGAAACCACTCTTATGGCTACGGATTTCGCATCTGTCATTATTATCGGTCTGTGCAAATACCACATTGCTGCTTGCTAAAATTGCAGCAAGCAATATTCCTAAGATTAAGACAAAATTCTTCATTGAGAAAACTATATATGTCAATATGGGGACAAAATTATATAAAATCTCTGATATTTACATCGGTATATAAAGAAAATTTCATCGTTGATAGTCAAATATGACGCAATTTTTTCTAAATTAAATCATAAATTGTACCTCGTAAATTGTAAATAATCCTTACCTTTGCACAAAAATATAACTGATGAAAATACAGAAAATAGTTCTGATTATCATAACGTTCCTTTGTTCCGCGGTGTCGTATGCCCAAATGCCCGACGGCTACTACGATTCGGCACGCGACCTTTGCGGTGAGGAACTGCGACAAAAACTCTATACTATCATTTCGTCGCATACCGCCTTGGGTTACAGTGAACTATGGTCGGCATACCGCCAGACTGACTTGAATGACAACGGCAAAATCTGGGACATATATTCCAACTGCAACTTCACTCCCGGCACAGACCAATGTGGCAACTATAGACAAGAATGTGACTGCTATAACCGCGAACACACCGTGCCTCAAAGCTGGTTTAGTGATAGTACACCAATGAAAACCGACCTTTTCCACGTGTATCCTACCGACGGCTGGGTGAACAACAAGCGAGGAAATCTGCCATTGGGCAAGGTTTCTAATCCTACCTACACATCTGGAAACGGGAGCAAAATTGGTCCTTGTTCGGCTTCGGGATATTCGGGAACCGTATTTGAGCCAATCGACGAGTACAAGGGCGACCTTGCCCGTACCTACTTCTACATGAGCGTGTGCTACAAGAACAGAAACCTCGGTCAGACTTCCGAATCAATGTTCGAAGGCAGCAAACTAAAGCCGTGGGCTTTGCAGATGTTGCTTCAGTGGCACTACAACGACCCCGTTTCGCAGAAGGAAATCGACCGCAACAATGCCATATATGCACTACAGCACAACCGCAACCCGTTTATCGACTGTCCCTACTTTGCAGAGGCAATCTGGGCAGGGCATTGCGATTTCGAATCGTGTCTAAGTCCGTTGGAAACGGCTAATGCCGAAAATCATGTTTCGCAGTTGTCGGCATATCCGAATCCAACTGCTGGCACAACAAATATTTCGTCCAGCAAGACGATGATTTCAATCTCGGTTTTCAATATTCTCGGCGAGAAAACTTTTTATACAGAACAAGAAACTAACTTTGCAGAAATTAATGTCGAACAATACGAAAGTGGGGTTTACTTTGTCTTGGCAATTTTCCACGACGGTAGTTCGGCAACGACAAAGATTATAAAGTATTAGGATGAAGAATTTTATTGTGAATTTTTTCAAGGGCGTGGCAATGGGAGTAGCAAACGTGATTGCCGGTGTTTCGGGAGGAACCATCGCTCTGATAACAGGAATTTTTGAAAGACTTATCAATTCTCTCAAATCGTTTAATTTCACAGCAATAAAACTGCTGTTTACAGGAAAATTCAAGGAATTTGCAAAACATACCGATTTTGTATTCCTATTCGAGGTGCTTCTTGGAATAGCCGTGGCAATGGTTTCGGTGGCCAAACTGTTCAAGTACCTGTTCGAGAACTATCCTACATATATATGGGCTCTTTTCTTTGGACTGCTTATAGCATCTATTTTCTATGTTGGAAAGACCATTAAGAAATGGAATTTTGGTGTAATTGTGGCCTTCGCAATCGGAATTGGCATTTCGCTACTGATTGCTTTCGGAACCACTGCTCAAGAGAACGATAATTTCTTCTATTTGATGCTTTGTGGTGCAATCGGTTCAAGCGGAATGATACTGCCAGGAATTTCGGGGTCGTATATACTTGTGCTTATGGGTGATTACTCGCTGGTCATCAATGGAATAGATATGCTTACCAATAATTTTGCCGAGTCGATGAAAATAATTATACCCGTAATGATTGGCGTAGTTGTCGGAATTGTAGCGTTCGCACACGTATTAGCTTGGATTTTCAAGCACTATCATGACATGACAATTTCTCTTCTCACGGGATTCATAGTTGGAAGCCTTCCTATTATATGGCCTTGGAAAATTTATGAGAATGGTGCGCTACCAATGGCAAAAGACAACATAATGCCAGAGATTAATACGGAATTCTTTATTGCCGTATCTATTATAATATTAGGAGCAGCACTTATAATCGTAACGGAAACTATAGCAAGTAGGATTAAATCAAAAAAAGAAGAAGAAACTGATAATGAACAATTAACAATGGATAATGGACAATGAATAATTGGCTTCGTCGAACCTTGAACCTTAAACTTTGAACTTGAAACCTATAAACAATTTGAAACCTATAAACATATAAACTTCCCCTATGGCAACTCGCAAACGACAATTCGGACTTATAGGAGGCTCGCTGAGCCACTCGCTTTCGCAGAAATACTTCACGAAGAAATTCGCGGAACTCGGACTCACAAACTGCAAATACACGCTTTTCCCAATCTCCGAAGTATCGAAGGTGACAAACATAATTGCCGGCAATCCGTCGCTCGTGGGGCTTAACGTTACTTCGCCATACAAGGAAACAATCATTCCCTTCCTTGACGAACTCGACCCCATAGTTCTGAAACTAGGCACTGTAAATGTCATCAAGATTACCCGCGACGGCGACTATACTCACCTAAAAGGCTACAACACCGACATCTTTGGGTTGCACAAGACTTTCGAGATGCTTGACCTTCCGTCGGGATGCAAGGCTTTGATACTCGGCAGCGGAGGTTCGGCAAAAACTGCAAAGTTCGTCCTTTCGGAAATGGGTGTAAAATCGACAAACGTGTCACGTCTGCCATCCACGCTCGACGAATTGCCGTACAGCAAACTTACAGCAAAAACATTGCAAAACTACAAACTGATAATAAATGCAACGCCCGTCGGAATGTTTCCCAACGTGTCGCAATTTCCGAAGATACCATACGAGGGCATTACTGCCGACCACATTTGTCTCGACCTTGTTTACAATCCTAGCAAGACGAAGTTTATGGAGAAATGCGAAGCGCAGGGGGCAAGAACGGCAAACGGACTGACAATGTTGTACGAACAGGCCGACAAGGCTTGGGAAATCTGGAACGAACAAATATAATCACAATGGAAGACGAAAAGAACTACATACTTTTAAGAGTATTCCGCGAAGAGGAAGACATGAAATTCTTTACCGATGTGCTCGACGATAGCAACATCGACTACAAGGTTGACAATCCGCAGAGTATCAGCGACAATACATTGGCTACGGCATACGGCGTACAGGTTGCCGAAGATGCATTGCAGTACAAGTTTATGCTGATGGTTGCCAAAGACGATTTTGAACGTGCGCAGACAGAACTTCGCAGCCACATCGCCGAATGGATAAGTAATGCTGGCAGCGAGGAAAACTCTCTGCTAAACGAGTTTAACGACGAGGAATTGCTTGACGTCATCAAGAAACCAGACGAGTGGAGCGAAGAGGATTCGGCTATGGCTCAGGCACTTCTTGAAAAACGGGGCAAGCACGTTTCAAACGAGGTGGTGGAAGCGTATAGGCAGAAGCGTCTTGAAGAAGTCCGTAAACCAAAATTTGGCGGCTACTTTACAATAATTATCGGTTATATATTTGCCTTTGCTGGTGGAATAATTGGAATATTCCTCGCCGCATCGCTACTTGGCAAGAAACGTATCTTCAATGGAGAAAAAGTCAATATCTACGACAAGAAAACAAGAGTAAACGCAGTTATATATTTGATAATTTCGATACTGGTTGTCATTGCATTAACTGTTTTCCTTGTGATGAAGAACTTATAGAAAGTACGTGAAGGCTGGCAGACTAAAAAACATTGGTGTCCGCTAAAAAATGGGATAATACATATAATCGCAATATTATCAGGCGTTTATATGGCAACGTTAATAAAAGGGCTTGTCATTTACTTGCTTCGCTGCGTGAGCTAAAGGTACGGAAGCTAGTCGTAACACGCGATACGGAACGGGGAGCGTTGTGAAGACTGCTATCCGAAATCTCCCACAATATTACTAATCAAGGAGATTGGCTACGCCGAGCTGAAGGTGCCGCATAAGCGAGTTCACACGACACGTTCCTTAGTCGGTTTACTCTGCTTTACTCGCAAGCTTCGTGAGCTAAAGGTTGCGGAATGACGTTTCCTTTTTTAGCGGACAACAATAACTAAAAAGCTAATAGCACTTCACTTTTCAGTCCCAAAAAAAATTTGCTATTTCAGAAAAAAGCAGTACTTTTGTGCGGTTTTAGAATGGACAGGGGGGATGGATTCCTCCCGTTTTATTTTCTGACGTTGATAAGGAAAGAAGATATAGAAGTTTTAAGCAAACGGTTTCTTTCTGAAACACAGTTTGTTGTGGATATTGCCGTAAGTGTATCCAACGATATTTCCATATACGTTGACGATATGAATGGAATCACAATAGACGAGTGCCGCCGTATAAGTCAGGCCATCGAAGAGTGCCTCGACCGCGAAAAAGAAGACTATTCGCTTGAGGTAAGTTCTCCGGGGCTCACAAACCCTTTCCGCGTAAAGGAGCAGTACCTGAAGAATATTGGCAAGCAGGTGGAAATCGTTTATGTCGACGGTGAAAAAATCGTCGCAACGCTTAAAGCAGTGTCCGACAATACCATAACTGTTGAGACTGCCACCGTGAAAAAGGAAGCGAACAAAAAGGTAGTCGTAACAGAACAATTTGATATAGAACGAATTAATATAAAAACAGTTAAAAGCGTAATTGACTTTAAATAAAGATTACCATGGGAGTACAGGAAAACTTAATTGACACCTTTGCCGAATTTAAGGAATTAAAAAACATCGACAGGTCAACGATGATTGGCGTAATGAAGGACGTATTTTCATCAACATTGGTAAAATTGTATGGTGAAGACAGTAAGTTCAACGTAATTGTAAACGACAAGACTGGAGACCTTGAAATATGGCGTACAAGGACTGTTGTCGAGGATGACGACTACGATGAAATAGAGGACAAATACACAAAGATTCCGCTGTCGGAAGCCCAGAAAATAGATGAGGACTACGAAGTTGGTGAAGAATATTCCGACGAAATTCGTTTGCAGGACTTTGGTCGTCGTGCAATCCTCGCTCTGAAGCAGAACCTTCAGGCAAAGATTATGGAACGTGAAAAGGACAACATCTACCTCAAGTACAAGGACAGAATAGGTGACCTTATCACTGCTGAAGTTTATCAGGTATGGAAGCGCGAAATTCTTGTCCGTGATGAAGAAGGAACAGAACTTCTCCTCTCGAAGCAGGACCAGATTCCTAGCGACAAGTACCGCAAGGGCGACACCCTCAAGGCTGTTATCTCCAGCGTTGAACTCAAGAACGGAAGCCCAATCATAAAGATTTCGCGTACTTCCGAAAAGTTCCTCGAAAGACTTTTCGAACAAGAAATCCCAGAAATTGGTGATTCAGGACTTATCACAATCAAGAAGATTGTACGCATCCCTGGCGAAAGAGCTAAGGTTGCCGTTGAATCATACGATGAGCGCGTCGACCCGGTTGGAGCTTGTGTAGGTATGAAGGGAAGCCGTATCCACGGTATTGTCCGCGAACTTCATAACGAGAACATCGACATCGTAAACTACACGACCAATATGCCGTTGTACATACAGCGAATCCTCAGTCCAGCAAAGATTTCTTCCATCAAGATTATCAACGAGGAAAAGCGCGTCGAAGTTTACTTGAATCCCGACCAGGTTTCCCTAGCTATCGGTAAGGGTGGTCTCAACATCAAGCTCGCTTGTCAGTTGTTGGGCTACACAATCGACGTATTCAGGGTATCGCAGGAAGAGGACATCGACCTCGATGAATTCAACGATGAAATCGAACAGTGGGTAATCGACCAATTGAAGGCTGTTGGCTGCGACACTGCACTTAGCGTACTCGAACTCAGCAAGGACGAACTCGTTCGTCGTACCGACCTTGAAGAAGAAACAATCGACGATGTAATTAGAATCTTGAAGGCTGAATTTAACAAGTAAAACGCGCAAAAAAGAAAGAAACAGGTAATTTAGGAGAATATATGTCGGAAACGAAACCCAAAAGATTAAGCGCCGTAGTTGCTATATACAATGTAGCGACTTCAACCATCGTGGAATATCTCGCCAGCAAGGGTATCGAAATTGAAAACAACCCTAACGCAAAGGTACAGCCCGAATGGTTGGCTCTGCTTGACGAAAAGTTCAAGGACTCGAAAGTTATGAACGAGACCGCCATCAAGGATACCGAGAAGGCGAAGGAAAACAAGGAACTGAATATTTCCATCGAAAAGCAGCAGAACCTTGAGAAGCAGAAACAGGAGGCGGAAAAGGCAAAGGAAGCAAAGGAGAAGGAACGTCTTCAAAAAGAGGCTGAAGAAGCAAAGCAAATTGAAAAGACAGCCGAGACTCCTGCCGCAAAGGAAGAACCCGAAGCAGAAAAGGCTCCTAAACCAAAACCACACGAAATACAGCCGTTGAAGGATGGAAGCAATGGCGATGCTAACGGTCCTAAGGTGCTGGGTACTATAAATCTCGATCAGATTAACCAGAAAACCCGTCCTAAACCAAAGACCCAGGCCGAAAAGGAAGAAGAACGTAAGAAAGCTAAGGAGGCTCAGAAACAAAGCAAGAAGGCTGCAACAGCAAAGCAGGAACCGAAGAAACAGGCTCCTGTCGTTCCCGAAGTTAAGCCAGCTCCAGAACCTGTACAAGAAAAAGTTGAGAAGGTTGAAAAGCCTGTGGTTCAGCCTGAACCCGAATTTATCAAGACCCGCGTAGAAAAGTTGCAGGGTCCGAACATTATCGGTAAGATTGACATCAGTGAATACGAGCGCAAGCAGGAAGCTGCAGAACGTGCCCGCAAGGAAGCCAAGGAAGAACGTCAGAAAAACCGCGAGAAGGAAAAAGCCGAGCGCAAGGAAAAGCGCAAACGTATCAAACGCGACAACATTAAGGTTGATATTAATAAGGTAAGCGGCGCAAACGACTTCTCGAAGAAGGGCGAAAAGGGCGAAGGCAAGAAGAAGAAAGGCGGAAAGCCTGTTCCGAAGAAACCTGAAATCAACGAGGAGGACATACAGGAAAAAGTAAAGGAAACTCTTGCTAAACTCACTGCCAACAAGAACAAGGGTAACAAGGCAGCTAAGTTCCGTAAGGAAAAACGCGAATTGTTCTCTATGCGTCGTGCTGAGGAAAACGAAAGGATTGAAGCAGAAAAGAAGATCATAAAGGTTACCGAATTTGTTTCTGCAAACGAACTTGCTACTATGATGGGCGTTCCTGTAACGAAAATCATTGCAACTTGTATGAGTCTTGGTCTGTTTGTTTCTATCAATCAGCGACTTGATGCCGAAACAATGTCGATTGTGGCAGAGGAATTCGGTTTCCAGGTTGAGTTTGTAAGCGCAGAAATCCTCGACGAAATCAAGCAGAGCGAAGATAGCGAGGAAGATTTGGTTCCGCGTCCGCCAATCGTTACCGTTATGGGTCACGTCGACCACGGTAAGACAAAGTTGCTTGACTATATCCGTCATACCAACGTTGTTGCAGGCGAAGCCGGCGGTATCACACAGCACATCGGTGCATACAGTGTACAACTCAACGACAAGAGGATAACTTTCCTTGATACTCCTGGTCACGAGGCATTTACCGCAATGCGTGCCCGTGGTGCACAGATTACCGACGTGGCAATCATCGTCATCGCTGCCGACGACGACATAATGCCGCAGACAAAGGAGGCTATCAACCACGCTTCAGCAGCAAACGTTCCTATCGTATTTGCAATCAACAAGATAGATAAGCCAACCGCTAATCCCGACAAAATCAAGGAATCGTTGGCAAATATGAATTACCTCGTTGAAGAATGGGGCGGTAAGTATCAGTCGCAGGATATTTCGGCAAAGGCAGGTCTCAACATCGAGGAACTTCTTGAAAAGGTTCTCCTCGAAGCCGAAATGCTTGATTTGAAGGCAAATCCGAACAAAAATGCTACAGGTACAGTAATAGAATCGTCGCTTGACAAGGGACGTGGTTACGTTGCTACACTTATAGTTCAGTCGGGAACTTTGCACGTGGGCGACATTCTGCTTGCAGGATGTGCAACTGGTCGTGTAAAGGCTATGTACAACGAACGTAACCAGAAGGTTACCGAGGCTGGTCCTTCAACTCCAGTTCTTGTTCTTGGTTTGAATGGTGCTCCTCAGGCTGGCGACAAGTTCAACGTACTCGACTCTGAACAGGAAGCCAAGAGTCTTGCCAACAAGCGTTTGCAGTTGCAGCGTGAACTTAGCATCAGAACTCAGAAGCATATCACTCTCGGTGAAATTGGCCGCCGTATGGCTCTCGGCGATTTCCACCAGATAAACATTATCGTAAAGGGCGACGTGGACGGTTCAATCGAAGCATTGTCGGACGAATTGATAAAGCTCTCAACCGAATCGTTCGAGGTGAACATCATACACAAGGCTGTCGGTCAGATTTCCGAATCGGATGTCATGCTGGCTGCTGCATCAAATGCTATTATCGTAGGTTTCCAGGTTCGTCCTTCTACCTACGCACGCAAGACTGCCGAGAAGGAAGGTATCGAAATACGTCTTTACTCAATCATCTACGATGCTATCAACGAAATCAAGGATGCTATGGAAGGTATGTTGAAGCCAGTTGTAAAGGAAACCATCACCGGTTCGGCCGAAATACGCGAAGTATTCAAGATTTCGAAGGTTGGTTCAGTTGCCGGATGTCTCGTTACCGACGGCAAGATTTCACGCAAGTCGAAAGTTCGTATTATCCGCGATGGTATCGTCATCTACACTGGCGAACTCGGCAGCTTGAAGCGTTTCAAGGACGATGCAAAGGAAGTCATTGCCGGTCAGGAATGTGGTCTTAACATCGACAAGTTCAACGACATCAAGGTCGGCGATATTGTTGAGGCATTCGACGAAACCGAAGTAAAGGCAACACTGGGATAAATGAAAAAGAGACTGTCATTCCGCAAGTCTGAACAAACACGCGATGCGGAACGGGGAGCGTTGTTGCCGCTCACTGAGCGTAGTCGAAGTGCGGCTATCTTTAGGAGATTGCTCACTTCGTTTCGCGAGGCTGCAAGCAGCGTTCCGTATAGACAGGCTCACAAGCAATGTCCCTTATGCTGTTCGCTTTGTCTTACGGAATGACTAGGGAGAATAATCTCGGTTAAAATTCAAACTTAAGTTAAAATGCTCAAAATCGGTAATACCGAGTTTAACGACAGGCCTGTATTCCTCGCACCAATGGAGGACGTTACAGACCCGTCGTTTCGTTATATGTGCAAGAAGTTCGGTGCCGACCTTATGTTCACCGAGTTCATCTCTGCCGACGGACTTATCCGTGAAGCACAAAAGACGGTAAAGAAACTTGACATCTTCGACTACGAACGTCCCGTTGGCACTCAAATCTACGGTCATATTCCCGATGCTATGGAAGAGGCCGCCCGCTATATCAACAATGCCGACCCCGACATTTTGGACATCAACTACGGCTGTCCTGTGAAGAAGATTGCTGGTCGTGGCGCAGGTTCGGGAATGATGCGTAACTTGCCGTTGATGAAGGAGATAACCGAAAGGGTTGTAAAGGTGTCGCGCTTTCCTGTTACCGCCAAAACCCGTCTCGGTTGGGATAGCGAATCGCTCAACGTGGAGGAAGTTGCGCTGATGTTGCAGGATTGTGGTATTCAGGCACTTACCATACACGGACGCACACGAGCACAGATGTACAAGGGCGAAGCTGACTGGACTTTAATCGGCAAGGTCAAGAATAATCCCAACATACACATACCAATAATTGGCAATGGTGATATTACTAGCGGAAAAATAGCAGTCGAACGCTTTAATACTTACGGAGTTGATGCAATAATGATAGGCCGTGCAGCCATCGGCAGACCATGGATTTTCCGCGAAGTGAAGCATTATTTGGAAACAGGGGAGGAACTGCCAATCCCGACAGTTCTTGAGCGCGTTGACTATGCTCGCGAACATTTACATAAATCGGTTGATTACAAAGAAGGTATGCGTGGAATTTACGAGATGCGCCGCCATTTCACCATGTATTTCAAGGCAATACCAAATTTCAAGGAAACAAGGTTGAAATTGCTCACCGCCAACACAGTTGAAGAAATAGAAAGCTTACTCGACCTCATCGCCGACAAGTTCGGAAATGTTGAGTTGAACAAAGACGTGGCAAATGTGGGGATATACGAATCACAAAACTAAGACTTTTCTTTTCACTATTTTTATGCAAAAAATACCATCTTTTTCTTTTGAATATGCCTGTATCTAATTACAGCTAAGCTACAAAATTTTCTTTTTGTGTCAATTTGTAGTTTTAACTACAGTTATGGTTTCTCCATTCTCGCGTAACAACTAAATTTAAAAATCGCGTCAGCGAACCTATTAAAAGACTGTTAGCCTTCAAGCCTGTTAGACTGTTAGACCTTTTAGAAAATTCTTCTATTCCCATTAATAATTCTTTAAGAAACATCACTGAAAATACTTTGTACTTTTGCAATGCCGTTGCTTCCAAAGCCTGCCTATCGGACTTCGCAGGTATTGGAAATGCGACGCATAAATAAAAAAGAGAATTAGAAAATGACGACAAAGAGGCATAGCTATGAGTAATATTGAATTTGCAAACCCCGAATATTTATGGTTCCTCACCGTGCTTATCCCGATGATAGCATGGTATGTATGGCGCCGAAAGAAATCGGTAGCCTCGATGAATGTTAGTTCGCTCGAAGCTTTCAGCGGAAAGCGTCCACCGTGGCGTTACATTTTGCGTCATGTACTGTTTGCCGTGCGTCTGGCTTGCGTAGCGCTGATAATTGTTGTTATTGCCCGTCCGCAAAGCACAGACAGCTGGGAGGAGCAGAAAACCGAAGGAATCGACATTGCCATAGCACTTGACATCAGCGGCAGTATGCTAGCAGAGGATTTCCGTCCAAACCGTATCGAAGCGGCCAAGAACATTGGTATGGAATTCGTTTCATCGCGACCCGACGACAACATCGGACTGGTAGTTTTTGCCGGCGAAAGCTACACACAATGCCCGCTTACTATCGACCACGCCGTGCTGCTCAACCTTTTTGGTAGCATTAAGAGCGGTCTTATCGACGACGGAACAGCCATCGGACTTGGTCTTGCAACCGCAGTAAACCGTCTGCGCGACAGCAAGGCCGTGAGCAAGGTCATCATCCTGCTCACCGACGGTGAAAACAATATGGGAAGCATATCGCCAACCACGGCGGCCGAATTTGCAAAGGAATTCGGAATCCGCGTCTATACCATCGGCGTCGGCAAGAAGGGCAAAGCCCCCTACCCTTTCAAGACAGCATTCGGAACAACTGTATATCAAGACATTGATGTAAATATAGATGAGGAAACGCTCACGCAGATTGCCGAGATGACCGATGGAAAATACTTCCGCGCCACCGACAACGAAAGCCTGCGCAACATCTACGCTGAAATCGACAAGATGGAAAAGACCCAGCTCGATGTCAAGTCGTTCTCTAAGCCACGCGAAGAATATATGCCAATACTCGTATGGGCGTTCATACTTCTGCTGATAGAACAAATTTTAGGTTTAACGGTATTAAAAAATACTTTTTAGGCTATGTTCAGGTTTCAGAATCCACAATATTTATGGTTAATGCTGATAATCGCAGCATTGGCAGTGATTTTTGCCGTCACCGAAATAATCAGGCGCAGACGGCTGAAAAAGATAGGCGATGCCAACCTCGTAGGTTTGCTAATTCCCGAAGCCAGCCTCGGCAGGAAAATTGCCAAACTAATAATGGTTTGTCTCGCAATAGCCTGCATAATCGTCGGACTTGCCCGACCGCAGTTCGGCTCGAAGCTTAGCGAAGTCACACTCAAGGGCGTAGAAATTGTTACCGCTCTCGATGTCTCGAACTCAATGCTTGCCGAAGATGTCAAGCCAAACCGTCTGGGCAACGCCAAGATGTTCATCGAGAGGATTCTCGGCAAGCTCAACGGCAATAGGCTCGGAATGGTAATCTTTGCCGGCGATGCCTTCGTGCAGATGCCAATTACCACCGATGTGCGCTCGGCAAGGCTCTACCTGTCATCAACCAGCACCAACGACATTTCGGTGCAGGGAACCGACATCGCCAAGGCACTGACGCTCGCCGCACGCTCTTTCTCCAGCAGCGACGACGCATCTAAGGTCATCATCCTTATGACCGACGGCGAAAACCACGAGGAAGATGCAATCGAAGTTGCCAAGTCGCTCAAGGAACAGGGAATTATCGTTATGACTGTCGGTTTCGGTTCGCCAAGCGGAGTACCGATTCCCAACAAGAACGGCAGTGGCTATATGAAGGACCGCGACGGCAACACCGTGATGACCAAGCTCGACGAGCAGACACTTGTCGAAATTGCAAAGATTACCGGAGGCATATATGTCCGCGCAACAAATAGTTCAAGTTCATCGGATGCCATCCTCAGCGAACTCAACAACCTGCAGCAGAGCGAAACCACCAAGCAGATATATTCCGAGTACGACGAAAGGTTCCAGTACTTTGTCTTTGCAGCACTGATACTGCTTGTCCTCGAGGTATTCCTGCTCGAACGCAAGAACCCGCTTCTAAGCAAGATAAAGTTGTTCAAAAAAGAAGAAAAAAATGAATCATTATAGCAGTCATTGCGGAAGCCTGAGTGAACCAGCGATACGGAACGGAGAGCTGTGTGAAATCGGCTATCCGCAATCTCCCATAAGAAACGAAAGGGGATTGCTCACTTCATGTCGCGACTTTCAGTTCCGCACAGACAGGCTCACAAGGCTCGTTCCTGCGCCTGTTCGCTTTGTCTTGTGGAATGACGGTAGGGTAATTAAAATGTTTAATTATACCGAATTCGAGGGAATTAAATTATTGAATGTAATGTAGAAACATAAAATATTGAACAAATGAAAAAAATAGTAGCAATAATAGTAATATTGTTTTTCTCAATCGCCTTCGCCAATGCTCAGGAAGAGCGTTCGCTCATCCGCAAGGGCAACAAGGCATACGAGGAGGGCAACTTCGGCAAGGCCGCCGACCAGTACGACAAGGCATTGAAAACCAATCCCGCCGAGGTCAGCGTATATGGCAATTCGGGCGCAGCCAACTACCGCAACGACCAGTTCGAAAAGTCGGTTAACGCCTACAACGAATACCTTCGCACCGACCTCACCGACAAGCAGAAAGCCGAAGCCTACTACAACCTTGGCAACACCTACATGCAAGCCAACAAGTACAAGGAAAGCGTAGAGTCGTACCGCAACGCACTCAAACTCGACCCCACCCACGACCGTAGCCGCCACAATATGGCTGTCGCCACCAAGATTATGCAGCAACAGCAGCAAAATCAACAGCAGAACGGCGACAACAACCAGCAACAGCAGCAGAATCAGGACCAGAACAAAGACCAGCAACAACAGAACCAAGACCAGAACAAGGACCAGCAGGACAAGCAAGACCAACAGCAGCAACAGCAGCAGAACGACCAGAATATGTCGCGCGAAGAAATGGAACGCTACTTGGAATCGCTAAGCCAAAAGGAAAAAGAAACCCAGAACAAGGTTCAGAAGGCACAGCAGTCACAAAAACGACCGCTGGAGAAGAATTGGTAGCCGCACCGCCCCAGCTTTAATGGACTGTTAGCCCTAAAAAATTTTTGCACAATCTAATTGATATTATTACTTTTGTATTTCTATTTTGGTTGTGCGCGGTTGATGCAGGTCGCCGCCAAATACCAAATAACAAAGTATAGTACCTGCAACATAAATGATTTGCCAATGTAGCATAAGTGCAATTTGATACACACATTTTAAAATAGAAAAAAGCCAAGTAGCTTGATTCTGGGATTTTTGGAACTTGGACACTTTCAAAATGACATTTTCAGATTAAGGCAACGAAGCTCCCGCCTTTGGGCGTGGACATAAGTCGTTGTAGTTGAAAATGTCAAGGTTGTCCAAGGCCTCAAAAGTTCCAATGAAAGCGAAAATGTACCACGCTTTTTTTTGTGGGTATTTGAAATTAAAGGTACAAGCGGTTTAGTACAAAAAAACTAGAAGAGAAAAAGAAAAGAAAAAGATTTTAACAACAAAAAACCGACGTGCCGATGGGATATAACGGTGCAAAATTTATAATGAAAAAACATATAAAATCAATATTAGTTCTACTTATTATAGTATTTATGTTTTGTGGGCAGGTTTGTTTGTCACAAAACACAACGAAGCACGTTTTGAAGACGCAGCAAGATATTGTCTTGTTTTTTGAAAAACATGAAGAGATATACAATGTATATCATGATTTTTACAAAAACAAACAGTTTGATATGGCGATTAAAACGCTAAAAGAACTTGTCACATTCTTTGACACAACCACTT
>Ga0265299_10002440_pt1 | contig 19206 bp, 9 predicted proteins | sample AusTroGonzalo_MG_4_FD_193485 | JGI IMG/M metagenome (GOLD analysis project Ga0265299, IMG submission 193485) | Bovine rumen microbial communities from tropical cattle in Woodstock, Queensland, Australia - Gonzalo_02 | ecosystem: Host-associated > Mammals > Digestive system > Stomach > Rumen ... | reverse complement strand
CCTTGTCACTGAGGTTCCAGAAGGTGACATTCTTAATGACGTCTTTGTGTTTTCTGAAGATACGGAACAAACGATTATACTGGTCTTCCTGAAGGGTAGCGATGTAAGGAGCCTGAGCCTTGGCCTCGCCACGGGCAAACATCAGCTGTCCACCGCTCTCTGTGTTTGTGCGAAGGTCGAGTTCTGTGATGTGGATGATCTTCACAATCTCGCTGAAACGTTCGATGGCCTTTTCGAGCTGATCCTCGTCAGGGAAGTAGACGTTATAGTGGCCCTGCATGCCGATACCGTCGATGGGTACGCCAGCCTCCTTCATCTTCTTCACCATCTCGTAGATGCGCTCGCGCTTGCCGTTATCCACGCAGCTGTAGTCGTTGTAGATCAGCACACCTGTAGGATCAGCCTCACGGGCAAACTCGAAAGCCTTGGCGATAAACTCGTCACCGCAGAGCTTGAAATGACGGCTCTGACGATAGGGACTGGCCTTAACCATCTTGCCATCGACAAACTCGAACGGTCGACCGTCGTCGGCCATAGCCTCATTGACTACATCCCAAGCATATACGACATCCTTATAGCGGTTGACTACGGTATGGATGTGATCGCGCAGACGCTCGTAGAACACTTCCTTCTTGACGGGCTTGCCCTTTTTGTCAGTAAACATCCAGTCGGCAAACTGACTGTGCCAGCACAGGCAGTGACCGCGCATCTTGATACCGTTCTCACGGCAGAAGTTGGCAATCTTGTCGGCCTTCTCAAAGTTCCAGACGCCCTCTTGAGGATGAATTTCGCCTGGTTTCCAGTCGTTTTCAGCTGTGACGCTGTTAAACTGCTTCTTGATGATCTCAATCTGTGCGGGGTCGGATACGTTGGTCTGATTAACGGCTACACCGATTGTGAAATAATCTTTGTAGGCGTCTTTCAAACCAGGACCTGCTGCATAATCAACAGGACGTCCCCACTGTGCGAATGCTGTCGAGCTGGCAGCTACGAGCAGCGTAAATGCTAAGAAATACTTCTTCATTGTTTAAAAATTGGGTTTTTAAGTCTGTTATTATAAATAATGTGTAACGTTTATTTGAACAGATGCGGGATAAATTCATTGAGACCGCGGCGCCAGGTAAGCCACTCGTGGGCGGTGCCTTTCGATTCGTTAGAATCAACCTTGATGCCGAGTTCACGGAGCTGACGAACGATGTCACCACTCTTGATGAAGTCCTCTTCACCCCAGTTCATGTACATATAGTGAATCTTCTGATTGAATTCGTCTGCATTGGCGAAGACTCCGTCGTAGGCGGTCTTCACGTCGAGACCGAAAATAGCACCACTGAATGTGCCGAGCCAAGCAAACTTGTCGAGGTTGGTGAGTACCACATCGAATGTCTGGTGACCACCCCAAGAGAGTCCGGCCATCGCACGGTTCTCGCGGTCACTCTTCGTACGGAAGTTAGCATCTATGTAGGGGATGAGGTCATTCAGCAAAACGGGATAGAATGAGGCGCCATATTCGCTGCGTCCAGCCTGATTGTTGCCACCCTGGAAGGGCGCCTTGATGTCACCACTCTCCATGACGACAATCATAGGAACAGCCTTGCCCGATGCAATGGCATTGTCCATGATGTGCTGCATGTGACCCTGCTTCGACCAACCGGTCTCGTCTTCGCCCATGCCGTGCTGCAAATAGAGTACGGGATAGCGCTTCTTGGCGTTGGCCTTCAGCTCATACTCAGCGGGGGTATAAACCATGGCGTGGCGCCATACGTTCTGTTCATTGCTGTAATAGTAGATGCTGCGCACACAACCTGCAGGCACACCATGCTGTGGACGGTAGTAATCACCCTCGGCATCCTCGGGAATCTCGATACCACCAGCCTCGCGGTTACAACCGAAGAAAGTCTCGGTGGCAGGATCGATGAAATTCACACCGCCGATGTTCATGAAATAGTAATGGAAGCCAACGGGCAGAGGATCGGTAACGGCCATCCAGCCTCCCTTACCGTCGGGCTGCATATCGTATTTCTTGTTGCAGATGTCAACGATGACCTTACGTGCCTCCGGGGCCTGAATGCTGAAATATGCACGGCCTTCCTTGTCAACCTTCGGGAACTGGTTACCGGGAACGGTAGTCTCCGCAATGAAAGCATCGGCAGGCACCTCAATGCGCTTAGGCATCTCGATATAGGGGCGCTTGGGCTCATAGCCGAGGAATCTGGCGACAGCCTCACCATAGCGGCAACCCAACTCACGATAACCTGCTGCATCGAAATGGAGACGGTCGGGACCATTGGTACAATCGTCGGAAGAGATGACTTGAGCGGTGTGGAGCGTCTGCGGTAGTTCGTCGATCTGCTTTTTACAACCGATGCAGACACCCTTGCCACCAGCCTGTACGATATTACCTGCATAGAGGTTGACCTCTTCGGGCTTCAACTTCAGATCGCCACAAAGATTGTCATAGACCTGCTGTACCATACCGGCCCACTGGGGATCGCCTGTATTGGTTTCGCCTTGGTGCATCAGGATACCCTTGATGACACCGTCCTTCTGAGCTTTTTTGGCCAGGGTGACCAGACGCTCGTAGGGATTATTGTTGTAGGCCTCGAGCATACCTTTCATCCAATTGGGTGCTCTCTTGATATAGGTGGGGATGCTGTCGGGCAGGAATCCCTTGATATCGATACCACCAATGGCTACGTGGATGACGCCGATCTTGATGTTCTCGGGCAGCGAAGCTACCAGCGTACGGCCGAACCAGTCAGCGGGTGTCAATCCTGTGTTTGGACGACAGAGTGGGGGGATTGCCTCACACCACTCACCCATCTTGCGGGCGGGAAGTGTTTCTGTAGCGGGGTAGTCAACAGCGGGCATCCACAGGAAGCGTGGACCGGGACTCTTCAGGTCCTGAGCCTCAGGACGGGCTGCACCCTCCATGTTCGACTGGCCGAAACAGAGGAAAATGTAGAAATTGGGATCTGGTTTCTGGGCGTTGGCCGATAAGGCCAGCACGCTCAACAGAATGGTAGTCAATAAATGTCTCATAATGATTTAGCTAGATTAAATAATTTCAGGTGCAAAGATACAAAAATATGATGAGATTGGTTTTTCATAGTGTAGCAGATAGTTTTGATGTAGTATCAAAAAAAGGGCAGACAACCGAATGTCTGCCCCCTTTATATTAAGTAATGTGAAATTACTTCTGGATGAACTTCTTACCATCCTGGATAACGATACCCTTGTAAGAAGCGTCAACCTTCTGACCTGCGAGGTTGTAACGAGCGCTGTTAGCCTTAGCAGCCTTCACGTTCTTGATGCCGCTACCACCACCAAGGTGGAGAACCTTTACAGACTTAACGATCGTTGTGCCAACGAAGTTACCGCACTGGAACAGCACGTGAGCACCTGTTGCGTCGCCACCGTACTCGGGGAATTCGCACTCAATGTCCTGGAAGTCGCCTGTAGCAGCAACAGCGAAGTCATACTGGAAGTTTACGCCCCAGTCACCCATGTTGATCTGCAGCTGACCGTCGCAAGGAAGCTTAGCGTTAACAATAACCTTGTAGTTCTCATCTACAGCAAGGTCGAAACCTTCAACGATGTTAGCCTGAGGCTGCCAGAGCTGACCTACGTCCTCAGTCACAGTGATTGCGATACCATCGGCATCAGCAGCAGCTGAACCGTTAGCGGGATCTGCGAACTGGATCCAAGGCAGAGCATCAGCAGCTACGCCAGTCCAATCCTTCTCAGCGATAACCTCGTCACCAGCGGGCTCGCCGCCACCACCAGGCTCACCAGACATGTTGTAAACCTTTACAGACTTCACGATAGAAGTACCAACAAAGTTACCACACTGGAACAGCACGTGAGCACCTGTTGCATCGCCACCATACTCGGGGAACTCAACTTCGATGTCCTGGAAATCACCAGTAGCTGTAACGGGGAAATCATACTGGAAGTTCACACCCCAGTCACCCATGTTAACCTGCAGCTGACCATCGCAAGGAAGCTTAGCAGTAATAACCACCTTGTAGTTCTCATCTACAGCGAGGTCGAAACCTTCGAGAACGTTAGCCTGGGGCTGCCAGAGCTGGCCTACATCCTCAGTTACGGTGATTTCGATACCATCAGCGCCACCCTTTGCGCTACCATTTGCGGGATCTGCAAACTGGATCCAAGGCAGAGCGTCATCAGCAACACCCGACCAATCCTTCTCAGCAATCAGAGTCTGTGCGTTAGCACCGACGGCCATCATTGCCATTGCTACGAGAGTAAAAATCTTCTTCATAAGCGTTTTTTAATTAGTTAATAATAAATTAATAATAAAAGGTGTAAATTCAAATTTGACGGTGCAAATATACGAACATATTATGAAACACCAAAACTTTTTCATACTTTTTTTTAGAAAATTGACACTTTCGGCAAAACTTCTGTTACAAATGGGGGCTATGGAGAGGTTATTCATCCGCTTTTGCCTCTTTTTAATGATAATTGACTTTTTTATATAGATTATTTGCCAAATGTATCATACGATTTATGATATGTAACATTTACAATATATTTAATAATGTTATAAAGTCTTTGTTACAGAAAATAAAGGCTAAAATTATTAAATATTATACCTTTGCGCCCGTTAAAGTTCTAAAATAGAGCAAAAACCAGTTAGAAACAATTAAAATATGAATCAAAATCAGACAAGATGAAACAGTTAACTAACTTAGTGAAAGAGACTGTTCACCCTGCAACCAACCGACTACGCCGTCTGGCGTTGTCGGCTTTGGCGTTGTTGCTCTGTACCACCATGTGGGCTCAGGGCGGCATTAGCATCAAGGGAACGGTCGTCGATTCAAACGGTGAGGCTCTGATTGGTGCCTCTGTCGTGGTGAAGGGGAATACCTCGGTGGGAACTGTTACCGATTTTGACGGTAACTTCTCGCTGAATGTTCCTTCTGAATCCACAGTAATCGTCATCTCCTACGTCGGTATGGACACCAAGGAGGTGAGAGTAGGAAAGCAGCGTATCATCAATGTGACGCTGACCGACAACACTCAGCTTTCGGAAGTGGTGGTCGTAGGTTATGGCCAACAGAAGAAAGCTTCGGTGGTGGGTGCTATTACCCAGACCACAGGTGAAGTGCTGGAGCGTGCGGCTGGTATCACGGATATCGGTGCTGCCCTGACGGGTAACCTGCCGGGTGTTGTGACAACCGCCTCAACGGGTATGCCGGGTGAGGAGGATCCGAAGATCCAGATTCGTGGTGCTTCGTCGTGGAACAACTCTGAGCCACTGGTGCTCGTGGATGGTATCGAGCGTCCGATGTCGAGTGTGGATATCCAGTCAGTTGCCACGATCTCCGTGTTGAAGGATGCTTCTGCCACGGCTGTCTATGGTGTGAAGGGTGCTAATGGTGTGATCCTGATCACCACCAAACGTGGTGCAGAAGGTAAGGCACAGATCGGTGTGTCGGCCAATGCTGTTATGAAGATTCCTTCTAAGTTGCCGGATAAGTATGACTCATACGACGCTTTGGTAGCCCGTAATACGGTGATTGAGCATGAGTTGAACCTGAAGCCGGAAAGCTGGGCTTACATAAGGTCGATGGATTTTATCAGCAATTATCGTAATCAGGATCCTAATGCCAAGGACGAGTTTGGTAACCTGCTCTGCGAGCGCTACCCCAACGTGGACTGGCAGCGTACCCTATTTAAGGACTTCACTATGTCGTATAATGCCAACTTGAACATCAGTGGTGGTACCCGATTTGTGAAGTATTTTGCCAGCGTGGATTTCGTGAGTGAGGGTGACCTTTACAAAGACTTTGGTAATGGTCGTCAGTATCCGACGGGTTATGATTATAAGCGCGTGAATGTTCGTTCGAACCTTGACTTCAATGTTACCAAAACCACCGTGCTGAAGGTGAACATCGCCGGTTCAAATGGTAGGCAGATGACACCGTGGTCGAACTCTGTTAACAATGATTGGCAAATTGCCCAGCAGTGGAATGGTATTTATAACATCTCGCCAGACGCCTTTATTCCTAAGTACAGCGACGGTTCATGGGGTTTCCTGCCTGGTTCAACTAATGTTGACAACGGTGCCAGAGGTATTTCACTGGGTGGTACACAGTATATCACTACCACCCGTATCACGACCGACTTCGTATTGGAGCAGAAGCTCGACTTCATCACAAAAGGTCTTTCTGCCCGTGGTATGATTGCATGGGACAACACCTTCCGTGAGGATAACCGTGGTATCAATGACCTTTATAACGACCCGCAGGACAAATATATCTATCCAGAGACGGGTGAGGTGGTGTATAAGCAGCCTTATGAGCCTTATGACAAGTTCGACTATTCGATGGGTAACAAGTGGAGTACGCAGGCTGGTCAGGTACAGAACTGGGCAACGCAGCGTAACCTGAACTATCAGGTGCAGTTGAACTGGGCTCGCTCTTTCGGTAAGCATGATGTGTCGGCGATGGGTGTGTTTGCCCGTCAGGAGTATGCTCAGGGTTCCATGATTCCGAATTTCCGTGAGGACTGGGTGTTCCGTGCTACTTATGGTTACGGCGGCAAATATTTCCTGGAGTATAATGGTGCTTACAATGGTTCTGAGAAGTTCTCTTCCGATAACCGTTTTGCTTTCTTCAATTCTGGTGCTATTGGATGGATGATCAGTGAGGAGCCGTTTATGAAGTGGCTGCGTGAGAAAAAGATCATCGACATGCTGAAACTTCGTGCCAGCTATGGTGAGATCGGTGATGACAACGTCGGTGGTCGTTTCCTCTATATGACGCAGTGGAGCTACGGTGGCAATTCTACGTTGGATGTCACTCAGAGCGGTTCACCTTATCAGTGGTATCGTGAATCGACAGTAGGTAACCCCAATGTGCACTGGGAGACCGTGAAGAAGACCAACTTCGGTATCGATTATGGACTTTTAGGCGGTTTGCTGGCTGGTTCTGTTGAAATCTTCCGCGATAAGCGTACCGATATTCTGGTGCAAGGCGGCGAACGTGCTGTTCCTGCTTATTTCGGTCAGACACCTCCTACCGCTAACCTCGGTGAAGTAGTAACCAATGGTTACGAGATTGAGCTGCGTGTCAATAAGGTGTTCCCCAACAAAATGCGTGTATGGGCTAACATGAGCATGACGCATGCAGAGAACGAGATCAAGGTGAAGGACGACCCCGCCCTCTATCCTTCCTATCGTAAGGAGGCTGGCTATGCCATCGATCAGGTGCGCACCTTCCTCGATAAGGGTATGATGCAGAGCTATGATGATGTTTATGGTTCTCCGAAACATGACTCGAACGACGACCTGAAGTTGCCCGGTGACTATTATATCGCCGACTTCAACGGTGATGGTGTGGTGGATAACGTGAACGACCAGGTGCCTTATGGCTATTCTGGCTTCCCGCAGAACACCTATAACACCACCCTCGGTTTCGAGTGGAAGGGCTTCAACTGCTTCTTCCAGTTCTATGGTGTGACCAACGTGACCCGTAATGTGATGATGATCAGCTTTGCTGACGTGATGCTGGCCAACGTCTATGATCAGGGTACATGGTGGAGCACAGATCCCAACAATGCGGACATTATTACCCCGCGCTTTAATAGTAAAACAGGTAATGACGGAATGTACTATGGTACTCAGTACCTCTGCGATGGTAGCTATATCCGTCTGAAGAATGTCGAGTTTGGTTATACGTTCACCCAGCCTTGGGTGCGTAAGATGGGTGTAAGAGACCTGAAGCTCTATGTCAGTGGTAACAACCTCTGGCTTTGGACCCGTATGCCTGACGACCGTGAATCGAACTTCGGCGGTAACCACAATGCCGGTAACGGTGCTTACCCGACGTTCAAGCGTATAAACTTCGGTGTAAAGTTCAATTTATAAAATGTGAAGACAATGAAAAAGTTTAGTAATATATATATAATAGGTATAGCAGCCTTGACCTTGTCCTTGGGGATGACATCCTGCACGGACTATCTGGACAAGGAGCCCGACTCTACCGTGGGAGCTGAAGAAGCCTTCAAGAACTTCACCAACTTCCAGGGATTCGTAGAGGAGATCTATAACTGTATTCCCAATAAGGAGTCATGCTACTGGTGTACGACCTTCAACTGGGGTGAGGATGAGATCATGAACACTGGTGGTGGTGACACGCATGTGACAGCCCACTTCGATCTTGGTGACTATCGTCACTGGTATGATGAGGAGGATAAGGGTGGACAGCAGAGTTGGTTGAACCGTCCCGGTTCGAACCCCACCTCTACCGATAAATTTGCTCACTCCCTGGCTGGTCACGCTTGGTATTGCATCCGTAAGGCTAACCTCGGTCTGGAGAATATTGACAAGATGACCGATGCTACAAGAGAGGAGAAGAATTTTATTAAGGGACAGTTGCTCTTCTTCCGCGCTTGGTGGCATCACCAGCAGATGGAATGGTGGGGCGGTCTTCCCTATATTGATACCGTACTGCCTGCCGACGAGCAGTTGACATTGCCCCGCATGAGCTTCAAGGAGTGTGCAGAGAAGTGTGCAGCAGACTATCGTGCTGCTGCTGATCTGTTGCCCGACAACTGGGACAATACCACCATCGGTAAGAAAACGCTCGGTAAGAATGATCTGCGTATCACGAAAGTTTGTGCACTCGGTTATTTAGGCAAGGTGCTCCTTTGGGCTGCTTCTCCGCTGAACCAGAAGGGTGCCGAGATTGGTGCTTCGAAGAATGGCGACACCTACGCTTATGATCCCGCATTGGCCAAACAGGCTGCAGAGGCTCTGGGCGAGGCTATCGCACACGTGGAGAGCGAGGCTACACCATACGCTTTGGCTGAATACAATTATGAGAATATCTACGATCACGTGTCGGCCAGTGGCTCTAAGAGCAATTTCTCTGATATCTTCCGTACAACCGGACAGAGCTGGAAGATGCCAGGAAGCGTAGAGGCCATCATGCGTGGTCCGATGCCTGACATCAATGGTTCTAACTGGAACTTCGCCAAGCTGTGGGGTCCGAAGGTGAACAACCTCGTGGAGCATGACGCTATTATCCACATGCCGACGGCTAACTATATCAACTACGCTTACGGTATGGCCAACGGTGAGCCGATCCTGCTGGCTGATGGTAGTCTGAACGAGGGATCAGGCTTCGATCCGAAGCATCCGTTCAAGGACCGTGACCCGCGTTTCTATCATGACATCATGTTCGACGGTTTCAAGTTCCTGAACCAAACCCCTGACGCCGTGGATAAGGGCTTCCAGTATCTGGAAATGTTCACAGGTGGTAACATGGTGCCCACTGGTGATCCCCTGCGTAATGCAGACGGTAGCCGTACAGGTTATTTCTGCCAGAAACTCGTACCCCACCAGTGTAATAAATACGACGGTATGTACAACTGGGGTGGTGCCCTGCAGACCTATCTGCCTTACATGCGTTTGGCTGACATCTATCTGCTCTATGCTGAGGCTGGTGCTGCTGCCAGTGGTGCTTCATTCAAAGCTGGTTGCGCACATACCGCTGAGGATGCTATCAACGTGCTCCGTGACCGTGTAGGTGCAGGTCATGTGTCTGCTAAGTTTACCGGCGACCAGAGAAAGTTCATCGATGAGGTTCGTCGTGAGCGTGCTTGTGAGTTGGCCTTTGAAGGCTTCCGCTGGCAGGATCTGCAGCGCTGGTTGCTTCTCACCGAGTATCCCTATAATGTCAAGACCCGTCAGGAGTTCAAGCGTGTAGGCAATTACGACTTTACCAAGAACGATCCGCGTGATGCAGAGGTAACAGGTTTTGATCCTCAGATCAAGGGTCAGACCATTATCGTGGAACGTCAGTTTGGTACTAAGCACTATCTGCTGCCGCTGAAGGAGAAAGAGGTATATCTCTATGCAGAATATCCGCAGAATCCGGGATGGTAACCTTTAATAGTAAAAAAGTAAAAAGGTCAAAAAGTTAAAGAGATTATGAAACGAAATAAATATATCGTACTGTCAGCTCTTCTGGCTCTGTCGGTGGCTACACCTGTAGAGGCACAGATTGACGCAGCAGATTCGGCCCTGGTGAATGTGGCGTTCCGCAAGGTGGCCAAGGAAGACATCATGGGCGGTGTCTCGAGCGTGAATTACAGAGACCTGATGGATAAGAACTACAATACCTATAGTCTTGACAACATGCAGGGCTATGTGGCCGGTTACAACGGCAATGGTATGTGGGGTTTCACCGACCAACTCGTGTTGATCGATGGTGTGCCCCGTGAGGCCAACAACGTGTTGCCCTCTGAGATTGAAGAGATTACCTTCCTGAAAGGTGCACAGGCCGTGGTGCTCTATGGTAGTCGTGCTGCCAAGGGTGTGATCCTGATTACCACGAAGCGTGGTCGTGTGACCGATGGTCTGAGTGTGACAGCCCGTGTGAACACAGGTTGGAATGTGGCCAAGGCCTATCCTGAGTATCTTGGCTCGGCAGAGTATATGTCGCTCTATAACGAGGCTCTTGCCAACGATGGTAAGGCTCCCCTCTATACTGATGAGCAGATTTACAACTATGCTAGCCGTCAGAATCCCTATCGTTATCCCGATGTGGACTTCTACAGTTCAGACTATATCAAGAAAGCCTACAACCGCACGGATGCTACCGTGGAGATTGAGGGTGGTAATGACCGTGCGAAGTTCTACTCGAACGTGAGCTACTACCGCTTCGGTGACTATCTGAACTTCGGTGAGGCTAAGGATAACTATACCGACCGTTTCAATGTGCGTGGTAATGTGGATGTGAAGATCAACCAGTGGATTTCTGCTTATGTGAATGCCAATGCTACGTATTACAATGCTCGTTCGGCCAACTCTAAGCAGACAGAGCAGAGAAACGGACAGACCGTGACGCTGAACTACTGGGAAGTGGCAACGAAATGGCGTCCTAACCGTGTGGCTCCGCTGATACCAATGTCTTATCTGGATCCCAATGCTGTACAGCCGCAGAATGCCTTGTCTTCGTCTGGCAATATCATCGATGGTAAGTATTTTCTGGGTGCAGGTAAGGCCAGTGATGACTGGACCAACATCTTCGCTGACTACTATGCAGCCGGCAAGAACACCTGGACCAGCCGTCAGTTCCAGTTCGATGCTGGTGTGAATGCTGACCTCAGTTCACTGTTGAAAGGTCTGAGTTTCCACGCTCTCGTTGGTGTGGATTACCAGACGAGCTATTCTACCTCTTATAATAATGATTATGCTTCTTACGAGCCGGCATGGAGCAATTACAACGGACCGGACCTCATCCTCTCTGTTGACGATCATGAGACAGTGGATAAGAAATCAGGTGTACAGAATATCAGTGGTTCTACCAATCACCAGATGATCACCTTCAATGCTCACTTCGACTATAACCGTACCTTTGCTGACGTACACAATGTCAGTGCTATGGTGATTGCCAACGGTTTCCAGCAGACTCGTGCCGGACAGTATCATAAGGTGAGCAATGCTAACCTTGGCTTTGACTTGTCATATAATTATGCCAAGAAGTATTTTGCCGAGTTTGCAGTGGCAGTACCCTGGTCAGCTAAGTTGCCGGAAGGTCATCGTGCAGGGTTCTCGTCTTCTGGTACTCTGGGCTGGAAGATTACCAAAGAGAAGTTCATGGAAGGTTCGATTTTCGACGATCTGACCCTCAGTGCCAGTTACAGCAACTTGAAGACAGATCTGGATATCGAGAACTACTACATGTACCTCGGTACCTATCAGGATGGTGGTTGGTGGGACTGGAATGGTGAGACTGGTCACAGTGCCGTTCAATCGAAGCGAGGTGGAAACGAGGCCTTGACCTATATCCAGCGCAAGGAATTCTCTGCCAGCCTCCATGCAGAGCTGATGAAGCGTTCGTTGATGATCGATGCCTCATTCTTCAATAGTGTGATGACGGGTGGTATCATCCAGGCTACCAACCAGATGCCGAGCTATTTCAGAGTTTATTATCCAGAGTCTTCGTTCCTGCCTTACCTGAACTACAACAAGGATCAGCGTACAGGCTTCGACGTGGCTGTGAAGTATCGCAAGAACTTTGGTGATTTTGGTTTTGAGGCAGGTGCTAACCTGACTTACTACACCACAAAGGCTACCAAGCGCGACGATAACAACTATGCTGACGAGTATCAGTATCGTGAGGGCAAGCCTCTGGATGCCATCTGGGGTTACGAATGCCTTGGCTTCTTTGCAGAGTCGGATTTTGATGCTGACGGCAAGTTGCTGGAGGGAATCCCACAGCCTGCTTTAGGTGGAACTATCAAACCTGGTGACCTGAAATATAAGGACCAGAACAATGATGGTGTCATCGACTCAAAGGACCAGGTGAATCTGGCTACAGGTGGTTGGTATGGTGCACCCACTACGCTTGGTATCAACCTGACTTTCAAGTATAAGAACTTTACACTCTTCATGCTCGGTATTGGCGGTTTCGGCGGCCATGGTGTGAAGAACGACAGTTATTGGTGGATCTCTGGTGAGAACAAGTACTCGGCCGCTGTTCGTGGACGTTGGACGCCAGAGACAGCCTCTACAGCCACTTATCCTCGTCTGACCACACAGACTGGTGCTAACAACAACACAACGTCAGACTTCTGGATCTACTCTACTTCCCGTTTCGACCTGGCTAAGGTACAGCTGACCTACGACTTCCCCAAGACTATTATTGGCAATGGTATTGTCAAGGGTCTTTCCGTCTATGTAAGTGGCAACAGTCTGTTGACACTGGCTAAGGAGCGTGAAATCCTGGAGATGAACGTAGGCTCTGCCCCGCAGTCCCGTTTCTATAATATCGGTGCAACAGTGTCGTTCTAATTAAGAGTTAAGAATTAAGATTTAAGAATTATGAAACTTAAGAATATCATCATTCTCGGTTTAGCCACCACGGCCTTGACGGCTTGTGACGATCTCTTTGAGCCGGCACTGGAGAATAACCATGACATCACGGAGATGTATGTTCTCCCGACATTTGCCCGTGGTATCATCGATAATGCTTTCCTGACCATTCCTTACGATGCAGAGTTTAACTCTGACTATTGTACGGACGTGGCTACCGACGACGCTGTCTCTAACGACAACGACAAGGACTATAAGAAAATGGCTATGGGTACCTGGACATCACAGAACAACCCGATGAACCAGTGGGAGAATCGCTATCATGCTATCCAGTACTGTAACCTGTTCCTTGAGAACTGCGATCAGGTGGAGTGGGACTACTCTTCTGAATCACTCAATCAGATGCACGCCGACCTCTATAAAGGACAGGCTTACGCTTTGCGCGGTATGCATTTCTTCTTCCTGCTCCGTGCCCACACAGGAAAGGTAAATGGAGAGATTTTGGGTTTGCCCATCCATACCGCCTCTGAGGACGGTTCTTCTGACTTCGACAAGGCACGTCCTTCTTTCAAGGAGTGTATTGATCAGATTATTGCTGATTTCGACGAAGCCCTGAAATATGTGCCCACTGAGTACGGAGATGTAGGTCCTTCAAATGTTCCTGCCAAATATACTGCTATTGGCGGTACTGATACAGAGTACAACAAAGCCTTTGGTGACATGCAACGTGGTAAGATAGACGGCCGTATGATTGCCGCTTTCAAGGCTCAAGTGGCTCTCTTTGCTGCCTCTCCCGCCTACGCTTCAGCTGGTGCTATGACTTGGGAGAAGGCTGCTGAGTATGCCGCTGCTTCTCTGAAGAATGTAGGTGGTGTTGCAGGTGTGGATCCCACAGGATGGACTTGGTACTGCAACAAGAGTGTTGACAACTACAAGTTCACTGATCCTGATCCGCTGGAGATTTGCTGGCGTGGTAACGTTAGTGAGAGCACTACTACCATTGAGTCGAATAACTATCCTCCCTCATTGAAGGGTAAGGGTCGCATTAACCCCACACAGAATCTGGTGGATGCTTTCCCGATGGCCAACGGTTATCCTATCAATGACAGTAACTCAGGTTATGATCCCGCTAATCCTTACGAGAACCGTGATCCGCGTCTGAAGACTTATATTCTCGTGAATGGTGAGACTCAGGGCGCTCACGATGACGTGATTAACACGGCTGCCGATAATACGGAAACGCTCGATGGCCTTAACCGAGAGAATGGCCAATCGACCCAGACTGGTTACTATTTGCGTAAGCACACCCGTCAAGACGTGAACCTGAACCCAGCTACGGGTAAGAAGCACTTCGGTGCCCGTATCCGTTACACGGAGATTTTCCTCGACTATGCCGAGGCTGCCAACGAGGCTCAGGGTCCGCAGGCTAAGGTGGGTGGTGCCAACTATTCTGCTTATGATGTGATTAAGGCCATCCGTGCCCGAGTACACCAGGGTGAGAATTGGACAGATGCCTATCTGGAGAGCATCAAGAACGACCAGGGCAAGATGCGTGAACTGATTCGCAACGAGCGTCGTTTGGAACTCTGTTTCGAGAACCATCGCTTCTGGGATCTCCGCCGCTGGCAGGCTAACCTTAATGAGACTGCCAAGGGTGTGAGCATCACAACGAATGCTGCTGGTGCTCATGAGTACAAGTACATTGACGTGGAGGCCCGCAACTATCAGGACTATATGATCTACGGCCCGATTCCCTATTCGGAAGTGTTGAAGTGGGGCAATCTGCTACAAAATGATGGTTGGAGATAAGAAACAATGTAAAACTAAAATGAAAAGATGATTATGAAACGTAATATATTGAAATTCATCTGCGGAATGGGACTCGTCTGTGGCCTCTGGAGCTGCGAGAGCGGCGACCAGTCTTTCCCTGACTATGAGGGCGGCACGACAGTCTATTTCCCCTATCAGTATCCGGTGCGTACCATTGTGCTGGGTGATGCCGAGCAGTCGATTGATCTTACGAATGATCATGCTCATAAGTGCGAAATCCAGGCTACGTTTGGTGGTTCTTATAATGGTTCCAATGGTAGTGTGACAGTAGCAGTTGATGAGACACTTTGCAACAATCTCTTCTTCGAGGACGGTGTAACTCCAGTGAAGGCTATGCCCAGTAGCTACTATCAGCTCTCTACCACGACGCTCGACTTCAATGGTTCGATGATTGGTAAGACTGTGGTACAGTTGACCGATGCTTTCTTTAACGATCCAGATGCCGTGAAGGAAACCTATGTGATTCCTCTGGTGATGACGGGTCAGACAGGTTTCGGTAAGATCCTGACAGGTTCCCTCAATGAAGGTCAGTCGGGTCCCCGTACTGATGAGAGCGTTTGGGACGTGAAACCCATGGACTATGTTCTCTACTGCGTGAAGTATATTAACAAATACTCTGGTGTTTGGCTTACCCACGGCACTACATCTACTGAAGATATTGAGAGTGCAGGTACTGTAGAGATCAATACCCTTTCGCTTAACACCTGTTTATACAGTGTATCCTATCAGGATGGAGACCAGATTTACAAGGCTGATCTGAAATTGTCTTTTGACGGTAGCGAGAAATGCACGATTAGCTCTCTGACTGACGGTGTGACGGCTTCTGGTAGTGGTTCTTGGGGCGACAATTCTGAGAAGAAGGCCTGGGGTAACAGAGACCGTGACGGCATGGAACTGAACTATACCGTTGACTTCGGCGGTGGTAAGGTTTTCTCTACCCATGAGAAGATGGTCTGGCAGCGCAATGGAGTTAAAGCAATAGATCCATTCCTCCCTGTTTATGTAAAGTAACGCTAAATATTGGAAACAATGAAGAAGCAATATATCATAGTAGCACTCGGAGCCATATTGATGGCTTCGTGTGCCGACGAGTTCGACCGCAATTTTGAGGTGGGACGTCCGGATAAGACTGAGAAATATGCCTATCTGACCGATTACAAGGCTTTGAAAGACTATATCTCTGACCCCAATTTCCATCTGGGTGTTGGAACGGATGCTGCCGACTATGCCAGTCAGGGTGTAACCTACGTGGTAACTAATGTGAACTTTAACGAGACGGTGGCTGGCAATGCCATGAAGATGGGTTCCTGCGTGGATGACAACGGTAATATGAACTTTGGTACCGTCAGTGAATATGTGAAGGCCGCTGTTGGCGCTGGTATCAATGTCTATGGTCATACGTTGGCTTGGCATGCTCAACAGCCTACAGCCTGGTTGAAGACTTTGGTTTCTAATAAAGTGGCTCCTGTGGATCCCGATGCTGATCAGGAAATGGAGGAGATCATTGAGGAACAACTCACGAATGGTAACTGCGAAGGTAGCGATGCTACCAATTTCGTTTCCCGTGACGGTGATGGCAGCGGTGACGAGAATCGTATTGAGGACGGTGTCGGTGTAGATGGCTCACGCGGTGTGAGAGTTCATGCTATCGCTGGTGCTGCAGAAGACTGGAGCTCTCAGTTCTTTATCACGACACCTGATCACGTGTGGAAAGCAGGTGATAAGTATGAGTTTAAGATGAAGGCGAGGGCCGACAAGGCAGCCCAAGTAAGCATCCAGTCACATACGACTCCAGGCAACTATATCCACTGGTCAATGTTGAAAGGTACTTACGATATCACCACGGACTGGCAGGAATTCACCTTTGAAGGAGAAGTGACAAGTGAGCAGGCTGGTGGTGACGGCTTGTCCACTATCGCCTTTAACCTGAATGTGTTGAGAGAAGACAATAATTATTATTTTGATGACATGTCTTGGAAAGCCTATATTAAGAAGGCTAAACCTTCAGGTTCAACCGTGGTACAGACCGATCTGATTGCCAATGGCGATATGGAGGGTAACGAAAACAAGAACTTCGTAACCAAGGAGAATAACGGTCCTGTGGAGAATTCTGTTATTACGGCCGGTGTTGGTAAGGATGGTTCTCGCGGTATTCAGGTGACAGCTCCTGCTGGAGCTGCTGAGGACTGGGATACACAGTTCTGGATTGTGCTTGACGATCCTCTGCCTGCCGATACAAAGTTCCATATTGAATTCGACTATAAGGCCAGTCAGAATGCTTCGGCTGACACACAGGCCCACTTTAATCCTGGTGAATATCAGCACTATCTGTGTGTCGGTTCTCCAGACTTCACAACAGAGTGGCAGACTTGGTCAAGAGATGTGACTATTGATGGTAGTATGGCTGGTGCTAATGGTATGAAGTCTATCGCCTTCAACCTTTCTAAGACTCGTGATGCTGACGTGACCTACTACTTCGATAATATTAAGTTCATCATCGAGGAAGAGATTGACAACTCTGAGGGTATTCCTCAAACACCTGAGGAACTGTTGGATACTCTGACCTATGCTATGGATTTGTGGATCGGTGGTATGATGGAAGCTTGTAAGAACGAAGAGGGTACCGAAGTACTCGTCAAGGCTTGGGATGTGGTGAATGAAGCCATTTCTGGTGAAGACACTGATGGTGACGGTATCTATGATCTGCAGCATGGTAAGGTGAAGATCAAGGATCTCAAGAAGAACGATGACTTCTTCTGGCAGGATTACATGGGCGATCTTGAGTATGTCCGTACAGCTGTCAAGAAGGCTCGTCAGTATGGTGGTAATGACCTGAAACTCTTTGTCAACGACTATAATCTTGAGAGCGATTGGGATCAGAACATGAAACTGAAGAGCTTGATCAAGTGGATTGAGAAGTGGGAGGCAGATGGCGTTACCAAGATTGATGGTATCGGCTCACAGATGCACATTTCTTACTATATGAATCCGCAGACCCAGGAAAGCAAGAAGAAGGCTATTGAGGAATCCTTCAAGTTGTTGGCTGCATCAGGTAAACTCGTACGTATCTCTGAGCTTGACATGGGCTTGGTAGGTGAGGACGGCAAGGATATTATCACTGCCGATGTCACCGAGGAACAGCACCATGCTATGGCTGAGTTCTATACGTGGATTATTAAGAAGTATAAGGAGATTATCCCAGCAGCTCAGCAGTGGGGTATCTGCCAGTGGTGCGCTACTGACAGTCCTGCAGGTAACGGTTGGCGCGCTAACCAGCCCGTTGGTCTCTGGGATCAGAATTACTACCGCAAGCATACCTATGCCGGCTTTGCCGACGGTCTGGGCGGTGAATGATATTGTCCGATTAACAAAGGACAATTTTAGAACTTTACATTGTTTTTGGAAGTCCGGGCTTGTGAAAGTCCGGACTTTGTACCTGAATTTTAATAGAAACTGTTATGAACTATAAATGTTTATTATCCTCATTACTCATTGGCTGGAGCATGACGGCTGCAGCTCAAACCTCAACCATTTGTCATGAAGATGGGACGGTTACTTTCCAGTACAAGAACGATCAGGCAAAGGAGGTATTGGTAGATGTACAGTTTGCAGGGCGTAATGCCATGCAACGCGACGAAAAGACTGGTCTTTGGACGGTTACCCTCGGTCCTGCGGCTCCTGATATGTATCCCTACTGCTTCATCGTTGACGGTGTAAGCGTGATGGATCCCTCTAATCCTCAATACTTCCCCAACGAGGGCTTTAAAAACAGTCTGTTGGAGATTCCTGCCAAGCAGGGTAGTTTGGTTCATGACATCTGTCCTGTACCTCATGGCACGTTGGATTATATCCACTATTATTCTAACAGCTTAGGTGCCACGAATCAGGCCATTGTCTATCTGCCACCCAAGTATCAGGAGAATCCTGAGAAGAAATATCCCGTGTTTTATCTGATTAGTGGTACGACTGATACAGAAGAAGTCTATTACAAGGTAGGTCGAGCTAATTATATCCTCGACAATCTCATTGCTGAGGGTGCTGCTGAGGAAATGATTATCGTCATGCCATATGGCAATCCCTACAAACTGTTGCCCACTCAGCCCGAAATTGCCGGAGTACCACAGACGATGTTTGGGAAGGATGTGTTCAGTTTGGACCTGATCAATGATCTGATGCCATACGTGGAGCGTCACTACCGCACCATCAACGATGCTGACCATCGTGCTATTGGTGGTTTCTCACGTGGTGGCAATCAGGGTTTGTCAAACGGTTTGCACAATCTTGATAAGTTCTCTTATCTGTGTAGCTACAGTTCATTTACCTCGACGACTATTCCTGAGGTTTATGACAATGCAGCCGAGACGAATAGTAAGATACATCTGTTCTGGTTAGGTGTAGGCACGGATGACTTCCTTTATGGTAATGCCCGTGACTATATGGAGTTTCTCGACAAGCACGGTATCCGTTCGGTGAAGGAATTTACTCACGATAAGTTTGGTCATACTTGGATGAATGCCAAATACTTC